>JGI26081J50195_1001115_pt1 | contig 10802 bp, 9 predicted proteins | sample SaaInl74LU_5_DNA_FD_50195 | JGI IMG/M metagenome (IMG submission 50195) | reverse complement strand
ATAGGCGCGTAGCTCAGTTGGTTAGAGCGCTACCTTGACATGGTAGAGGTCACCAGTTCGAATCTGGTCGTGCCTACCATTCTACAGACCGCTCTCTGATCTTCGGTAAGATTTTCAGTAGGATCTTCATAAGATCTTCCATGAAATCTGCACTGAGTTGCTCGGTGGGGTGTTTAGGGTGGAGGTGTCAGCAGAGTCTTTTTGATAGGGCTTTGCGAGAGCGCTTCGACATCCGCGCCGCAAGCCGCCGGAATAGTATTGATAGGCGAGCGACAGCACTTCTATTACTCATAATTCCAACTCTTTAAAGTGAATCCCATGCTCGAAGTTACCTTGCCAGACGGCAGCAAGCGCCAATATGACGCAGCCTTAAGCGTTGCACAAATCGCAGAATCAATCGGCGCGGGCCTTGCGAAGGCAGCGCTAGCTGGGCGCATAAACGGCGAGCTAGTTGACCTCTCGACGATGGTTGAGCGTGATGCCGAGATTGCAATCATCACCGAGCGCGACAGCGATGGCCTCGAAGTCATCCGCCACAGCTGCGCCCATCTCATGGCGCAAGCCGTACAGCGTTTATTCCCGGCAGCTCAGGTAACTATCGGTCCGGTGATCGAAGATGGTTTCTTCTACGATTTCGCGTTCGAGCGTCCCTTTACTCCAGAAGATCTCGAGGCTATCGAGAAAGCGATGGGTGACATCGTAAAAGAGGGGCTTGAGGTTCATCGCTCAGTCATGAGTCGCGACGAAGCAGTGTCGATGTTCAAAGCGATGGGTGAAGAGTATAAAGTCGAAATTATTGAGAGTATTCCTGGCGATGAGGATCTTTCTTTTTACAAGCAGGGTGATTTCATCGACCTCTGCCGCGGTCCACACGTTCCTAACACCAATAAATTTAAAGCCTTCAAATTGACCTCAGTCGCCGGTGCTTATTGGCGCGGCGATTCTAGCAACGCCATGCTGCAACGAATTTATGGCACCGCGTGGGCAACGCCTAAAGACCTAAAGCAATATTTGCAGCGCATCGAAGAAGCAGAGAAGCGCGATCACCGCAAGCTAGGCAAGCAGCTTAATCTCTTCCATTTCCAAGAAGAAGCGCCTGGTATGGTGTTCTGGCATCCTAAGGGTTGGGGTGTTTATCAAGCCGTTCAGCAGTACATGCGCAAGGTTCAGAACGACAACGGTTATCTCGAGATCAATACCCCGCAGCTCGTCGATTACAGCCTTTGGGAGCGTTCGGGTCACGCCGCGAAGTTCTCCGATGAGATGTTCAGCGTTGAGTCTGAGAATCGCATGTACGCGATCAAGCCAATGAACTGCCCTTGCCATATTCAGGTATTTAACCAAGGCCTCAAAAGCTATCGCGACCTGCCGATGCGCTTAGCCGAATTTGGTTCATGCCATCGCTATGAGCCTTCTGGCAGCATGCATGGATTGATGCGGGTGAGAGCGTTTGTTCAAGACGACGGGCATATTTTCTGCACCGAAGACCAGATTCAAAGCGAAGTGGCCAAGTTCATGGACTTGCTATTCGCCGTCTATAAAGACTTCGGCTTCGATGAGGTTATCCTGCGCTTGTCGACGCGCCCAGAAAAGCGAGTAGGATCTGACGAGATCTGGGATCAGTCNGAGCAGTCGTTGAAAGACGCGCTCAATGCGACAGGCNTGCCATGGGAATTGGTNCCAGGCGAGGGTGCGTTTTATGGCCCNAAAATTGAGTGTTCGTTGAAAGACTGCATGGGGCGCATTCTGCAATGCGGCACTATTCAAGTCGACTTCAACACACCGGGGCGCCTCGGCGCGAGCTATGTTGCCGAAGACAGCAGCCGAAAAGAACCGGTAATGTTACACCGCGCGATTCTTGGTTCGTTCGAACGTTTCATTGGCGTGTTGATAGAACATTACGCCGGCGCGATGCCAACATGGCTCGCCCCGGAGCAGGTGATTATAATGAACATCACCGACAAGCAAGCTGACTATGTTCGTGAGGTTGAAGCGAAGCTTGCAGCGAAAGGTATTCGGGTTAGTTCGGATCTGCGCAATGAAAAGGTTGGTTTTAAGATTCGTGAGCATGCAATGCAGAAAGTGCCCTATTTATTAGTCGTCGGCGACAAAGAGGTCGACTCTGGCTCGGTAGCGGTGCGCACGCGAGGAGGTGAAGACCTCGGAGTGATGACAGTGGATGACTTTTGCTCTCATTTGAGCGATGATGTCGCCCTTTTCGGCCGTACACAATCCGCTAGCTAGCCGGTTGTAGGTAGCCGAGTATTATTTTATCGAGCAAAATCAGNAATTTAANCTGATATGNGATATCCAAATTAATTGACACGAGGGATGAGCGTTCGCGCAAGCCATGAGGAGCAGTTCTAAAAAGCCCATAATTAATGAGCACATCGAAGCCGAGCAGGTCCGCCTAGTAGGAGTCGAGGGAGAGCAGTTGGGCATCGTGTCGATAGCGGAGGCAAGAGAAGCCGCCGCGGCGATAAAACACGATCTCGTGTTAATCGCACCAGATGCAGATCCGGTAGTCTGTAAGCTAATGGACTACGGTAAGCATATCTTCGAACTGAAGAAGCAAAAGGCTGCAAGCAAGAAGAAGCAGCGTCGGACTCAGGTTAAGGAGATTAAGTTTAGACCAGGGACGGAAGTAGGNGACTATCAGGTAAAACTACGCAACCTGACACGTTTTCTCGAAGATGGGGACAAGGCCAAGGTATCGTTACGATTCCGCGGTCGGGAAATGGCCCATCAACATCTTGGCATGGAACTAGTGAATCGAATCCGCAAGGATTTAGAGGAATTCGGTACCGTGGAGCAGGAGCCCAAGATGGAAGGTCGGCAGATCGTAATGGTCTTAGCGCCGGTCAAAAAGCGCCCGCAATAAGCTGAGGGTCAGCGTCTAGACTAGTCGAGTATGCTCGATTATCACTAGAAACTGACTCCCTTTGTTTGTGCAGGTATCGATACTTTTAGCCCCAAGGCAATGACCTATGGGAGCAAATGCGGAGTTAGACAATGGCTGGAAAGTTAAAAACCCACAGTGGTGCTGCGAAGCGGTTCAAGAAAACCGCCTCCGGTTACAAGCGTAAAAGCGCCTATAAGAGTCACATCCTCACCAAGATGACGACTAAGCGAAAGCGTCAGCTGCGCGGCACGAGTGCCGTTCATGCGTCCGACATGCCTGCGGTAAAACGCATGCTTCGCGAAATCTAATCTAAGGTCAAAGGAGATCTCACATGGCTCGAGTTAAACGCGGCGTCGTCGCTAATCGTCGTCACAAAAAAGTTTTAAAGCAAGCAAAAGGCTACTACGGTGCCCGTAGTCGTATCTACCGCGTAGCGGTTCAGGCAGTNACAAAAGCAGGNCAATATGCCTACCGTGACCGTCGCGTTAAGAAGCGTGTATTCCGCGCTCTTTGGATTACGCGTATCAATGCCCAAGCACGTGCTAATGGCATGACTTACAGCCGATTAATTGCTGGCTTAAAGAAGGCAAACATCGAAGTTGACCGTCGTGTATTGGCTGATCTGGCTGTTCATGATAAGCCGGCATTCAATGCGATTCTCAATCAGGCGAAAGCTAGCCTCGCAGCCTAATTCTGCGCTGAATCTCCTACCGGNGCCTCTCGTTCGAGAGTAGGGCACCGCGAAGAGTCTCACCATAGAGTCGAATTAAGATTCGACAAGGGCTGATTGATGGCAACTCCAGATAGCCTCNTAACAGAGGCACTCGATGCAATACAAGACTCTAGCGACGAAAAGTCGCTGGAGTCTTTGCGTGTCCATTATATAGGTAAGAAGGGGGAGGTAACCGCGCAGTTGAAGGCGCTAGGCCAACTTCCTGCCGACGAACGACCTGCGGCTGGCGAGCGTATTAATGTCGTCAAACGCGCAATCGACGCAGCCCTCGCGGCGCGTAAAACAGCGATCGTAGAGCAGAGCCTCAACGCGCAACTCGCAGCAGAAACAATCGATGTGACCCTCCCAGGGCGACGCCAGAATCAAGGCGGTCTGCACCCAATTACGCAAACTATAGAGCGCATCTCTGCCATATTCGCAGGCAGCGGTTATGAAGTGGCCGAGGGCCCCGAAATCGAAGATGATTATCATAACTTCGAAGCGCTCAATATTCCCGCGCACCATCCTGCGCGTGCGATGCACGACACTTTTTATATAGACCCTGCGACTGTTTTACGGACGCATACGTCGCCGGTTCAGGTGCGGGTGATGGAAGGCGGTTCTCCTCCTTTCAAGATGATCTGTCCGGGGCGAGTTTATCGCTGCGATTCCGATCTGACTCACACGCCGATGTTCCATCAAGTTGAAGGCCTGCTAATAGATAGAGACGTCAGTTTCGCCGATCTAAAAGGCACGGTAATNGAATTTCTCCAAGCTTATTTTGAAGCAGACCTTCCCGTGCGTTTTAGGCCATCGTATTTTCCCTTTACCGAGCCGTCGGCTGAGGTTGATATGGGGTGTGTGAGCTGCGGTGGAAAAGGCTGCAGAATTTGTGGCCACACTGGGTGGCTCGAAGTGATGGGTTGCGGCATGGTTCATCCTAGTGTGCTCGAGATGTCTAATATAGATCCAGAAACACATAACGGTTTTGCCTTCGGCATGGGTGTCGAGCGCCTGGCGATGCTGCGATATGGAGTAGGCGATTTGCGCACCTATTTCGAGAATGACCTTCGCTTCCTTCAGCAATTTAATTAGTCGTTATTGCCCTTGGTGGGAGTCGACCCCAAGGGTATTCGTTCTGCACGACCACCAAACGAATGTGAGTTCAACATGATTTTTAGCGAAAGCTGGTTACGAGAATTTGTCGATCCGGGCATGGCGACGGCTGAGCTCGTTGAAACGCTGACGATGGCAGGTCTCGAAGTTGACGGTGTAACACCCGCAGCTTCGCAGTTCAGCGGCATAGTGGTTGGGCGTGTCGAGAGTGCTGAGCAGCATCCAGATGCCGACAANCTGTCTGTTTGCCGAGTAAGTGATGGCACGACTGAATTTCAAGTTGTCTGTGGCGCGCCCAANGTACGAGCGGGNCTGTTGGTGCCGTTTGCTAGGGTCGGTGCGGTTCTAGACGGCGGCGACAAGCCCTTCAAAATCAAGGCCGCTAAACTGCGAGGTGTCGAGTCTAATGGCATGCTTTGCTCCGCTGAAGAGCTCGGTCTTGCTGAATCATCGGACGGCCTGCTCGAGCTTCCTGAGACGCTTTCACTAGGCGCAGATATTCGATTAGCACTTTCATTAGACGATCAGCTTATTGAGCTAGACCTGACACCCAATCGCGGCGATTGTCTTGGCATGATCGGTCTCGCAAGAGAAGTGGGGGTTCTCGCTCGCACTCAGGTCAACGAGATCGACTATCCAACCGTTAAAATCACGACTGAGCGCAAAATTCCGGTAGCAACAGCCGCACCTGATGAGTGTCCGAAATACTTGGGTCGGGTCATTGAGAATATCAATATCGCTACCCCCAGCCCTTATTGGTTGCAGGAACGGCTGCGCCGCAGCGGGCTAAGAAGCATCGATCCGGTCGTAGATGTCACTAATCTTATGCTGTTGGAATTAGGTCATCCGATGCACGCTTTCGACGCCGACAAGCTGCACGGTACAGTGACTGCTCGATTGGCGAAAGAGGGCGAGAAATTAACACTCTTAGACGACCGCGAGGTTGTTCTTGATTCGGCTACCCTCCTGATAGCGGATGATACGCAGGGTCTCGCTATGGCGGGCATTATGGGCGGATTATCAAGCTCTGTTACGAGTCAGACTAAGTCGATTTTCCTTGAGTGCGCGTTTTTCTCGCCACTCGCGATAGCGGGTAAGGCAAGAGGCTATGGCCTGCATACCGATGCCTCTCATCGCTATGAGCGCGGTGTAGATTACGCGTTACAAGCAGGCGCGCTCGAGCGCGCAACGGCGTTATTGCTCGAGATAGTAGGAGGGGACGCGGGCCCTGTAAGCACTGCCATTGGCAATTTGCCGAAGACTCGGCAAGTACGACTCAAGTTCGCGAATGTTAAGCGCCTATTGGGCGTCGATGTGCCGCAGGCTGAATCTGTAGATATCCTTACTCGGTTGGGATTTGTTGAAGAGAGTTCAGACGCCGAGGGTATAGTGTTCACCGTGCCTTCTTTCCGTTTCGACGTGTCTATCGAAGCCGATTTGATCGAGGAGATAGCGCGCGTATTCGGCTACAACAATTTGCCAGAAACACCGGGTATGACTGCTCAGCGATTGCCAAGGATACCCGAGCGTATCCGTCCGGTCGCAGCATTAAAGCAGCGGTTGGTTGCCGACGGTTATCAAGAAGCAATCAACTACAGCTTTATCGATCCAGAATTAGTTAGTAGCGTCTGCCCAGAGAGCCAGACCGTAGTGCTTAAAAATCCGATCTCGGCTGAAATGTCNGTAATGCGCCCGAGCATCCTCCCCGGTTTATTGTCCACTTTGAGTTACAACCTGAATCGNCAGCGCGAACGGGTGCGTTTGTTCGAAGAGGGCCTGGTTTTTGAGAAAGTGGCGGGTGAAATTAAGCAGACCCGCTGTCTCGCCGGGCTTATATATGGCAGCGCAGAGCCGATCAATTGGAATCAGCCGAAAAAGCCGGTCGATTTCTATGACATCAAAGGCATTGTCGAATCGTTAGCTAATAAAGGGGAGCATGCTGAGCCTGTCGAATTTGTGAAAAGCGAGCANCCCGCGATGCATTCAGGGCAATGCGCAGAGGTGCGTTTTTCCGGAAAGTGTGTAGGCCATCTAGGCGCTATTCACCCGCGTCTGCAGCGTCAGTTTGGCTTTGCGAGCGCTGCTTATTTGTTCGAACTGAATACCGAGGCGCTTGTTACGCGGCAGTTGCCCGCCGCATCTGTATTGTCGCGATACCCAGAAGTCAGTCGTGACCTCGCGATCGTGGTCGGTGTCGATACCGCCGCAGGCGATATTGCAGCTAGTATCCGTGCGAATGCCGGTAGTGACCTGACAGAGTTGACGACGTTTGATGTTTACGACGGCGCTGGTGTGGGTGAGGGTAAAAAATCCATCGCATTTGGCTTGACCTGGCAGCATCCTTCCCGCACGCTTAGCGATGAAGAAATATCTGCTATTATTACTAATTGCATCAAGGTGCTAGAGAGCGATTTTAAAGCGGAATTACGCATCTAAATTCTGCTTTTATAGCTTTANCGCTGCAGCGATTTAACATTTTTAGTGTGTTTTTACACAAAACAAACCGACACGAGGGTTTGATATGACAGACGGTGCACTAACCAAGGCCGACATGGCAGAACGCCTGTTCGAAGAGCTTGGGTTGAANAAGCGCGAAGCGAAAGAAGTGGTCGAGCAGTTTTTCGAAGAAATTCGTGCCTCACTTGAGTCTAACGAACAGGTAAAACTTTCAGGATTCGGTAATTTCGATTTACGCGACAAGAAAGAGCGTCCTGGCCGAAACCCGAAAACCGGCGAAGAAATTCCTATCAATGCGCGGCGGGTGGTCACTTTCCGTCCGGGNCAAAAACTTAAAGCACGGGTAGAGGGCTATGCTGGAAGCGAAGAATAACGACGAGCTGCCTGAAATACCGCCGAAGCGCTATTTTACGATTGGTGAGGTAGGCGAACTGTGTTTGGTGAAGCCCCACGTCCTGCGTTATTGGGAAGCAGAATTCCCACAGCTCAAACCCGTAAAGAGACGCGGCAATCGCCGTTACTATCAGCGAGGAGATGTTATTCTCATTCGTCAGATTAAAAGCCTCCTCTACGAACAAGGTTATACGATAGGCGGCGCACGGTTAAAGATGAATGACAAAAGCGAACCCGTAGCTGTCTCTGCGGTCTCCGATGTGGCGCTAAAAACAATCATCAATGAGTTGGAAGCTGTAATCGCCACCTTGTAGAAAAGATTAGGCCTCGCAGCGCTGTCATCTTTCCGTGAAAGTAGTTAAAATCATGAAAAATCGGGGCGTAGCGCAGCCTGGTAGCGCACTACACTGGGGGTGTAGTGGTCGCAAGTTCAAATCTTGCCGTCCCGACCAAATTCTCCCTCGTGTTTCTCCGAATATCCTCTAAAGTTAATACCTCTCTAGCCCGGACCATCAAGCTTGGATGCGCGTAGCGCCAATATAGCTTCGGCCCTTTGCCTCGCCAGACACCGCTCTTCTATCTCGTCGATATAATCTAGAATCGCCTCTCGGGCACAGTATTCGATTGTTCGGCCGGTACTCATGGCCAGGATCAAAAGACGTGTTTCTATTTGCTGTGGCAGATCGATAGTGAACATGCTTTGCTTCTCTTGTTATGTTACGTGAGTTCTTTCTCTCTTACGGTTTAGAGAATGAGTCTGGGCATTTAATTTGTAACCCTTTTAATAGGTTTGCAGGCGCTTACCGACTACTTAGATGGTTTGTGCGCTTTGTTCGCTAGCCAATTTAGATCGAGCACCTAACTGATACAGACTGAAACTAAGTCTAGCTGTCGCAATTCTATGCGCAAGGTTACTGGTGGTTTACAGTGACAATGGAATTGATTGAGGCCAGCTGAGTGGTTCGCGATCAATATGAGGTAATGATCGTTACCATAAACCACTATTGGTAGTGTTATTGCGGTCATCTATCGTTTAAAATCGTTAATATTACGAGTCAGCAGATGCCTCGTCACTTGGGCGCGGCGATGTCGCTTAAGCCAGCGCTGCTCAAGTAGAGCGTAGCAACGAGCAAGGCGCTACTCTACAGTACGTTTAACTCACATCACGACAATAATAACTATCAGAATCAGAAAACGATGCGCCTCAAATGTATTAAGTTAGCCGGATTCAAGTCTTTCGTTGATCCTACAACAATCGATTTCCCCTCGAACCTATGCTCTGTCGTTGGTCCTAATGGCTGCGGCAAATCGAATGTAATCGATGCCGTGCGTTGGGTAATGGGAGAGAGCTCTGCGAAAAACCTGCGTGGCGAGAATATGACGGATGTCATATTCAATGGGTCCGGCGGACGAAAGCCGGTGGGTCAAGCAAGNGTTGAGTTGGTGTTCGATAATCATGATCACAAACTGACAGGCGAATATGCCAATTTTGATGAGGTCTCGATAAAGCGNAAGGTGGATCGCGACGCGCAGTCTACCTATTCGCTCAATGGCACCAAGTGCCGCCGTAAAGATGTCACTGATATTTTTCTCGGCACCGGCTTGGGCGCGCGAAGTTATTCGATTATTGAGCAGGGTATGGTGTCTCGGCTTATCGAGTCGAAGCCCGAAGAATTGCGCGTGTTTATCGAGGAAGCGGCAGGAATATCAAAGTACAAAGAGCGCCGAAGAGAAACCGAGAGCAGAATCAAGCGTACGCGAGAGAACCTTGAGCGGTTGTCAGATATCCGCGATGAGTTGGGCAGGCAACTCGCACACCTTCACAGGCAATCAGTTGCGGCTGAGAAATACGGTGAATACAAGACGCAAGAGAGGCAATCGACTGCTTTTTTGAACGCATTAAAATGGCAGGCATTAGACGTCGATATTAGGCAGAACAAGGCAGCAATTGGCGATCAGGAAATACGGTTAGAGGCGACTATTGCCGACCAACGCGAAGCGGATGCGAAGATCGAGCAACGCTTAGTCGATGGCACTGAGCTTGGCGATAAGCTTGGCGAGGTACAGGCGCGATTTTATAGCTTAGGAAACGACATCGCACGACTCGAGCAGTCGATCGAGCACCATCTTGAGCGCGCTGATCAAATGCGTTTCGATCTTAACGAAACTCAGCAGGCCTATGAACAAACGAAAGATGAACTCGATACCGACTTAGCTCGAATAGTCGAGATCGAAAGTGAACTCGAGGATGTGACGCCTGAACTCGATTCTGCACTAGAACTTGCAGCGGAATCGGCGGCTATTCTCGAAGAGGCTGAGAGTGGCCTGCGGCAATGGCAAACCGAGTGGGATGAATTTAACAAGGGTGCAGAACGTCCGAGGCAAGTCGCCGAGGTAGAACAAGCCCGTATTCAGCAACTCGAAAACATTGTACAGCGTGGGCTCGAACGCAGCCGGCGGCTCGAGGAAGAGCGCGAGCAGCTTTTACAATCAGACGAAGACGACACAGTTATTGAGGCCAGAGAGGAGCTCGCACTTTTAGAGGAAACCATCGAGACGCTGCAGGGGCAAAGCCAACTCGCAGGCAGTGAAATTGCGCTGCGTCGGTCCGAATATGGTGAGTGCGCAGATCAGCTGGACGCGGCACGAAGTGAATTGCAAACGGCTCGGGGCAAGCTTGCATCATTAGATGCGCTGCAACAAGCTGCCTTAGGTCTGGACAATGAAGAGGTAAACGCTTGGCTTCGAAATAATGGTCTTGGAGACAGGCAGCGACTCGCTCAAAGCATCCGCATCCAATCAGGATGGGAACAGGCCGTCGAATCAGTCTTGGGCGAAACGCTACAAAGTATTTGTGTCGAGGGGCTCGACGATATCGAATCGCTCCTCGCCGAGCTTCCAGAGGGGCGTATTGCCCTTGTTGATGTAAGTTCCTTAGCGACAGATATCCTGCAAACGAAATTGACCTTGAAGCCGCTAGCCGGTTACGTCGAGGCCGACAGCGGTATTCGCGATTTGCTCCAGAGCATTTACGCGGCCGAATCACTTACCGAAGCACTGGCGCAGAGGCAAGCCTTGGCCTCGCATGAGTCGATTGTGACGTTCGATGGGTTGTGGATCGGTAGATCTTGGATTCAATTAAAGACCGCTGACAAAGAAGGCTCGATAGTGAAGAGGCGCGGGCTTATCGAAGAGTTAAATGAATCGATTGATGCGCGTCTT
>JGI26081J50195_1001110_pt1 | contig 10826 bp, 9 predicted proteins | sample SaaInl74LU_5_DNA_FD_50195 | JGI IMG/M metagenome (IMG submission 50195) | reverse complement strand
AGGGCTATTATAGGTTTTTTTCACTACTGAACTATGGGTCAATGAAGCAGCGGTTATTGTAGTAGGGTTAATCAATATATAATAGCAGATCCATTCTTTTTTATTTTCTTCTTTTTTTTCTTCTTGTTGTTGTTCTTCTTCCAGAGTTCCAGTCATTGAGATTTGATCAGCTTCTTGAAAAATATAAACAGAAACAGCAGGCATAAGTGCACTTAAAAGCCATAAGAACAATGCTCCAATTACCCAAATTTTAATATTTTGTTTACACCACATTTCTACAAAGATGAAAAAAATAAAACAAAGTATTATTCTTTTAAGGGCCTAATTTGGTTTTGTAATAGCCAGCCAATTTGACCATCTGCAATTTGAATTTTATACCAATTTGAAAAACCTTCTAAAACTTGAACCTTAGTGCCTTGGTGTAATTCAAAGGCCTCAATACCGTTTGAATTTGGCTCAGAAAGTACTTTAGCTGTTTCAAAAACAATTGCTGGATTGTCTTTTTTGGATGCTTTTTCAACTAAGGAAGCATTTAGGTAAGCCAATCCACTCAATAGAACCATTAGAATAGAGGTGGTAAAGAAAAATCTTTTAGCCATAGAGGTATTGGCGAAATAGTACAATAAATAAAGTGTTACAGAAATACAGGCCAAAAGGATACAGAAAAACCCCCATTGATTTTCACTTTGGGACTTAATAAGTTTTAAATAGGCTTTTCCAATACCATTGACTTCTTTAGAAGGAATGGCATCTATGGTCATTTTTTGGGCAAACCCCAAGTTTTTAATCACTTCTTGGTCATTTGGGTTTAGCAGAAGAGATTTTTCAAAATAATAGATGCTTGACGCTATGTCATTTTGTTTGTAATACACATTCCCTAGGTTGTAATACAATTCTGCACTGTGGTAACCAGCAGCAATTATTTTTTCATAATAATCTATGGCTAGTTGAAAATTAGATTCGTTATAGGCTTGGGTAGCGGCATTAAAAAAAGCAGTTTCTTGGCTGTATTTATTTACAATTCCTTCATTTTTGACCTCATGGTTTTTTTCGGTTGTGCCTTTTAATAAACTATTTTGTGTGTCATTTTGTGCTGCCACAGGAAACATAGTGACTAGGGTGAAAAGCCAAAAGAACACAAGCCAATTAGTGTGTGCTTTAAGTGTATGTCTAGAGGCATTTGATTTGTAATTAGGCTTCATAGAGGTGTTTTTTTTCATCGTGAACCATAATTTTACCATTATAACTGTGTATCTAATTGGCTTATTGCGCTTATTGCATTTAGATAGTCTGCTTCAATTTCAACGGCTGTAAAAGGGCTGTATCTTGCGGCTTCACAATGCTCTAATAATGTAATTAATAGGCCTGTGGTTTCTTTTGAAATAGATTTTTTGTTAAAAATATTATAGATATTTTCTTTGTTAAAATCTGCATTGTCTAATTTTAATTTTCCTTTTAGGTAGAGCTGTAATCCTTTTTCAAGGGCTACATAAAAAGCGTCTTTGTTTGCTTTTTTTCCTTTGGCTTCTGAGAGGAATTTTTTAGCCAATCGTTGTGATCTCTTGCTCAAAGCAGACGCTTGGTCCGTTTTTTTAGTTGTGATGAATCGGTGTGTTAATACCGTTAGTAGTAGTAAAGCGAAAGGGAGTATGTATAACAACCAAAAAGTTTTGCCGTTAAAGAATGCGCTTTGTACTAATGGAACTAGCGTTGTTTTTGTTTTAATAAACCCAAAGGCATTGTTTTCTGCTACGGCTTGTTTGGTTGCAGTAGTCACCGTATTATTTTCATTTTTGGGGTTTTCATTGTACGTAGGACCCTCAATAACATTAACAACTACTGGCGTAGCATCTAGGGTAATGTATTTTTCCAAAGAAGGATCAAAATAACTAAAAGCGACAGAAGGAATAGGGTATTTTCCTTTGTATGCAGGTACTACGGTATAGCTATTACTGATTTTACCTCGCATCCCTGATAAATTCGTTGTAATTTTCTCTTCAAATTCTGGTTCATATACTTCTAGTGCCGCTGGAAGTTTAAGTTCAGGCACTTTAAATAATTTTAAGTTTCCATTTCCATTCACTTCTACCACAGCCTGAAGAGATTCATTGGCATTCAATATGTTTTTAGAAGTTCTTACAAAAAAATCAAATTTTCCTACCGCCCCACTAAACGAAGCCGGTTTACCTGCTTCAGGCAAGGGTTTTACCTGTATGGTTCTATTCCCAGCTGTAACCGTTTTATTGGTTTGCGCATACAGTCTTCCCCCGAAGAAGTCCCTTCTGTTGGTGGGCACCTCTGCGGTGACATCTAAAGCCAAGGGTTCTAATTGAAGTTCTCCTGTTTTTTGAGGATACAATACCACCTTTTTAAGGGCTACATATTGCATAGGCTTTCCGTTGTATGTTCCAGATTGAAAGGTGTACTGAGTGACAGGAATGTCTTGGTTCCAAAAGTTATTAAAGGTGGGGTTGTCTATNGGTCTAAAGTTTGTCACACTGATATCTGCACCTACATATAGTTTGTAAATCACGGTGACCATCTCATTAAGGTAAGGATTGGTTTTAGAGACCTCTGCTACTAGATATAGGTTTTCATTGGCTACATCTTCTGCCGTCATNTCTTCACTTGGCTTTTTGACCGCATCTGTTACAGTCACTTTTTGAGCAGATGTTTTATAGCTAGTTCCGTCTATTTCTATTTGAGCTTGTGCAATGGTTAAATTTCCTTTTCTAGTGGGTGCAATGGTGTATGAAAAAGTTTTTGAAAAACTCCTTACACCGTTTACCCAAGATGAACTTATGGCTTGAGAAGGCCCCATGACTACCTTAAAACCTTCAAAAGATGGCGGGACAAAGTTGTCTCCATCTTTGTTCATTACAAAATCTACTCGAATGCGTTCGTTTATACCCATGCTGCTTTTACTCAGCACCATTTTAAAGCTTACAGGCTCTTGTTTTTCTCGCCATGAATCTCCTCCAAAGATGGTGGTTATACCTAGTAAAAGAAACAAATATGTTTTTGCAATTAAGGACATTACCAATCTTTTTTAGTTTTTACAGGAGCCCCTTTCACTTTTTTACCCTCCAGTTTTTCTTGAGATTTTTTCTCTGCGTTCTGCATGGCATCTAGCAAGTTTTGAATTTGTTGTGGGGAGAGCTGACTTTTGCGTTCCTCTGGTTTCCCTTGGTCTTCTTTGGGTTTTTGAGGGGTTTCTTTTTTATCTTCACCATCCCCTTTTTTCTGTTCTTCTTTTTCAGGGTCTTTTGGTGCGGAATCTTCGTCTTTTTTTTCACCGTCTCCTTTATCAGGATCGCCGTTTGGATCTTTTTTCTGATCCCCTTCCTGGTCTTTATTGTCTTTATTTTCTTGGTCTTCCTGGTCTTTTTTATCTTGGTCTTTTTGATCTTTATTGTCNTGGTCCTTATCTTGCTCTTGTTTTTCCTTTTTGAGCATTTCTTTGGCAATGGCTAAATTATACCGTGTCTCGTTGTCTGTTGGTTCATTTCTCAAGGCTTCTTTATAGGTTTCNACAGCTTTTTCATAGCTTTTATTTTTCATGAAAGTATTTCCTAAGTTGTGAAGCGCAGTGTGTTTTTCCTGCTTGTTTTTTCCTGCAATAACCGCTTTTTTTAATGGGGTTAAGGCTTCTTCAAAAGCCTCTTTTTGGTAGAGAGCACTTCCTAAATTATAGGCAGGTGTTGCGTCTTCAGGATTAATTCCAATCGCTGTTCTATAGGATTTTTCAGCAGCTACAAACGCATTATTGGATAAGGATTCATTTCCTTTATAAGTAAGGTTTTGTGCCTCTATGACCTTTTTAGTGTCTATAGGTTTTGCCGCCACTTCCTTCTTGTTTTCAAGGGGTGTCCCAGATAAATCTTGTTTGCCTTCCTGTGAATAGGCGCTTAATCCAAGAATTAAACATCCAAAGAGCCCTAATTTATTAAGCTGCTGTCTCATCTTCTTTTTCATTAAATAAATTTAATTTTGAAATCCACCCTGTTTTTCCTTCCCAAATAATTTGATCTAAAAAAAACATTAAAATGCCCAGGCCTAAAAACCATTGAAATTGGTCTTTATAATCTGAGAATTGCTTTGCTTCAAAAGCCATTTTATCCATTTGATTTAACTGCTCTTTTATGATCGCTACTGCTGAAGCCGTATTTTCTCCATCTATATAGATGCCATTTCCCTCTGAGGCTATTTCAAACAATGTTTCTGTATTTCTTTTTGTGATAACAACTTCCCCTTCCGCATCTCTTTTCAGACTTTCTACAATGCCTTTTTTCTTGATTGGTATAGGGGCTCCTTTTTCTGTTCCAACACCAATAGTGAATATTTTAATCCCTGCTTCAGTCGCTTTTGATACTGCATTAACGGCTCCACCTTCTGAATGATCTTCTCCATCAGAGACTATAAAAAGCACCCTGTTTGTTTGAGCTGCATCGTTGTAATAAGTAGTAGCCAGTTCAATAGCATCTGAAATGGCAGTTCCTTGCGAAGAAAGCATGTCTGTATTCATCCCTTGAAGAAACATTTTTGCTGCGCCAAAATCTGTCGTGATAGGTAACTGGGGATATGCCTGAGCGGCATATGCAATTATTCCAATACGATCACTGGCCAGTTCATTGATTATCTCTGAAACCAGGCGCTTGGCTTTTTCCATTCTGTTGGGCGCAATGTCTTCTGCCAACATACTTTTGGAGACGTCTACAGCGAATACAATGTCTACTCCCTCTCTTTTTACGGTCTCTAGCTTTGTTCCAGCCTTTGGATTCACTAAGGCAATCACAATTGCCGCGACACCAAGAAGTTGTAAGGAAAATTTAAGGGGCGCTTTAAAGGCTGACTTTTTTGGGGCCAATCTATTTAGGAGAAGCCCATCTGAAAAACTCCTTTGGGTCTTTTTTTTCCAAAGCTGTACCCCCAAAAACACCAATAGCATTATGGGCAATAGCAGCAAGGCATAAAAATATATTTTCTGATCGAATTGAATCATGTTTTTTTTAAATAAAACTTTTAAACAGCGTATTTTTGAGTGCCCATTCTAACAGGAAAAAGACAAGTCCAGCAATTGCCCAGGGCCTGAATTTTTCTTCATAAGCATAGAATTTAAAAGTGGCTACTTCTGTTTTTTCTAAGCTATTAATTTCATTGTAAATAGCTTCTAATTTTTTGTTATCTGTTGCTCTAAAATATTTACCTCCTGTCAATGTGGCTATTTGCTCTAATAAAGCTTCATCTATTTGAACCTCTGCCATTCCGTACCTAAAACTCCCATCTGGGTTGTAAGCAATAGGGGAAAGTGCATTGCCGTTAGTTCCAAGTCCAATGGTATAGGTTTTAATATCATATTCAACCGCTAATTCTGCTGCAGTGGCAGGTTCAATAAACCCCGCGTTATTTACACCATCTGTTAACAATATAATTACTTTACTCAATGCTTTACTGTCTTTTAACCTATTCACTGAGGTGGCTAAACCCATCCCAATAGCAGTTCCGTCTGTTAATACTCCGTATTTAATCTCTTTTAATGCTTCTAAAACCAATCTTTTGTCTGAAGTAATAGGGGTCTTTGTGTAGCTTTCTCCCGCATAAACAACTAGTCCAATTCTGTCATTGGGCCGGTCTTTTATAAAATTAGACGCCACTTCTTTTAATGCAACCAATCTATTTGGACTTAAATCCTTTGCCAACATACTAGAAGACACATCTATGGCCATAACTATGTCTATTCCCTTTGTGGTTTCAGTTTTTGTGTTTTCTGAACTATTTTGAGGCCTAGCAAGGCCAATAATTAAAGCGCTTATTGACAATAATCTCAATATAAAAAGCATGGGTTTTAAGCGGTTGTAAATACTGTTGTTAAAACCTTTTGTACTAGGCATTTTAAGTGGCACTAGTGATTTTTTTTGCTTCAATAACTGCCATGCCACCAACAATGGAATGACTAATAAGAGCCATAAAAATTCTGGATTTGCAAAGGGATTTTGAAACATATTAAAAAGTTCTTTTAAGCTAATTATTTAGGATTTTGGGGCAAGGCTATTTTTTCAAAAGCAATACTTTCCATAATTTTTTGCGAAATCTGTTCCGCGTATTCATCTTTGTCAATCCATCGCATTCCAATAGACTGTACAAATCCTTTACCGCCAAAGTAGAGTAAAATATAGTCTTCTTTTGTAAGTGATTTGTCGCCATCTAAAGCAAAGTCTGCGGTTCCAAAAGTTTTAATCCCCTTGACACCTTCTTGAGCTTCGAAATTTTCCTGTTTTGTGATGATATTTTTAGCGCCTAAGGATTCAAGGTTTTTAAGTCCCTGTTCTGTTAGTGCGTTAAAATCGGGTGCTTGTCAGAAACTAACATTTTTGTTTCTATATCCAAAAAAAGCACCCCTTTAGGATGTTTGTAGTAAAATTGCTGCACGGATTTCTCCCCTGAATTCAATACAACATCTAAAGAGCGTTCTAGTGCCTCTGGGGTTTCTATGACAATAGCAGGCACACCGTATTCGCTTTTTATCCAATCTTTTTCTAGTAGAATTTTGGTTGGGTTTCTAAGGGCCGTATCCCATAAGTTTTGAGGGCCGTAATAACCAACAGCAGCAAAGCACAGGGATAGTAAAATAGCAGCGGCTAGAACCACTTTTCTTTTTCTAGACTTATTTATTTCATTTGCTTTTTTTGCGGACTCACTTGCTGCAATTATAGCCAGCTCTTCTTCTGTAGGCGGTGCAATAGAAGCTTTTGTTTTTACAACAATTTGTTTCAATTTGCTTCTGTCTTGTTCTGCAGCCTTCATTTCTGGTGTAGATTTTGCAAATTTAACAAGATCGGCCGTTTGTAGAATCTGTTTGAACTGCGTAATTGTTTCTTGTTCAAGGGTAAGTGTTCCCGAATCCCTGAGCAGCTCCAACCGTTCAATGAGCTGGTCTGTAGTACTTTCTAATGCGGCAATATGTACCTCTTCTTCTAGGTAACCCCTAACAATATTAGTGAGTTCACTGTAATAAGCTTTGTATTCTTCTTTGATTAAATACTGAGAATTTTCTAGCTGGTCTAGGGCCAAAAGCGCTTTATCATAGGGCGGGAGTTCCCGCTCTGCTGCGGCGCGTTTTTTCTTAAGCCTTCTCAAATAAGCAAAGATTAAGGCACCTAAACTCAATAAAATAAACAGCAATTGCCAGAACCATTCGTAAGTAGCTATTTTTTCTACGGAAGCCAAAGGTTTAATATCGTATAAATTCTGTTTGAGGGTGTCTACTGGAACGTCTAATACCTTAAGCTTTAAGGGCGTAGTGAAATAGGCTTGATTATTGACTAAAACTAGTTGCTTTGGAATAGTATATGATCCAGAGTCAAATTGTGTTAAAGCGTATTTTTTAAGTAGCTGTAATTTTCCTTGGTATTCAAGGGAGTCTACTTCTGAAGCGGAAACCAATTCTAATGGAGCGAATGATTGTGCTTCCGTAGGAAAATCCACCAAGTCTGTTGGGCCAATAGAAACAGCTATACTGAGCGTTATTTGTGCGCCAATTTTAATTTCAGTACTATCAATAACTGCAACAGGGTTGAAAAGGACTTTTTGTTCTTGAGAAAATGAGGTGCCGCAGCTCAAAATCAGCAGAAGTAAAAGTGTTTTTGTCACACTTTTAATTTTGGGTATAGTTTTAATATTGTTGAATGTCTGTGTCATATTATCTCCCCCTTTGTTTAAAGTAGCCCAATAATTTTTTCACATAACTCTCATCTACCCTACAGCTAATTTGCCCGCAACCAGATTTTCTAAAACTTTCTTCAAAGTATTCTTTACGTTCTCTTTGATAGTTTTCGTAGGCGTTTCTCACCTTTTTTGATTGGGTAGCAACTGTTTCAATTTTACCTGTTTCTGCATCTAAAATAGGAACAAAGCCAAGGTTTGGAATTTGTTCCTCTTTAGGATCATANATACGAATACCNGTAAGATCATGTTTTTTGCCTACAATCCTTAAACTTTGAAGGTATTCTTCTGAAATAAAATCAGAAAGCACAAAAACAATGGCCTTTTTCTTGAGTACATTCCCAAGGTATTTTAATGCAAAGGATAAATCTGTTTTTTGACTTTTTGGTTTAAACTCTAAAAGTTCTCTAATAATTCTAAGAATATGGCTTTTCCCTTTNTTAGGAGGAATAAATAACTCTATTTGATCTGTAAAAAGTAATACCCCTACTTTGTCATTATTCTGCAAAGCAGAAAAAGCAAGGGTCGCAGTAATTTCTATTAATAGGTCTTTCTTAAAAGCGGTGGTTGTTCCAAACAAACCAGACCCACTAACATCTACAACCATCATTAAGGTGAGCTCTCTTTCCTCTTCAAAAACTTTAATATAAGGCTCGTTTTGTCTTGCAGTCACATTCCAATCTATGGCCCTAACNTCGTCTCCAAATTGGTATTGGCGAACTTCTGAAAAAGTCATACCACGGCCTTTAAAAGTAGAGTGGTACTCTCCGCCAAAAATATGGTCAGAAAGCCTTCTGGTCTTTATCTCTATTTTCCTTACTTTTTTTAAAAGGTCTTTAGTTTCCATAAATGAATTGAAATAGTANTTGGAATATTAAGCGTTATTTTCCAATACTTTATGGCACTTCTATTTCGTTTACAATGGTGTTGATTAAGTCTTCTGAGGTTACATTTTCTGCTTCTGCCTCATAAGTAATTCCAATTCTATGTCTTAATACATCGTGAACTACAGCCCTAACATCTTCTGGTATCACATACCCCCTTCTTTTAATAAAGGCATAGCACTTTGCTGCCATAGCCAGGTTAATACTTCCCCTTGGAGATGCACCAAAACTAATTAATGGCTTGAGACTTTCTAAATTGTATTTTTCAGGAAAACGGGTGGCAAAAATAAGATCTAATATATACTTCTCAATTTTCTCATCCATATATACTTCACGAACAGCTGCTTGGGCAGATAATATCTGTTTTACTGTTACGACAGGATTTACTTTTTCGTAGGCCTGACTCATGGCTTGCCTCATGACCAATTGCTCCTCAGACATCTTGGGGTAAGTAATCACAGTTTTTAGCATAAATCGATCTACTTGCGCTTCTGGAAGGGGGTAAGTACCCTCTTGTTCTACAGGGTTTTGTGTGGCCAAAACCAAGAAAGGCTTGTCTAAGATAAAGGTTTCATCTCCAATAGTAACTTGTTTTTCTTGCATGGCTTCTAGCAAGGCAGATTGCACTTTAGCAGGGGCTCTATTAATTTCATCTGCCAAAACAAAATTGGCAAAAATTGGNCCTTTCTTAATAGAAAAATCATTTTCTTTCATGTTGAAAATCATGGTACCAACAACGTCAGCAGGAAGTAAATCTGGTGTGAATTGAATTCTACTAAAACTTCCCTTCACTGCTTTTGCCAAAGTATTTATAGCCAAAGTTTTAGCCAAACCAGGGACTCCCTCTAACAAAATATGTCCTTGACCTAATAAGCCAATCAGCAGCCTTTCTACCATGTGCTTTTGACCTACAATTACTTTGTTCATTTCAAATTGTAACGCGTCTATAAAACCACTCTCATTGACTATTTTTTCATTAATAGCCGCCATGTCTATCGAACTCTTTTCTTCCATAGTGTTTAGATAATTTACTGTGTTTGTATCTGCAATTTAATTACAGCGTTGCAATTAAAAAATTTATTCACAGACCTCTTGTTAATACAGCGTTAAAAAATGACTAAACCCCATATTTTTATGAAGTTTTTAAGGAATTTATGCCTAATTTCAATCTTTGTTTTACCTCAAAGGATAAAGCAATGGAATAAAAACCCAGGATTAAAATTAATTAAACATGACAACATCACTGAATTCTCCTGAATATTCTCAGATCATTGTAGGTACTATGAATTGGGGTAGCTGGGGTGCATCTCTATCTACAAAGGAAGTTTCAACTCGCATAGAAGCCGCTTTTAAATTGGGACTGACTACTTTTGACCATGCAGATATATACGGGGATTACACCACAGAAACTGCCTTTGGAACGGGTTTTAAAGCAAGTGGACTTTCAAGAGAATCTGTACAGTTTATTAGTAAATGTGGTATTGCGCTTGCCAATAAATCAAGAGGCACGGTGACCAATCACTATAATTATACCTATCAGTATATTTTGAACAGTGTCCAACGCTCCTTGGAAGAATTACAAACAGATTATTTAGATCTTTTATTACTTCACAGACCCAGTCCTTTAATGGATCCAATTGAAATTCAACAGGCGATTCAAACACTTTTAGATAAAGGCTATATTAAGTCTTTTGGGCTGTCTAATTTCACTCCTTCTCAGACCACTATAATACAACAGAAACTTAAGGTTAGCGCGAATCAAATGGAAATTTCACTCAAGGCCAGTGATCCATTTTTTAATGGCGCATTAGACCATTGTCTAATGCATCAGATTACGCCTATGGCCTGGGCGCCTTTGGGAGGAATTTTATCAAATAAATCCCTTCCATTAGCTTTGGAAAAAGCTTTTGAGGAAATGGAAAAAAAATATGCGCTTACTAGAGACGCTATTTTGTTGGCTTGGCTATTGAAACACCCAGCAGCAATACATCCGGTGATTGGAACTACAAAGGTTGAACGCTATAAAAATGCACTTAGTGCCATGAATATAGATTTTGAGATAGAAGATTGGTTTTATCTTTTAGCTGCCTTTAGAGGGCATGATATTCCTTAAAAAAAAATATAAGGGTGCAGGGAAAAACATATGAGTGCAGGAAAAAACATGTGGGTAAAGAGGAAACATATGGGTAAAGAGAAACCATATGGGTGCAGGGAAAAACA
>JGI26081J50195_1001105_pt1 | contig 10867 bp, 10 predicted proteins | sample SaaInl74LU_5_DNA_FD_50195 | JGI IMG/M metagenome (IMG submission 50195) | reverse complement strand
TATGACACTAGTCTTTTAGCAGAAGCACATGCTTTAAGAGCCTATGCTTATTTTCAAGCCATTCGAGTTTGGGGGAGTGTACCTTTATTTACTGAACCGACCAATAATCCGGATGAAGTACAAAAACCAAGAACGGATGCCACAACCATTTTGAATGAAGTTGTCATTCCCGATATGCTTGCTGCTGATGAGCTTATGAGTATCGGAAATTTAACAGATTCATACCGATTTTCTAAAACCAGTATTTGGGGATTACATGCTGATGTTTACGGATTTATTGGTAATGATCAGGCCGCTAAAGAAGCGCTAGATAAGATTGTTAACTCAAATGCTTATAGTTTAACTACTTCTCCAGAAGCTTGGCAAAATTTATTCCTGAATGATAATGGAGATCCTTTTGACAATACGTTGCCAAGTACACAACCCAAAAAAGTACAGCAAGGACCTGAACTCATGATGTCTATCCGCTATAGTTTAGATGAAGCCCAAGGATCTGGAAACAGAAACCGATCAGGTGTTTTCTCATTGTTTTATGCAGGTCTACCTTCATTTACCTTATCTCCTGATTTGGAAAACAAATGGAAACAAAAATTCCCTATTGATTCTTTGGGATGGACATCTAAATACCCCAATACAGATCCAATGCTTAGAGATCCTGAAACAGGGGGATTCATTTACGGAGATTATCGTTACTATTTAAGTAGAGAAGGTTTTACAAACCTGGATGCAAGAGAGATTGGTGAAGCGAGGTTGGCCAAATACAACAAAATGAATTACCCTAGCGCGTCAGATGATACTGATATTGTTTTATATCGATATGCCCATATCATTTTATACCTCGCAGAAATCGAAAACCGCTTGGGTAACAGTACTAGAGCTCTTGAGTTGATAAATCAATTTAGAACCGCTAGAGATTTGCCATCCGTAAGTAGTACAGAATTCGGGGCTACTACAAACGAGAGAGAACACTTTATCCTTGATGAACGACAGCTAGAACTTCTTGGTGAAGGCCACAGATGGTGGGATTTAGTTCGAACCAACAAAGCACTTGAAATCCTAAACCCTTTCCTTGAAGAACTTAACACTCTGCAGGGCACGGGAAGACAACTTACACAAGAGCGCCTGCTGTTACCTATATGGGATGAACATCTAATCGATAACCCAGCGTTGGAACAAACACCAGGGTATTAATACTTAAAAATTAAGTGATATGAAAAATTATATAAATAATATAAAAGTACTTTTTACAGCTTCTTTATCATTTTTTGTACTGAGCTGCGATATAGGTTTACAAGACACTTTCGAATTTGTTCCAGACGTAGACCTTACCGATCCATATGGTAACATGACTGCTTGGGAATTCATCTCTTCAGATGTAGTCAATGGAAACTTGAGTGATACTGGTGGCTTAATTGGAGAGCATTTCGACTATATGTCTGCTGCCATAGAGGCTGCTGGAATGATTGATGAATATAATGCTCCCAATGGTGAGAGAACCTATCTATTACTAAACAACAATGCTTTTACCGGAGGAGGGGATATTATTCAATTAATTACAAAATCCTCTAGCGTTGCAGAAGGCGAAACTCCTGCACAAGTAATGGCAAGAGCAGATATGGATGTATTGCGTACAATTCTACGCTATCATATTGTCACGACCTACATTACGCAAACTGATCCTTTAAAAAAGTATAATCTTAATTATATTTTCCAAACGTTGATTGATGGAGAAGACGGGAGAATTGTAATGAGAAGAGACGACAGATATCGTATAGACATCAATAGAAGTCCTGCGCCATTACCCAGTTCTGCAACAAGTCAATACGAACGAGTTCGTGATTACAACTATGTCTTCAACAATGGTATTGGTCACATAATTGCAGACCCTGTAAGAAACAGACCTTATCCAAGCGCAAATCCAAATTAATCGATTNTTAAATTAATTTATTGGTAATTAGATTAATCCCCCATAGTGAACATAACTATGGGGGATTAATTTTTACAGAAATGTCCATAGATGCAAAGGAAAAAGGATGGGAAATTGTTACTTTAGGAAACAGAATTTATTTTAGGTCTTTTTCCAAAATATATGAATATCANAACAATGTCATTACCCCTATTGATACTCCTTTTTCTGCAACAGATTTATTTGTTTTTGAAGAATCCCTTTATGTGGCAGGTGATGTTGCAGGTATATTTACGTTCCTTCCTTTGAATAATTATTTAAAATATAAATAGTTTTTACTACTTTGCTTAATAATATTTATAAGCCAGCAGAGAATGATTCAGTAGAAACACATGAATCACCCAAAGTTTATCTAAAAAGCGTTAATTTGAGAATTTTTTTATGAAAAATTTATTTTTTTGTTTAAGTATTGTCTTTCTGTTTTATGGCTGTCAAAGTATGCGCAAAAATAAATTAGCTCCAGAGGGTATGGTATGGATACCCCCTGGTGAGTTCATTCAAGGGGCTGTCTCCAGTGATCCTATGGCTATGTCACATGAAAAACCTGCTCATAAAGTGTCTATAAGTGGATTTTTTATGGACACTACGGAAGTGACCAATGCCCAATTTAAAAAGTTTGTGTCTGCTACAAATTATATTACTATCGCAGAGCGGGACATTGATTGGAATGAAATGAAAAAACAATTGCCAATAGGCACGCCTAAACCCCATGACAGTATTTTACAAGCAGGGGCTTTAACTTTTAAACCTTCAACAGAGAAGCTGAATAATCTCTATGATTTTTCACAGTGGTGGCGTTGGACAGTGGGTGCAAATTGGAAACACCCCCAGGGCCCAAACTCCTCTATTGAAGGCAAAGAGCAACATCCTGTCGTTCACATAGCTTACCAAGACGCACTTGCTTATTGTGATTGGGCTGGAAGAAGCCTCCCTACAGAAGCACAATGGGAATATGCTGCAAGAGGGCAACAAGATGGTATCTATAGTTGGGGAGCCAATGACGCTACACTCTCTGAAAAAGCCAATACTTGGGAAGGTAGCTTTCCAGATTCCAACAGTATGTTGGACGGCTTTCTGGGCACAGCAGCAGTCGGTAATTTTCCAGCTAATCCATTTGGATTGTACGACATGAGTGGGAATGTTTGGGAATGGACCTCTGATTGGTACAATACCACTTATTACAAAACATTGGCAATGCAAAATGATCCTGTAACTGACCCAAAAGGAGCCCCTAACGCCTATAACCCCAACAATCCTTATGCCCCTGAAAGGGTAATTAAAGGAGGTTCTTTTTTATGTAATGCATCTTATTGCGCGAGTTACAGGATATCGGCCAGAATGGCCAGTACAGAAGATTCCGNTTCAGAGCATAAAGGGTTTAGAACGGTATTGAATGTAAAGTAAACTCTCTTAAATTTTATATAACCCTTTTAATCCAGAACAAAAATGGAATGAAAGGCCTATTTGGCAAAAGATAGTTTTAATTCTACATCTTACCTTGGTCGCTGTAACATTAGGATTTGGACTTGGCCTTAATGATAAATAGGTACAATACAATTTTTCAAGAAGACCAAAATACTTCTTCGCAACCAGACTCAATAATAATTTGTTTTATGAAAAAAGTATTTGCCTTATTGTGTATTGCAGGAATAGCTTTTCCTTACTATTATATCTTTAAATTTATTGAAGCAAATCATTGGGAATGGTCAACTTCACTATTTTTTGAGCAGATTAATAATAATTATGCAATGAGTATTTTGAATGCTGATTTAACTGTTGCAGCCACATCTTTTCTTATTTTTCTCATTTACAGATTAAGAGTAAAAGCAATATCTAATAATCAGTTCATAAAGTATTTGGTTTCTTTATTTGTGGTTGGTTTTTCATTAGCCCTACCATTATACCTTTATGATAATTATAAAGAACTTTAAAAAAGAAAATCAGATAGTCAAATAATTTTTAATATCTTACCTATTGAAAATCAGTTAATTTGGTTGCACATATTGAAAATTTATTTGAAAAAGTATTCTCTGAAAAATCAAAAAATAATATTGAAAAAGTTATTCTTTGGCTTTCACTTTCTGGCTTTGTAATTCACTTGACATTAATATATCTCACAAAGTTTAACCTATTAAATTTTCTGGTAGAGTACAATTTGTTGGCAAACCCAATTTCAGCAATTTATACCCCTTTCACATTTATCCTAGTTTATGAAATTTATCTATTAGTACTATACTTACCCAGATCATTTACTACTTCCTTGTCTAAACAATTTGAAATAATTTCTCTAATACTAATACGAAGGATATTTGGTGATATTCCAAAGATTGATTTAGAGGTTAATTGGTTTAAAACACTCCCTAATTTAAATTTGATTTATGATTTAATGGGTATTTTAATCTTATATTTTTTAATCTATTTGTTTAACAAAAGTGCCAAATCAAGGGTTATAATACCATCAAATTTAAAAATTGAAAAATTTATAATTGCTAAAAAAGCTTTAAGCCTTATTTTATTAGTTTGCCTAGTTATAATGTGTTCTTTTAGTCTTTTTAACTGGATGGTNGATTTATTGAGTAACTCCTTTTCAGAGAATGTAAATTCCATATTTTACAATGACTTTTTTGAGCTTTTAATTCTTGCAGATGTTTTCATACTTCTAATCTCATTTAAGTATACTGAAAAATACACACAGATTGTTAGAAATACAGGATTTATCGTGTGTACTATTTTAATTAGACTATCATTTGGAACTTATGGTTTAACCAATGTAGTGTTGATTCTTTCAAGTGTTATCTTTGGCTTATTAATTCTTAAAATTTTTAATTTAAGCGAAAAATTAGCATAGATTTTTTATNCGAATAACATTACAATAAATATTCNGTAGTCATAAAATTTGAGGCATCTGATTTGAGAAGATTTTTAATGATTTCTTTGTTTTTTGCGCTGTCTTTTGCTGCTACAAATGTTCTAATTGAAAAAGATCTTAAAGCGTCATAAACGCTGAGGGTTCCAACAGCAGAATTTTTTCTACCTGCAAATGGATATACATCAGGACCTCTTTGACAAGCACTGTTGAGATTCACTCTACACACTAAATTTGCTAGAGCATCTATTAATGGNCCTAAATTTTCAATATTTTCTCCAAATAAACTCACTTGCTGTCCATAATTAGATTCGGCCATATCATTTAAAGGNATATCTATGTCATTATAAGGGATTATTGGAATAATAGGCCCAAATTGTTCTTCATGGAACAGCCTCATTTTATCATTTACAGGGTACAATACTGCAGGATAGGAATAATTATCAGTTAATTTCCCACCCCTTTTATTGATCACCTTTGCGCCATGACTAACAGCGTCATTAATGAGTTCTTGAATATAGGCTGGTTTTGAAGTTTCAGGAAGCGGCGTTAAAAAAGTGTCTTCCCATGGCATGCCAAATACTAAATTGTCTACAGCTTTTGAGAAAAGTTCATTGAACTCAGAAATAATAGACTCATGAACATAAATAACTTTTAATGCGGTACACCTTTGACCGTTAAACGAAAGTGCCCCCGAAATACATTCTGCTACCGTATGATTTAAATCTGCATCTGGTAATACAATCGCAGGATTTTTTGCTTCCAATCCCAATACGAGTCTCAATCTATTTTTATTAGGGTGTAAATCTTGAAGTGAAACAGCAGACGAGCTGTGCCCAATTAACGCTAGGACATCTATAATGCCTGTTTTCATTATGGGTGCTGCAATACTTCTTCCTCTACCAAAAACAATATTAACTACTCCTGGCGGAAAACTTTCTTGGAATGCTTCAAGTAAGGGAGTGATTAATAAAACACCATGTTTTGCTGGCTTAAAAACAGCTGTATTTCCCATAATTATTGCAGGGACGAGTAAACAAAAGGTTTCATTTAATGGGTAGTTGTAGGGGCCAAGACATAAAACAACGCCAATGGGTCCCCTTCTAATATGAGCTAAAACACCATCTTGTGTCTCAAATTTNGAAGCTTTTCTGTCTATATTTTTGTAGGCCTCTATGGTATTATTAATGTAGTCAATTGTCCTATCGAATTCCTTATATGAATCTGTTTTGTTTTTGCATATTTCCCACATTAAAAGTTTCACAACCGTCTCTCGGTGTGTTTTCATTTTTTCTACAAAAATTTCCATGCACTTTAATCGATCTGTAACAGACATGGTAGGCCAGTTACCTTTACCGCGATTGTATGCTTCATTGGCAGCATTGACTGCCTCTATAGCAGTCTCCTCTCCCATATCTGGAACCGATCCCAAAAGTGTTGGGCCAAAATTTCCAAGCGAGTCTTCAGAACCAATCACTGAGTATACCTTTGTCATTTGACCACTCCATTGTTTTATAGCACCATTAACCAAATATGAATGACTATTTAAAGGTTTTATTTTAAATGCTTCAGGAATTTTCATGTCACTCATAATAATTTGATTTTTAGTATTTTAATAAATATAAGAAATATTATTCAATCAATAATTCTTTCAATGTTTGAATGAGATACACCTAAAAACATAGGTAAATAAATAGTAAATAGATGACAACTTGCGCTATTAGGAGTGTTGTGAAATTTCTAAAAAATTAAAACTCAAATAAATTTTAACTAAATATTTTGTTATCTCTTCATCTAATACTAAATATTAAAATCTGATTATGAAGTTTTTAGAAGGATACTACCCTATAATCATAGCCTTTTGAGTTTTCTTTATTCCTTAATGTTGAATTAATTATTTTTGTAACCTTTACTTCCCATTTTAAAAAATAATGTTACCTTTGCGTTACATTAATATTTAAAAATAAAAAATGGAAGTACAATTAATCATACCCATCATTGGAATGTTAGTGGGTGTATTAATACCGGTAGCGGTATTTATTTGGCAGTATAAGGATGCCAAAGGAAAACGAGAAGCTGTTATTGAAATAACCAAAAATCTAGACGATCCATCAAAAGTAGAGGAGTTGTTGCACATTTTTGAAGAGCGAAAGCAGCAACCTATAGATTATCGTAGGGGTGGGGTTATTACCCTTTTTGTGGGGCTAGGCCTCTATGCGCTCGGTTATTATTTCCTTGGAAATATTCTAAAAGGTGCTGGCGCTTTGGTTGGATTAATTGGTATAGGCGTATTGATTGCCGGTTATCTTTACCCAAATACAGGAGCGGAGTTAACAGACGCTGTAGAGGAATTTGAGAAGAAGTAATCTATGGGTAAAGACCATAAGAAACTTTTAAATAATTTAGAGCGCATTAGAAAAGCAGCGGGTTTAACACAGCAGGAAATGTCTGTGAAAGCAGAGGTTTCAAGAAAGAGCATCAATGCCATTGAAAATGGCGTTTATGTCCCCTCTACCGTATTAGCACTAAAAATTTCACGGACCTTAGGCTGTAGGGTAGAAGACCTCTTTGAGCTTCCTTAACACCTTATGTGGCGGTTTTTAGCGCTCCATTAGCGGAGCGCTAAGCCGCTATTTACGCTTCCAAACTTGGGTGCGGCCTAGGAATGAAAACCCTAAGAATCCACGAACATTTAGGGTATTTGGATCTTCTAATTGAATGGTGCAATCGTAAGATTTACCATTGGCTGGATCCATGATTTTACCGTCCGTCCAAGCGGTGTCGTCTCGAGAGAGACCCCTAACAATCAAAAGCCCTTCAATGGGTTTGTTCTGATCCTTCCCTTTACAATTTACACATTTTTTACCCTGATCTTCTGGCAGTAGTAATCTCAGGACGCGGCCATAGAGTTTGCCCTGTTCNACATAGAGTTCAATTTCTGATTTGGCTACGCCGGTTTCGTCGTCAATATTGACCCAGGTTCCCTCAACTGAAGGGGTTTGCAAAAAGAGGAATAAAGAGAGTAGTAGTGAGTACATTTTTTTATTTTAAAGATAGGTATAGAATCTATTTTTTCAAAATGGTTCATTGAAGTAGTTGTTTACAACACCAAATCTATAAAAGGACCATAATTTTCCAGCGCAGGACACGCCCATAAAAAAACCAGTACCCTAAAGAGTACCGGTTTATAGTAAGCTATTTAAAATAGTCATCAGATTAAAAATCCTGATACCCCATTTCTAGGTTTAATTTAAATACAGCCTCTGGATCAAAAGCTTCTATGGCTACAATTTCTAATTGCTTATTTAACAGCTGTACTTTTTTATCGTAGGTTTCCTCCCAAACGGCCTTGTTCCAACCTCCTTGGTTTGTCATTAGATCTGACAGTGCTTTCATAGCACTCAACACTGCTTTTATCTGGTTTGGAATCCATGAGGTAATTGGGGTGCCTCCTGTGGCCTTTGGGTAGGCNGTATTTTGCATAATGTATTTTTGNACAAACTGCCAATGACCATTTCTAAAGAGGTAAATTTCTTCATATACTTTCATAAGGTGCTGCATACCCAATTGGTTATTGGTTTCTTTTAGCCGGTCTACCAGCGGTCGTTTATTCATTTTAGTAGCCAATTCCTTAAAAAACTCTTGTACACATTTTGGGCGGTATTCTCTCAGGTCCATCAGGTACTGAGTGAGCTGATTCTGTGGGTAATAATGAATCACACCAGAAGCAATGTCTGCGGTTGGAATAATATTGTCTTGAGCGCCAGTTTGCCCCCTGTAGGCATGTGGTTCTTTCCAAACTCCTTCATAGGTAAGTCCATTTGGGAAAATGTCGTCATTGCCTTTCACGCCCATAATAAACACCCTAAAGTCATTGTAGTGTTTCCATCTAGAAGCCTCCCACATGAGTTTTCTGCGGTCGTTCATTTTTTTCATGGTGTTAGACAAAAGCGCTACGGAATCTGTTAAAGAAGCCTCATTGGCCTCTTCGGCCGATACTCCAAAGGCAGCCTTTACCAGATCTGGTGAGTACTGATTAATATCTACATGGAGCATGATAAAACCGCGTTCGTCGTCCATACCAGAAAACTTTACCGCCATAGCCAGATTCTCCCATTCAAAGCCCTTTGTCTTGTCTTTTTTGTGGTAATTCCCTAGGGAGTACGAATAGTGATAGTCCAGCCATGGGAACACCCCTAGCGCCTCTGACACCGCTACAAATGGTTGTGCAATGACTTTGGGAAGGCTGGCATGGGCAGTCCCNTATTTTCCTGTTTTCAGATAAGCATGGTGGGCGGGAGCTAAGGTATAGGCAGAGCACACAAAGCTATAGGCCCTAAAAAGGGCTGCTTTTACAAAAGGGTCTGTTTCTTTTTTAACCGCCTCCAAATAGTTGGGTAAGGTTGATGCTTTTTTCTCAAATTCACCCTCAGAAGCAAGTAATCCAGGGGTACCATTGTTTAATTTAATGGGCATTTGGTCTAACAATTCCTGAAGCGCTTGGTAGGTTTCTGGAAGTGTATTTAAGGGTTCCTGTATGGGCAAGAAGCCATGGGTTGGATCTATTGAAAAAAATCCATCTGAATATATTTTCATAGGTAGGTTTTAGTGATTGTTGTAAATATAACAATAATCGCTAATAATGTGCCAAAAATAAAAACTACTTTTTGTCAAAGCTTTTGAGCAGGGCTGGTAAATAAAAAAGGTCTGTAATGAGTGCCGTGCTGACGGTTACAGCGCACAAAATACCAAAGGAGCGAACGGATGGGACTGCACTGGTGGCGATGATTAAAAATCCCGCCACCAAGGCTACCGTGGTAGCCAACAGCGCCGTGGCGCTGTAGTTCAGCGCCTGGTCTATACGTTTTGTGGGACTTTCGAATGTTGTTTTATATTTCCGGTATTTGTAGATGAGGTGAATGGTGTCGTCCATGGCAATACCCAGCATAATGGGTGTAATCATGGCTGTAGTGACATCTAATGGAATCTTAAAAAGCCACATGAGAATGGCCAAGACCGCCAAGGGCAAAATGTTTGGGATGAGCACTAAAAGCGTAGTTCTAATCTGTCTAATAAACAACCAAAGACAAATAAAGGCGGCTATAAAGGCAGCAAAAAAAGATTTGAATTGGGTGGCTAGTATAAAGTTATTTAAGGAGGCAAACACCACAGCAAATCCGTTGATTTTTAGCTGGTATTCTGAAGGATCAAAGTGGGATTCAAAGGTCTTTTTTAAGTTGTTTATGAGCTGCTCCAATTGGGCCGTTTTCATCTGTGGCATACTCAAAGTGATGCCCACCGCGCGAAGGTCTTCTGAGAAGAGTGTAAAAAATGCATTGTCGGTATTTTCTAAATCACCCAGCATTTCTTTTGCTTCTTTTTCAGATACGGTGNCTCCTTTTATNGNAGGCTGTCTNTTTTCTAAAAATTGCACCATATTTACTACAGATACCGGGGCAATGACCAGAGGGTTTGCGCCTATTTCTTCCTGAAAGGCGCCCAATAATTCCAGGCTTTTAGGGTCTATTACAGAGGCGCCATTGGCTCTTGATATTTGCAACTGTAAACGGGAACTCCCCTCTAATTGGGCCTCTATTTTTCTGAGGTCTTCTTTGGCGGGACCCTCTGCTAAGAGGTTTAAAGAATCGGTATTGAGTTCCACCTTTGTAATGGCAAAGATGCCCAGAAATAAGACGGCTGTAAAACCAATGATTATTTTGTAGCTATGACGAGAAGTGCTGTGGTTTATCCAGGAGACCAAGGCGGTTTGTAAAGGCGCTAGCAGGCTTGGAGATTTCTTATGGACTAGCGGCTGTTCACTGGTGTTTGTTTTATTTTGAGGGTCCTTGGCGGCATCTGTGCTGTCAAGATCTGTTCCCATTGGCTGGCTCTCTGGAGCCGCTGCTTTCATAAAGCTCACCCCAATTATCGTAATGAGGTACACCAACACATAACTCAATACCAGTCCTATACAGGTAAAGAGTCCCATATTTTTAAAAGCAGGTAGTGGAGAGAGATACAGGGCAAAATAGCCT
>JGI26081J50195_1001104_pt1 | contig 10869 bp, 9 predicted proteins | sample SaaInl74LU_5_DNA_FD_50195 | JGI IMG/M metagenome (IMG submission 50195) | reverse complement strand
GTGATCGGGTTCTTTTACCCTGTCGTACCGCAAGGCCAGGCAAGAATTAGAGTTCAGTTGAGTGCTGCGCATACCCAAGCACATCTCGACAAAGCCATCGCCGCTTTTACAAAAGTGGGTAATGAACTCGGGGTACTGAGCTAATTGATCCACATTTAACAACACTTTATCGAGGTTATACGTAGCTAAAAGCGCTTATCTGCAGCCGTAGCGTTACTTTTGTTCCTCATTAGAACTACAGCACATGCTTATTCAGATTTTACAGTTCGTCTTAGGACTCTCTATATTGATCGTACTTCACGAGTTTGGCCATTATCTCCCGGCCCGTTACTTCGGTGTACGCGTCACGAAATTCTACCTCTTTTTCGACTACAAGTTTTCATTGTTGAAGAAGAAGATTGGGGAAACGGAATGGGGAATTGGTTGGATTCCATTGGGCGGCTATGTAAAAATTGAAGGCATGGTGGACGAAAGCATGGATACCGAAAACCTCAGCGAAGAGCCAGAGGAATGGGAGTTTAGAGCAAAACCAGCCTGGCAACGTGTGATCATCCTTACCGGCGGCGTCATCATGAATTTTATTACCGCTTATTTCATTTATGTCTTCTTATTGATGTCCTACGGGAAAGACTATTTACCAAACGAGAGTTTGATCAACGGCATCTGGACAAACGAAATGGGACTCTCCATGGGATTGGAGCACGGGGATAAAATTGTGAGTATCGGAGATATGGTCCCCGAAAGCTACCGTGAAATTCCAATGGAGATTCTATTAAGCCAAGAAGAAGATATCGTCGTGGAGCGCGCGGGTAATCTAGTTACCGTACCCATCACCATGGAAGCTATCGAAGATATGATCAGCAACAAAAAATTTGTTGGNTTGATCAAACCCCGTATGCCCTATGTCATAGGCGCATTTGGCGAGGTTAGTGCCGGTGCCGATGCAGGACTTGCCGTGGGTGATAGCATNGTCGGTCTTAACGGTCAGGAGCTGCTGTTTTTTGACCAGTANAAAGAAGCCTTACCNGAATTCGTAGGNCAAGAGATTGTACTTTCTGTGTACCGTGAAGGCCAATTGGACAGTGTTAAAATGACCGTCCCTGAATCTGGTCAGATTGGTGTTTACAATACTGGCGAGGTCTTTAAATACTACGAAATCAAGAACAAAGCGTACACCTTTGCTGAAGCCTTGGGCGGCGCTGGTGGCGAGGTCCAGAATAAATTAATGAGCTATATCCGTCAATTCAAGCTCATCTTCAACCCTAAAACCGAAGCGTACAAAGAGGTTGGCGGTTTCTTGACTATTTTAAAACAATACGACCAAGCCTGGAATTGGCGTCATTTCTGGGAATTCACTGCATTTTTAAGCATCATGCTCGGATTCTTAAACATCCTCCCTATTCCCGCATTAGACGGTGGGCATGTGATTTTCACAGTAATCGAATGGGTATCGGGTAGAAAACCATCCATCAAAGTGCTGGAATATGCACAAATGGTTGGATTCTTCTTACTTCTCGCGCTACTCATTTTCGCTAATGGGAACGACATAATGAAGGCCGTTGTAGGCGGGTAATCCTATGGATTTAAGCAGTACCATATACACGCATCTCGGTCAGGTCAACGATCCTGAGATTCCGGTACTGAGCCTTCACGATATGGGGATTTTACGTGGGGTAAACGTGCTCCCTGAGACGGACGAACGTCATGCGCAGGCGCTTGAAAGCTTTCGTACGAGCCATCCCGATGCCCCAAATGAACATGCCGATCATGTCTATGAGATTGTCATCAGCCCAACATACGTAGGCTGCCCAGCAATGGACCGCATGTCGCAGGATATTGAAGAAGCGATGTTTGTGCGCCAATTGCCCTTCGCCATCACCCAACAACTCCAACCTTCCTGGACCACCGAATGGATTTCGGAAGAAGGAAGAAAAAAAATGGAAGCTTACGGCATTGCACCCCCTGTATCTGGGTCAGCTGATAAAAGAGCCCTCTTTGCGGAGGCGCCGAAAGTCCGCTGTCCCAAATGCAAAGACCAAGATACCCGAATGCTCAGTTTACACGGCAGTACGGCTTGCAAAAGCCAGTACGTCTGTAACAGTTGTTTAGAGCCGTTCGAATACTTTAAGTGTTTGTAGAAACGGCCGAGGACAAATGCGCTCCATGTCCTAACTTTGAGGAGCCCAAACACAGACTCATGTCAAAAAAGACCACTATTCCGTTCGAAAAAGCGTTTAAGATCATGGCCACGGCCAAGAGTATGACCGAGCTGTATGAGCGGGAAAAGGATACGACATCAAAATATGTTCACGCGACGAGCCGTGGCCACGAATCGGCCCAGCTTGCGCTTGCCCTGCATCTAGAAGCAAGAGATTACGTTGCCCCGTATTACAGAGACGACAGTTTGCTGTTGGGAATCGGCATGACACCTAAAGATTTAATGCTGCAATTGCTCGCTAAGGTGGACGATCCTTTCTCAGGAGGGCGCACGTACTACAGCCACCCGAGTCTTAACGATACGGACAAACCGAAAATTCCGCACCAGAGTTCTGCCACTGGAATGCAAGCCATTCCTACAGCCGGTGTAGCTATGGGGATTCAATACCGCGAGCAACAGGGGCTGGCCACTAAGGAGGAATTGGGCGGGATCGCCGTCTGTAGTATCGGCGACAGTGCCATGACGGAAGGTGAGATTTCAGAAGCGCTACACATGGCTGCTTTGAAGCAGTTCCCGCTACTCATGTTCGTTCAGGACAACGGCTGGGACATTAGTGCAAATCGTGCAGAAGTACACCACAGCAATGCGGTAGAATACGCAAAAGGCTTTACCGGCATTGAAGCAGTTGATATAGACGGAACCAACTTTGAAGAAGCGTATAAAAAATTAGGTACGATCATCAAGACGATGCGCAAAGAGCGTCGTCCGTTCTTAGTTCGCATGGATGTCCCGCTGCTGAACCACCATACTTCTGGTGTGCGAAAGGAATGGTACCGCGACGATCTAGAGGAAGCGGCGAAACGCGACCCCTATCCTATTTTGAAGGCGCAATGTTTAAAGGCCGGAGTGAGCGAAAAGGAATTGGACCAGTGGGAAGCCGAAGCGGGCCAATTCGTTCAAGCCCAGTTCGAAAGCGCCTTATCCATGCCGGATCCGCAACCCGCAGACCTCTTTACCCATGATTTCGCGCCAACTCCCATTACTGAGGAACGCGGCGAGCGTGCACCAAAAGGTGCTGAGCCTACGGTAATGGTAGATGCTGCATTGTTTGCTATCAAAGAACTTATGGCAGCGCATCCAGAAGCATTGCTGTATGGACAAGACGTAGGTGGAAGATTGGGTGGCGTATTCCGTGAAGCTGCCACACTTGCGCAGAAATTTGGTGACGAGCGTGTTTTCAATACACCCATTCAAGAAGCATTTATCATAGGCTCTACGGTCGGTATGTCGGCTACTGGACTGAAACCGTTCGTAGAAGTTCAATTCGCAGATTACCTCTGGCCGGGCATGAACCAACTGTTCACTGAAGTCAGTCGCAGCTACTACCTCAGTAACGGAAAATGGCCCGTTAGTGCCGTCATCCGCGTCCCGATCGGAGCTTATGGCTCCGGTGGCCCCTTCCACAGTTCTTCTATTGAAACTGCCGTGACGAGCATTCGCGGTATTAAAATTGCCTACCCGTCGACCGGGGCAGATCTCAAAGGCCTGATGAAATCGGCTTTTTATGATCCCAATCCAGTTGTGATTTTTGAACATAAAGGTTTGTATTGGAGCAAGATACCCGGTACAGAAGGCGCCAAAACTCCCGAGCCAGACGAAGATTATGTCATTCCTTTTGGAAAGGCGCGCATGGCGTTAGAGGCAGATGCTACAGCAGTGACAGAAGGCGATGCGGCCCTGGTTGTTACTTACGGCATGGGCGTTTATTGGGCACAGAAGGCTGCGAAAGCTTTCCCAGGACGCGTCAGCATATTAGACTTACGTACCCTCGCACCGTGGGACCGCACTGAAGTCATGGCTCAAGCAAAATCGCACGGCCGCGCATTAGTTCTAACGGAAGAATGCAGTAGTCCAAGTTTTGCGCAAAGTGTGCAAGGTGCCATTGCTGAAGAATGCTTCGAGTTTTTAGACGCGCCTGTTCAGCTTTTGGGTGCGGAGAACTTGCCCGCCATACCATTGAACACCACCTTAGAACAAACCATGCTTCCCAACGCGGAAAAAGTGGAAGATGCGTTGCGCAGTTTGCTCACGTATTGATAGGGACCAATTCAGTAAAAATGGGTACTTTAGTCGCTCAAAATCAGTAGTGATGAACACAGTATTTCTAGGGATCATGGGTCCCAACCAAATGATTCTCATCCTTGTGGTCGTTCTGTTGCTTTTCGGAGGCCGCAAAATCCCGGAATTAATGCGTGGTTTAGGTCGCGGTGTTAAAGAATTTAAGGACGGCGTTGCCGACGAAGAATCACAGGACGACTCGAAAGAGTAAACCCATCCCAACATAGCGCATATGAGTACCACGGCCCAGGCGGTTGAACAGTTTTTGGCAAAAATTGACCAAACGAAAGACCTCAACATTTTTCTAGAAGTTTGGGCAGATGAAGCGCGTGCTCAAGCCGCAGAAGTCGATGAAAAAATTGCTGCAGGAACGGCAGGTTCCCTTGCGGGAATGGTCATTGCGCTAAAAGACAATATCTGCTACCGTGGGCACAATGTCAGTGCCGCATCAAAAATCTTAGAAGGTTTCGAAAGCCAATTTTCAGCTACGGCTGTGGAGCGTTTGCTTGCCGCAGATGCTGTGTTTATTGGCCGCACCAACTGTGATGAATTTGCCATGGGATCAGGGAATGAGAATTCTGCCTTTGGACCAACTAAAAATCCACACGATCCTACAAAAGTACCCGGCGGTTCCTCAGGTGGCTCTGCTGCTGCAGTTGCAGCTGGTCTTTGCCATGCTGCATTAGGATCTGATACCGGTGGATCTATTCGCCAGCCAGCAAGTTTTACGGGAACCGTTGGCTTCAAGCCTTCCTACGGCCGCGTTAGTCGCCATGGGTTGATTGCTTATGCCAGCAGTTTTGACCAGATTGGCCCGTTCACCACTTCAGTGAAAGACGCGGCTCGCATCATGGAAGTCATTGCTGGACCGGATGCTTTTGACGCCACGGCGATGCAAGAGCCATTAACTCCCGTGACGAAGGGCCAGCCCAAAAAAGTGGCGTACCTAAAAACCGCAGTGGACAACCCTGCAGTAGACGAAGGCGTTCGCAAGGCATTTATGGCGCAGCTCGAACTGCTTGAAAACGCAGGGGTAGTCGTTGAGCCGGTAGAGCTAGAACTCTTGAATACGCTGGTTCCCATTTATTACATCATTACCACGGCTGAAGCCAGTTCCAACCTCGCAAGGTTTGACGGGGTTCATGCAGGTTACCGCCACCCAGAAAGCACGGATCTTGAGAGCGTTTATAAACTCAGCCGCAGCGCAGGATTTGGCAAAGAAGTACAACGCCGCATTATGTTGGGGACCTTCGTATTGAGCTCCGGATATTACGATTCATTCTTTGGCAAGGCACAATCGGCCCGTCGTTTGGTTCAAGAGTGGACAGACAAAACACTCGAAGAATACGACGCCATTTTATGCCCTACCTCACCTACGACAGCATTTGAGATTGGACGAGAGGTCAGCGACCCCACGGTGAACTATTTAGAAGATATTTTTACAGTACAAGCAAATATTGCAGGCGTTCCCGCCGTTAGTATTCCTATGGGCGTCCATGCAAACGGACTACCGATGGGTCTTCAGCTCATGGGAAGAAACGGTGCGGATTTGGACGTATTGGCCATGGCCGATTGGATCCAAAACCACTAACAATGCGCACTACAACTGCCTTACTTTTTACCTTCATTTTTGCATCCGCCTTTTCCCAGGCTGCTGATACAACTACCCTTTCCGGGGATACGACTGCAGCTTCTTCTGACCGCGCCACTGTTTTAGACAGTGCGGCTTTATGGGCCCTGGATGCGCGACTTGAAAAATTGGATTCTGAGCACGTTTTTCGCACTGCTGCGCAGATTAAGGCCATTGATACCGTACATCCGCTTCCGCTGACGGACAGCATCTTTGAGCACTACATGGCCGAATTGGACCAGCGTACCCCGTTTGAGATGACCTACAATCCCATCGTTCGTAAATACATCGAGCGCTACCTCAAATACGGAACTGCGCGGTTAAGTCGCATGATGGCCCATGGTCAATATTACTTTCCCATGTTCGAGGAGCACCTCGACAAATACGACATGCCACTCGAGATCAAATACCTCGCCGTTGTGGAAAGCGCATTAAATCCTAAAGCGCGTTCGTACGTGGGCGCAACTGGTTTATGGCAATTCATGTACAGTACAGGAAAAATGTACGACCTCAAGGTGAACAGCTACGTTGATGACCGTAACGATCCATTAAAAAGTACCGAAGCCGCGTGCCAATACATGCTTAAGATGTATGACGTTTTTGAAGATTGGAACCTCGTTTTAGCTGCATATAATAGTGGTCCGGGAAATGTCCGCAAAGCCATTCGTCGCAGCGGTGGAAAAACATCCTACTGGGAAATACGTCCGTTTTTACCGCGGGAAACTTCTGCCTATGTGCCTTTGTTCATTGCAGCGACCTACGCGATGGAGTACGGTCATATGTACGGAATAGGACCCGCAGATATTCCCGCTTACTACATTGAAACCGATACGGTACGCATAACCAATCAGTTGCATTTTCAGCAAGTGGAGCAACAGCTCGGCGTTGAACCGGACCTGTTAGAATTCTTAAATCCACAGTACAGATACAAGATTATTCCGGTGGTCGATGGCGCCGATTATTTCATTACCCTACCAAAGGAAAGTGCAGTGGCGTTTAGAGCACAGCAAGATTCTATATACACCGTTGCTGCTAGCTATTTTGAGTCACGCGCCAGTACGATGCCCGAATTCACACAAATGAACGAACGGACCACGCACCGTGTAAAGAGCGGTGAAACCTTAGGGCACATCGCTGGTAAATACGGCGTAGGTGTAAGTGAAATAAAACGGTGGAACGGGTTGACTTCAGATATGATACGCGTGGGGCAACGCATTGTCGTTTATCCGCGCCGCATCTAATCCATTATTCCAGAAGGCTTTTGGTCTACTTTTTGCCTACTTTCAAGTACTAATTCCTGCATTATGTTACGCTACAGCGCTTTAGCCACATTTATTGTTACCGTTACACTTTCACTCGTCGTCTTTAGCGGATGTACGGAGAAAAACGCAGACGGAACGACGAAAAAGAAAGAGCGCATTCTACCTCCCTCAAGCGGCACGCACAGTGAGCTTTTGCTTGTTATGCCAGACGAACTTTGGGAAGGTGCGCCGGGAGAACAGTTCAGAGAATGGTACCTAGCAGATGTAGAAGGGTTGCCGCAAGCGGAGGCCTATTTTGATGCCTCGCGCGTGGAGCCTCAAGAGGTCAATAAGATTTTACAAAAAACCAAGAGCATACTCTGGGTTGAAAAAAGCGATACTGCTTTTGTGAAAATGCAGAAAGATTTGTGGGCCCGACCGCAACGGATCGTTCGTATAACAGCGCCAAGCGAAGAAGCTATAGCGAAGTCCATAAAAGAAAGTGCAAAGCAATTGATGGACGCTTTTAAGGAGCATGATATGAGTGTGATTCAGGGTCGGTTGAAGAAATCGGCTTACGCATATACCCATGAGAATTTGAAAGATATCGGCATCAAAAGCATGCTGCTCCATCAAGGTTTTGACCCCACATTGGACAAAGAGGATCTGAAGATTTTCGCAACGAAGACTGTGAAGACCATTCAGTATGTTATCGTGAGTGAACGCCCCATGTCCGAAGGTCTGGTCAGTGTTGATGCGATTATTGCGCACCGCGACAGCATCGGAAAAAACTATTTTGAGGGCACCTACGAAGGGTCGTATATGTCTACGGAATTGATGATTCCGCCCAGCATTGAGAATACAGAAATCAGCGGGATGTTTGCCATTGAAACGCGCGGATTGTGGCGAATGAATGGCGATTTCATGGGTGGCCCGTTTTTATCCTACACCATTTACGACGAGAAAAACGACCGCATTTTGACCATTGAAAGCCTACTCTACGGACCTACTGCCAAGAAGCGAAATGTGGTGTTAGAAATGGAGGCAATGATGCGTTCCATTAAGTTGTAGCAAAGCCGCCTATACTGTACCTTGGGGAGACAAACCCAAGGAAGCATGTTACAAGTAGCTACAAGAGAAGGTGTATTGACCATCACCTTTGATCGTCCCGACAAATTCAACGCATTTAACCGCGAACTCGCCATGGGTGTGCAGGAGGCATTGCGCCTTGCTGCAACAGATGTGAAGGTTCGTTGCGTGGTGATTACTGGAGCGGGTAAGGCCTTTTGTGCCGGTCAAGATCTAGGTGAAGCCATCGCTGAAGACGGCCCCACATTGCGCGATATCGTTGCGAAGCATTACAATCCCATCATTAAAGCCATTAGAGAATTACCGAAACCGGTCATTGCGGCAGTAAATGGCGTAGCTGCCGGGGCAGGCGCAAATATTGCGCTAGCGTGCGATATAGTCATCGCCCATGAGAAGGCAAGTTTTGTACAAGCCTTTAGTAAAATAGGCCTTATTCCAGATAGCGGGGGTACGTTTACTTTACCCAGGTTGGTAGGATTCCAACACGCCAGTGCGCTGATGATGACAGGCGACAAGGTACCTGCTGCTCAAGCGCAGCGGATGGGAATGGTATACCAAGTGTTTCCTGAAGAGGACTATGANGGAGAAGTTGCAGCATTAGCATTGCGAATGGCTCAGATGCCTACGAAAGGATTGGCACTGACTAAGCGTGCATTGAATGCAGCAGCAACGAACGATCTCAACACCCAATTGGACCTTGAAGAAGCGTTGCAAACGAAGGCGGGAAAAACATACGATTTTAACGAAGGTGTACAGGCATTTTTAGAAAAACGCGCACCGGATTTTAAAGGAGAATAAAATGAAAGTAGCTGTATTAGGTGCAGGTGCCATGGGCACTGGGATTGGACAGATTGCCGCACAGAATGGGTGTGACGTCGTGTATTACGACAGTTTCCCTGGTGCCACAGACCGCAGTAAAGCTTCAATAGAAAAAATCTTTGGCCGACTGGTCGAGAAAAGTAAAATCACTTCAGACCAAAAAGAAGAAATGCTAGGCCGCATGCAATGGAGTGCAGATTTAGAGGCCGTTACAGGTGCGGATCTTGTGGTTGAAGCCGTGATTGAAGACCTCGACGTGAAAAAAGCGTTGTTCGCTCAGGTGGAGCCATTACTCCGTTCAGATGCTTGGCTATGTACGAACACCTCGAGCTTAAGTATTGCTGCCCTTTCGAGCGGGTTAACACATCCAGAACGTTTCGGCGGGTTGCACTTTTTCAACCCTGCGCCGCTGATGCCCTTAGTAGAGATAGTGCCTGGCGTAAAGACCGGCGAAGAGTTTAGCGAGACCATGGAAGTCCTGATGAACGACTGGGGCAAAGTGCCCGTAATAGCGAAAGACACCCCAGGATTCATTGTCAATAAGGTGGCACGACCGTTCTACAGCGAGGCCATTAAACTCTACGAAGAAGGAGTGGCAAGTGTGGCGGAGATTGATGCCGCAATAAAGAGCATTGGCTTTAGAATGGGACCTTTCGAACTGACAGATTTGATCGGTCACGACGTCAATTATACCGTTACTGAGACCGTTTGGGGCCAATTCTTTTACGATCCACGCTTCCGTCCTTCCATCACCCAAAAACGCTTAAAAGAAGCTGGATTGCTTGGTCGCAAGACAGGACGAGGCTTTTACAATTATGCCTCCGGAATGGATGCAGCCGTGGTCGCCCAAGAAGCCTGCAGAGATTGATCCACTATTGAGTGAAAAGATCGTAGAGCGCATCTTGTGTATGATCATCAACGAAGCACTGGACGCCGTGTGGCAAGGCATTGCAGATCCGGAGAACGTAGACCTGGCCATGACCAAAGGTGTGAACTACCCAAAAGGACCTATTCAGTGGGGCCGTGAAATGGGCTGGGACCAAGTTTTAGATACTTTGAAACGCTGTCACAAGCATTATGGCGACGACCGCTACCGCCCATGTCCGCTGCTGCGCCACCTGAATTCAGGCAACGCCGAACTGGGCGAAGGACAGCTTACTGATAATTTTATGGTCTAATAGCATGACCAAACCTAGCGACGAACTACTCAAGCGCGCCTATGCGCAGGATGCTTCCATCTACCAGGAAACACCACAGGACGTTGCTTTTCCTGCCTCCGCAGAAGAGGTGGTCGCACTGGTCAGGTCCGGTAAGCCGCTGATCCCTCGCGCCGCAGGAACTTCCCTCGCGGGCCAAGTCGTGGGCGATGGCACCGTACTAGATACCGGAAGGCACATGAACGCTATTCTCCACATTAACGTGGAAGAGCGATGGGCAGAGGTGCAACCCGGCGTTGTCCGCGACGAACTCAATTATCACCTTAAACAACATGGGCTGTTTTTCGGCCCCAATACCTCCACCTCCAACCGTTGTATGATGGGCGGCATGGTGGGTAATAACAGCTCAGGCTCGACCTCTATTTCTTACGGAACCACCCGCGAAAAATTGCTCGGTCTTGAGCTAGTCACCGCGGACGGGGTGCTGCGCGCCATGGGCGATATTAAGTCCGACGGCATACTTGAAATTCCTTCGGCAGTGGAAGATTGGTTAGTGCAATGGCAAGATGCCTGGAGGTCGCAAAACCTCGAAGCGCATTTCCCAGATGCGAGCATTCACCGAAGAAATACGGGGTACGCGATTGATTTAATTGGCAA
>JGI26081J50195_1001098_pt1 | contig 10889 bp, 7 predicted proteins | sample SaaInl74LU_5_DNA_FD_50195 | JGI IMG/M metagenome (IMG submission 50195) | reverse complement strand
CATTTGCGTTTTTAAACATGGTCATCGGGATCGTCATTAACGTCATGGAGCAAGAACAGCGTGAGGCACGCGAAAGAGAACTAGCCGCTGACCCTGATAAACAAGATATCTCTAATCGAGAAGTCAATGCGGAGCTTCACGCCCAAATTGATGAGCTGCAAAGTGAAATAGCAGAGATTAAGGCGTTAATTGTGGCTAATCGCCGGGAAACTAAAACCTAATTAGTTATGTGTGGGGCTATTTTCGTACTAGTACCCAATGTGAGTCGACATCATTCATAAAAAAGAGCTCAATGACATTTACGCGCCATGAGCTCTTCTTACAATATCTACGCATTAATCATTGTGCGGGTTTTAACCCTTTATTTAGCGCTTCAATATCTGCCACTGTCAGTGTCCCAGCAGCCCGCTTAAGATTAATGACCGCAGTAATAAAATCATAGCGGGCATTAGCCAGATTTTTACGCGCATTGAACAGGTTTCGTGTTGAGTTCAGGACATCAACAATCGTGCGAATACCTACATCAAAGCCTTCTTCAGTAGCGCGTAATGCTGATTCAGCAGAAACCACAGCTTGTTCAAATGCGTTAATGGTAGAGATGTTGGCACCAATATTGTTGAATGAGTTACGGACACTTCTTACCGTGCCGCGGTAGATTTGTTCTAGTGTTTCACTTTCTGCGACAAATCGTGAGCGAGATTGTTCAGTTCGTGCTGATGTTGCACCACCCGAATAAATAGGCACATTGAGAGTAATACCTAAGCTGCTCGAATCTGAATCACTGTCAATACCATTAGTATCAAAATCAGAACGTGACATAGAACCGGATAAACCTAACGTGGGTAAATGACTCGCTTGATTGGCACTGATATCATCCTTAGCAATATCCACGGCAAACTGCTGGGCTTGTAAATCTAGGTTATTCATCTGTGCTAAGTCTAGCCACTCTTCTACATTCTGTGGGGCAGGAGCTTGAGCGGCAAATGTCTCTGTATTTAAGACGTTTACTTCTTGGTAATACAAACCAGTAATTTCACGCAGTTGTTCTTTACGAAGCTCTAATGTGTTTTGCGCACGGATTTCTTGGGCAATGGTTGTATCAAAGTTTGCTTGCGCTTCATGGACATCAGTAATCGCGATCAAACCCACTTCAAAGCGTTGTTTAGTTTGTTCTAACTGACGTTCGATAGCCCGTTTTTCTGCCTGCACAAATTCAACATTATCTTTGGCACGTAAAATATTCAAATAGGCATCGACGACACGGACGATAAGATCTTGTAGGGTGGCGGAATAAGAAGCTTCGGCTTGTTGTGCAACTTTCTCTGCACGGTCCATACCAACCCACTTGGCGTGGTCATAAAGTGACATCGATAAACCGACGCGGTAATTAAGGGTATCAGTATCGACATCATTCGTGTCCGACATAGAATAACCAATTGAGCCGGAAACTTGAGGTAATAATGGCGCGCGTGCTAAGGTCACGCCCTCAAGTGATACATCACGCAAGGCTTTTGCGCGGTTAACTACAGGATCTTTATCAAGGGCTTGTTGGTAAATCGTGGTAAGATCTTGCGCATAAAGCGAACCGGTAAATCCTATGCTTATGATGACACTTAACAGTGTTTTTTTCATATTGCTGCCTTTCAATCAGTTAAAATGAATCAAATATAGTAGAGTGTAAGAAATTCAACCGCATACATAAATAGTTATCACGTAACGAGTAGCGGTTATGTGTAACAGAATGTAATTTCTCTAGGAAAACTATGTCAATCAAACCACAGTTTAACAACCAAGACGTGGAAGTGGTGACCACCACACCATTATACGACGGTTTCTTTAAAATGGTGCAATATAAACTCAAACATAAACTGTTTGCTGGCGGTTGGTCTGGTGAGGTGACGCGAGAAATGTTTGAGCGCGGTCATGCGGTGGCGTTATTACCTTATGATCCGAATACCCAAGAGTTTGTATTAATAGAACAGTTTCGCTTGGGTGCGATGGCAACATCAGATTCACCTTGGTTGATTGAGGTGATAGCCGGTATGATAGATGACGGTTACACCCCTGAGGATGTATGTCATAAAGAGGCTCAAGAAGAAGCCGGTATCGAGTTGCAACATTTAACTAAAGCATGCAGTTATTTGTCTAGCCCAGGTGGCACCACCGAACGCTTACACATCTATATTGCACATACTGATGCAACTAAAGCACAAGGCATTCATGGGGTTGAGCATGAATCAGAAGATATACTAGTGCACCGCGTTGCTGAAAAACAAGCAAAAGCATGGTTAGCCAACGGACGCATTGACAACGCAGCTGCTATTATTGCGTTGCAGTATTTCTTTTTACACAAACAACAGATTTTAGATAGTTGGCAATAAACCGTGAACGATCATACGATACACAAGAAAAAATATGTCCCCCATTTACCAAGCTTGTTAGCTTTAGGCGATCACAATTATGCGCGGTTTATGCGCTTATTACCTGATTGTGATACCCAAGACATGACCTATCATTTTTGTGTCGAAGAGTTACTCAGTTACTCCATTGAGATCACCGATTGTGCCCGTTATACCACGACAGTCGACGTTAAGCAGATTGCTGAATCGTTACCGAATTTTTTGAAACCTGCAATGACAGTACGGTTATACCATGATGCTAAGTCAGCTGAGGTGATCAGCTGTCAACATGTGGGTAANTTAAAGGCNAGTTACGAATATCCCAACTTACATATGCACCAGAAAAATGAAAAGTTTATGGTGAATGTGTTCTTATCTGAGTGGTTACAATTTTGTATTGCGTATCAAAATAAAATGACGGCACATAACTCATGAGTTTTGCACCACAAGCNCACATACTATATTTACATGGTTTCTTAAGCTCACCCATGTCTGCTAAAGCACAACAAATGCGTACCTATTTAGCTCAACATTTTCCGCATGTACAAATGCATTCNCCGCAATTATCTGGCGTGCCTAGCGAAGCGGTTGAGCAAGCATCACAGCGCTTCAGNGCACTNCAAAATGCTTACGGTGAGCGTTTTNTGGGTGTGATAGGTAGTTCAATGGGCGGGTTTTTAACGACTCACTTATTAGAAAATATCAGCGCGCCGAATTACANACCTAAAGGCGTGTTAATTAATCCTGCGGTGGCACCACATATCTTGTTCCCCAACTATTTAGGTGAACATATTAATCCTTACACAAAACAAGCATTTACGTTATCGGATACCGATGTCCATGCGATAAAAGCGTTATATATGCCTACAATTCAGCGCACTGACCAATATCAAGTATGGTTAGAAACCGAAGATGAAGTGCTCGATTATCGTCTGGCTGAAACACTCTATGCTGACAGTGATTTGCGGATCACCCAAGGAGGCGATCACAGCTTTCAAGGATTTTCGAATGCGCTACCTAATATTTGTGCGTTTCTGGCATGTGAAAGGTTTGCTCAATAGCACCGTACTTGGTAATATCAAATGATAATAAATACGTTACCTGAGCCAGCCAAGTTAATGATGCGGGCACTTGAGTAACACCACCAAGGCGCAAGTATTCATGTCAGAACAATATAATTCAGATGCCATTGAAGTCCTTAACGGGTTGGATCCTGTTAAACGTCGCCCAGGGATGTATACCGACACCACACGACCGAACCATTTAAGCCAAGAAGTCATCGATAACTCAGTTGATGAAGCCCTGGCTGGTCATGCATCTTCAATTAAAGTCATTTTACATGATGACCAATCATTAGAAGTGATTGATGATGGTCGTGGTATGCCGGTGGATATTCACCCAGAAGAGAAGATCTCTGGCGTAGAATTGATCATGACCAAACTCCATGCCGGTGGTAAATTTTCTAATAAAAATTATGAGTTTTCTGGTGGGTTACACGGTGTTGGTATCTCCGTGGTTAATGCCTTGTCCAAGCGTGTTGAAGTGACTATTCGTCGCGATGCCCAAGTCCATCAAATTGTGTTTGCCAATGGCGATAAGATTTCTGAGCTTGCCGTGATTGATACGTGTGGAAAACGTAACACTGGCACTAGCGTCCATTTCTGGCCTGATGCGAGTTATTTTGATTCGGGCAATTTCTCAGTACGCCAGTTACTGCATGTGTTACGCGCCAAAGCGGTGTTATGTCCAGGATTACGCATTCGNTTTGATAATAAAATTAGCAAAGAAACGACAGAATGGTATTACGAAGATGGTNTGCGTGATTATCTCTATGATTCCGTCAAAGAATTTGAAACGTTACCTACAGATGAGCCGTTTGTAGGTGCATATTCAGGTAATCATGAAGCCGCTGATTGGGCGGTGATGTGGCTACCGGAAGGTGGCGATATGGTCACCGAGTCTTATGTGAACCTCATCCCTACAGCGCAAGGTGGTACACACGTAAACGGCTTGCGTCAAGGACTGTTAGAATCCATGCGTGAGTTTTGTGAGTTTAGAAATCTGTTACCGCGTGGTGTGAAACTTAGCCCTGATGATATTTGGGATCGTTGTAGTTATATTCTCTCGACNAAAATGCAAGATCCTCAATTTGCTGGACAAACTAAAGAGCGCTTATCCTCTCGTCAAGCGGCTGCGTTTGTATCAGGTATTGTTAAAGATGCGTTTAGTTTATGGCTNAATCAACATACTGATATTGCTGAATTATTGGCTGAGATGTGNATTAATAATGCGCAAAAACGCTTACGACAGACCAAAAAAGTGGCGCGTAAGAAAGTCACNCAAGGACCTGCGCTACCCGGTAAACTGACCGATTGTTCTTCTCAAGATAATAGCCGTTCGGAGTTGTTTTTGGTTGAGGGGGATTCTGCTGGTGGTTCCGCGAAACAAGCTCGAGATCGTGAAATTCAAGCGATAATGCCACTGCGTGGAAAGATTCTTAATTCATGGGAAGTTGATTCTTCTCAAGTGCTCGCGTCACAAGAAATTCATGATATCTCAGTGGCGCTAGGTATTGATCCTGATAGTGAAGATTTATCTGGCTTACGCTACGGTAAAATATGTATCTTAGCGGATGCCGATTCCGATGGTTTGCACATTGCTACCTTGTTNTGTGCGTTATTCGTGAAGCACTTCCGTACCTTGGTAGAGCAGGGACATGTGTATGTGGCTATGCCACCACTGTTTCGTATTGATATTGGTAAAGAGGTTTATTATGCGCTGGACGAAAGTGAAAAGCAGGGTATTTTGGATCGTATTGAAGCAGAGAATAAACGCGGAAAAGTAAACGTACAACGCTTTAAAGGGTTAGGGGAAATGAACCCACTACAACTGCGTGAAACAACAATGGATCCTAATACGCGTCGTTTAGTCCAGCTGACAGTCGGTGATGCTGAGCAAATGCTTGAATTGATGGATATGNTACTTGCGAAGAAACGCTCTGGCGATCGCAAAGTATGGCTAGAAAGCAAAGGTAATTTAGCGCAAGTCGAATAAGCATACCGTCTACTATTGAACTTCGTCTAGCCACAAGCAACGATCTTCCCGTCTTGCATGCATTTTTGCATGGGTAATGCGTGCGAGGTCACGACATGTGTCTGCGCCCTTAATCGGTCGATTCTACAAACTGCCAGACCTGCACATCATATGCCGACAAGGTAAGCGTTAACTCACCTGCATTATCACTTAATGTAGACGACTCGTTCGACACCTCTTTTGACCATACCAGGCTAAATGACGTGTCAGTGAGCTGTTGATTTACGCTGCTGGTAACAGAGTCTGCTGATAAATTTAGCGCGACGACGACACGCTCGTTATTCAACACCGACTCCCAGATTAATACCGGTTCATTCACTGTACTTAATACCTGTTTTACCCCCGTTGCGAGTACGGGATATGCTTGGCGCAACCGATATAGGTCTTGGTAGAAGTAATAAAGACTATCGTTATCTGCAATTTGAGCAGCGACATTATTGGTGGTCGCGTTCGCTGAGAGACTTCTAAATAGCGTGTTACTCACGCTAAACCCAGCATTCACGGCATCATTGGTCCAACTCATTGGGGTGCGCAATGAAGCATCCGCTTGTAAGTTGGCGCCTGCTAGCATACCAATTTCTTCGCCATAATAAGTAAATGGATTAGCAGATAGCAACAGGTAACCAGCGGCCGCTAGGCGGGTTTGTTGAGGGTTTTGATTCAATTGATTAGCCACTCGGTTACCGGCAAAAAAATCATGATTGGCTAAAATCAGCGGCATATTGGCTAAGTTTGTGTCATTAATGACATTGATTAATGTGTGATTGCTGCGGCCTTGCTTAACACTGTCTAAGATTGCATGACCGGCACTAAAGTGAAAAGCTTTGCCACACGAACTATCTAGCGCGAAAGTGGCAAATCCGCTTGGCGCCTCACACACCATATAAGCTTTAGGGTATTGTGTAATGATATCGCGCATCGCTCGCATGACGGAATGATTTTGTGGCTGATCTTCTAAGCCATCAGGCCCATTTTCGACTAATACCCCGACCGCATCAAAACGGAAACCATCCACACCGCGATTCAACCAAAACGCGAGGTTATTTTGATGGAACTCGATGACCTGTGGGTTTAATAAATTAAAATCNGGCATACGTGAGGTAAACGCACCATAAAAGTTGCCGCCCACACCAGTGCGCCAAGGATTGTTNCCCCATAAAGACCAGTTAGTTGGTATAGTGTCACGCCAAATAAACCAATCACGTAATGGGTGGTTGGGACTGGAACTGGCATCTAAAAAGACGGGATTTAAAAAACTGGTGTGGTTGATCAGATAATCAATCACGATCGCAATACCTCGACGATTGGCTTCGCTGATCAGACGGTCAAAATCTGCCAACGTCCCGTAGTCAGATTCAATACTACGATAATCTTGGGTTTCATAGCCATGGTCATTGTCTGAACTTTCCATGATTGGCATGAGCCATAATCCGGTGATACCTAATGTGTCTAGGTAATCGAGTTGCTCAATTAATCCATTAATATCACCTATCCCATCACCGTCAGAGTCTTTATAACCGCGGACATAAATCTCCATAAAATTGGCGTTGTCTTGCCAGTTATCAGCTAATTCGTTAGTTGGTACTGACACACTGACAGGACTCATATCGATAACTNCGATTGCATTGCCTGAACGTGCTTGTACTTCAGCAAAGGCCGATCTCGCGATGGTTTCATCAGCGAATGGTTCGGCATTCACACCATTAATATTGATAGCGGTATCTTGTACTACCCACACTTCCGTCCCGAAGTTATCAGGAATAACACGTAAATCAAAGGCCGGGCTTTTGATATCACCAAAATGAACAATAAAGTTGAAAAATTCGCTGCCATCAACAAACGGCACTTCATATACCGCATAGTCGTTTTCAACACGTGTCAATGGGCGAGGGCTTTGCCATGTTGTCGCGGTTTCTGCTGAAATTGCACTACCCCACAAATGTAAGCCCCATACATCGTATTGACCAGAAGTATGTAAAAAATGAATTTTCATGACATTGGTTGTGGTAGGGGGAGTAGAGGGTGTGACCGGGTCGGGTTGTGCCGCTGGCAAGTTAGTGACATCAATCGATAACGTTTGCGAAGTAGTTAAGGTTCCATCAGAAACTTGCAATATTGCTTGATAGTTTGTGTTCGATGGGGCAGTGAATTCTAATTGTGTGGTGGTCACACAATTAGATATAGTTTGAGTAAGTGTTAATCCGCCGGATATCGATATAGTGCAACTTAGGTTCGTTTGTTGGCTATCACTCACACGCCAAGTAAGGTTAACGCGACCATTATCATTGATACTGCGGGTATTGAAACTTTCTATGGTCGGGGCCGTATTTTGTGGTTGTGCTGGTGTGCTAGGGGTTGAGTTGGGTTCACCGCCTCCACCGCCACAACCGGTTAATAACACCACAATACAACCGACTAATAATTTTCTGAACATACCCATCATCACTGTTAACATTTTTTCAACATAGTATTGTACTAAGCAGTCATTAGAATGCCAACAAACATCGTTAGACTATCTTCATAGGGCTGTTTATAATTAATTATATATGGATGCAAAATGGCGAGTAATTAGATGAACACCCAATACAAATCAAGAACAAGAAAAGCCCAAGTTTCGACAAGCCTACTATTGATATGTGTTGCTATGACAATGCTTGGATGCGGTGGTGGTTCGGATACTCGTGTTGATATTGATCCTGGAAATGGCAGTAGTCCTGAAGCCCCTAAAGTCAATCGCGCCGATATTTCTGCCAGTATTCTAAAACCCTCAACAAACGAGTCATTTGGTCGATTGTTGAAAAATGGCTTGTATTACAATAACTTCCAAACATCCAATGTGGTTAACGCTGTTGCATCTGATAGTTTAGCATCAGCCGTCCCGAGTGCCGAAAGTGCTAGCCCTGCCAACTTTTCTCAAACGATCACTCAAGAAGCCGGTGTCGATGAAATGGATATCATGAAGTTTGATGGTGATTTTCTGTATGTGTTAGATCGCAATTCAGATGTTGATGTAATATCCACTACAGCCGCAAAAATAAATACGAGTCTTGATTTAACTTCACCTGCATTACCAATTAATGATACTTCCCCAGAAATAATCCGAGTATTACAACGTGAAAATGATCACAGTCTTACAGAGGTATCACGAATTAACACTGGTATTACTCCTGAAAATGGCTATTTTAGCGTCAAAGGTATGTTTATACGCGATAAACAATTAGTCGTTGTTGGCAGTGGATATGAATCCACTAATAACCAAGACCAAGGAATTTGGTGGTACGGTGATAATCAAGTGACGTTAGATATCATCGATACGAGTGTGCCATCAAGCCCTAGTATTACCACCAAATTGACCATTCAGGGTCAATCAATTCGCTCTCGTCGTATTGATAATCAGTTGCTTATTGTAAGTTCGTTCTTACCGCAACTGACTGATATCGATTTAAGTAATTCATCAACTGTTATGCAACAGGCTGGTTTTGATGCGATTCAAGCGGTCAGTACAGATGACCTTATCCCACGTTTATCAACACGGGATCCTCTGACCGGAGAAGAAGCTTCATCGATTCCTTTATTCAGTGCTAATGATTGTTATATTCCCCAAGATGCAAATGAACTTGATAGTGCTACAGGTATTATCTCGATGACCATGATCAACCTAGATAATCCTGCTCAAATGCAAACAACTTGTATTAACGGTCAATATGATGATGTGTATGTGACCACGGATGATATTTTTGTGCATGGTAATGTACCGACGTATGATGAGAACAATAATCGCGTATTAGAAAGTACCGTAGTACATCATTTTATGCGTGTGAACTCTGAATTTACCTATAATGGAACTGCAGAGCTCGATGGGACTTTAGGTTGGCAAAATAAGAACCTACGACTCAGTGCGACCGATACCCATTTGCGCGCGGTGACGAGTGAAATGACATTAGATGAAAATGACCGTTTCGACCATACATTGTATATGATTAACCTTACCGCGACAGACCGACACTTATCGATTAGTGCTCAATTACCTAATAACAATGCTCCAGCTGAATTGGGTAAGCCAAATGAGGATATTCGTGCGGTGCGTTATTTTGGTGATAAAGCATATATCGTGACATTTGAAACGATTGACCCCTTGTATGTGATTGATGTGTCGGATCCATCTCGACCGGTCATCACTGGTGAGTTAGAAATGCCAGGATACTCTTCTTATTTACATCCGATTAATGCACAGTTTATTTTAGGAATAGGTCAAAATGTCCCTGTAACAGGCATAGATATAGCGCCCGCGTTAACTGGAACAGATCAATCTGGGGCAAAAATAGCGTTATTTGACGTATCCGGTACACCAAGAATTGTCGACGAATTTATCTTTCCAGATAGCTATTCGCCTGCTGAATTTGATTACCATGCATTGACTTATTTAGCAAAATCAGAGGTAGAACATATTTTTGCGATGCCGATGCAAAGTTGGACATTGAATGATTCAATTTGGTTACCTGATAATAGATTAGAAATTTTTGAAGTTGATTTGAATGGTAATGCGAGCATGGCTAATACGATTTCAGTGCGCCCACCTAGTCGAAGTGATGAGTACTCCTGGGCGACAGAAGATAGAGCGGTGGTCATCGGTGATATAATTTATTATGTGAAAGGGGCGCAAGTGTGGCAAACTACTTTCAACGATGCATCAATCATTAACGGCCCTTATTAATTCTGTGTTTTCATTCTTATATCGCACTGCCATCTTTGTGGCAGTTATTCTATTGTGTTTTCATTTCCTGGTACTTTCGGCCACTCCATCTGTTGTCGTTTCCTCTGCGCAACAGGTAGATAATGCGCAAAGTGTTAATGTGTTATTGGATGATGTGTATAAAGTACTAAATCAAAAGCAATTTGCGCATGACATCACTATTTCTAAGGCCCAAGGTCAAAGTTTGTTAGGCTTTATGCAACGCGCCTATCCATCATTTAGTGGTAATATTCATTTCAATCAAGATATTGGGGTGGTAGAAATGAGCATTAAAGTGCCTCAATGGATAGTGCCTCGATATATGAATATTCAACTAATACTCAATTCTAATAGCTATGTTGATATTGAAGGCTTAAAAGTAGGGAAAATTCCGTTACCGGGTAATGCATTACTGAAAATAGCGACTTGGTTGGTAAATACATACACCCGCAGCTCGATTGCCACACAAGCACAGACGCAAATAAATGAAGTGAGGTTTAGCCCTGATAATGTGTTCGTTTCCATCTTACCGATGAAACAATTTCTAAATGATTTAAAAGTGGTCCGTGATAGTATAGATTTTGGCGGTGACCCAAGTCTTGGTTTACGAATCAATCATTATTTAAATTTTTTAATGAATGAACAAAGTGTTCCTAAAAATCGAT
>JGI26081J50195_1001096_pt1 | contig 10902 bp, 9 predicted proteins | sample SaaInl74LU_5_DNA_FD_50195 | JGI IMG/M metagenome (IMG submission 50195) | reverse complement strand
CTGCCGCTGGAAAACTATAACTGAGTACAGCGCCCAGTTTTGGTGCGAACTCGGTGATNTCGTCNCCACGGCCCGCTCTCAAATTGCAAACGACCGTGTAAACCCCAAGAAAAAGCAGTGATCAGCTTAGGTATAGTGTCATGTCTGCGACGCGTGGGTTCTCAAACACCCAACGGGCAGCGTTTGACTCACAACCATCCGAATCAGGAGTATTCATGAAACAAATTAAATTCGTAGCCGCTGCCGTTGTCGCAGCGACCGCCGTGCTATCCATGCCTGCACACGCAGGCGAAACTCTCGACGCCGTCAAGGCACGCGGCACGCTCGTGTGTGGCGTCAACACCGGCCTGCCTGGCTTTTCAGCAGCGGACTCAAAGGGCGAGTGGTCTGGACTAGACGTGGATGTGTGCCGCGCTGTTGCGGCCGCCACATTGGGTGATGCCAGCAAAGTGAAATACGTGCCTTTGAACTCGACACAGCGCTTTACCGCTCTGCAGTCTGGTGAAGTTGACATGTTGTCGCGCAACACCACATTCACAATGACACGCGATACGTCATTGGGTCTGCACGCAACAGGCGTAACTTACTATGACGGCCAAGGCTTCATGGTGCCTACCAAGACCAAAATGAAGAGCGCCAAGCAGCTCAAGAACCAAACGGTGTGTGTGGAAGCCGGTACCACGACAGAAAAGAACCTCACAGACTTTTCAAAAGCCAACAACTTGAACATCAAGACCGTTGTTTTCGAGAGCTTTGAAGCCGCTAAAGCCGCCTTCTTTGCAGGTCGTTGCTTGGGTTACACGACAGACGCCTCTGGTTTGGCATCTGTCCGTAACAAAGACGCGCAAAATCCAGCTGACTACATGATCTTGCCTGAGCTGGTCTCCAAGGAGCCATTGGGCCCTATGGTTCGCCAAGGCGATGACCAGTGGTTTGGTATCGTGAAGTGGGTCGTCGCCGGCTTAGTGGAAGCTGAAGAGTTGGGCGTTACACAGGCCAACCTTGCCGAAATGAAGAAAAACGATAGCCCCGCGATCGGACGCCTCTTGGGCTCTAAGGACGACACCGGCAAGCTGATTGGTTTGGATGCTGAGTGGATGGCGCGTGCGTTGGCCGCTACAGGCAACTACGGCGAGATTTTCGAGCGTCACGTCGGNCCTAACTCACCATTGGCGTTGCCACGTGGCATCAACAACTTGTGGACCAACGGTGGCTTGATGTACGCNTACCCAGTTCGCTAAGTTGCCCGCGACTGAACAACTCTGAGACCAACGCCTGAAAAGGCGGACGCCTCAGCGTTGCATAGGTAGGCCGCCTGTCAAGTCACTACTTGGCAGGCGGTTTGTCCTCATGCATAGCAATAACGACCCGATCATCTCTATTAACCTCACGCCAGTTCTGACAAGCATGTGCTTGTGACGGCGAGGTATCAGCTGAAGAAATATTATGAGCACCACCCACGTGCCACCCAAGGTGACCCATTGGTCTTGGCGCAGCAAGGCATTCCGAGGCCTTGTCTACCAAGCGCTCGCGATCGGCGCGATCATCTCACTTATTTGGCTGCTGGCCAGCAACACCATGACGAACATGGCGGCGCGCGGCATGCAGAGCGGGTTCGACTTTCTGACCCAGGCTGCCGGTTTTGAAATCGGTGAAACAGCCATACCCTACGACTCTGGTCAAGACTACTGGTGGGCCTTCGTTGTTGGCTTATCCAACACCTTGCGCGTGGCCATTATCGGCATCGTCCTCACAACCGTGCTTGGCACTGCGCTGGGCATCGGCCGCTTCTCGCGCAACGCCTTGGTGCGTGGGTTTTGTACCGCCTATGTGGAGGTATTCCGCAACATTCCTGTCCTGCTACAGCTTTACATGTGGTACCTGTTCCTGACGCAAACGTTGCCGGACAGCTGGGAGCCGTGGCAAGTTGGCAATTTTTTCCTGAGTAAGGGCGGTATCAACTTTCCCGCACCGCTCTGGGAATTCGGCCATTTGCTGGGTTTATTCGGTCTGTTACTCGCGGGTGTGGGCATATTTGTCTACCGGCGCTGGGCAACGCGCAGATTTGAGGCGACAGGTCAACCGGTGAGTAGCTTTTGGGTTCCCGTGTGCATGCTGCTTGCAGGCGCGGTGGTGGGCTGGTTCATCGGCGGGGCGCCATCCGAATTCGACACCCCCGTCAAAGGCGACTTTGCGATCGAGTTTGGAGCCGCTGTGACACCAGAATTTTTAACGGTGTTGTTTGGCTTGACGTTTTACACCGCAGCATTTGTGGCCGAGGTGGTGCGCGCCGGTATCCAATCGGTATCAGCAGGCCAATCTGAAGCTGCCGCCGCCTTGGGACTACCCAAGAGATTGACCATGAAGTTGGTGATGCTGCCTCAGGCCTTACGCGTGATTATTCCGCCACTAACCAACCAGTACCTCAACCTCACCAAAAATTCATCGCTCGCGGTTGCCGTGGGCTATCCAGACATTGTGTCTGTGACCAATACCGCGCTGAACCAAACAGGCCGAGCGGTTGAGTGCATTGCGATCGTGATGTTAATTTATCTCATGACCTCACTGCTCACCTCTCTCTTAATGAACTGGTACAACAAACGCNCTGCGATCAAAGAGCGATAGGCCTGCGAATATGTCAACATCTACCTTTAAACCGATCGAGGCGAGACGGGCACCTGTGAACACCGAGGGCCTCGTCCCTTGGATTCGTAGCAACCTGTTTGGCGACCTACGAACCACTTTGGCCACGCTGCTTTTTGGCGGTGTGCTGGTCTGGTACCTGCCGCAGCTCATTGACTGGGCGATATTACGCGCCACCTGGCTGGCTGACTCAGGGGCCTGCCGCGCGGAGGGCGCCGGTGCTTGCTGGGGTGTGATCACCGAGAAATACCGTGTGATCATTTTCGGCCGCTACCCCTACGATCAGCAATGGCGCCCACTAATCGCTACCCTGTTGATGGTCATCTTGCTGGTGGCCAGCTGTACGCGTCCATTTTGGAAGCCCTGGTTGATTGCCCTCTGGGTTTTGGTTCTGGGTAGCTTCTTCACGCTCATGGGCGGCGACGTCATGGGCCTTGAGCCCGTTGAGACCAGCCGTTGGGGCGGCTTGCCACTGACCATCATGCTCGCCACGATCTCGATTGCCCTGGCTTTCCCGTTGTCGCTACTCGTNGCGCTGGGCCGGCGATCAGATTTACCCGCNATCAGCGCTTTGTGCACTGTGTTTGTAGAGCTGATTCGCGGCGTCCCGCTGATCTCCGTCTTGTTCATGGCCTCGTTCATGTTCCCACTGTTCATGCCTGCTGGCGTCACGATTGACGTACTGGTCAGGGTTCTGGTGGGGATCACGCTGTTTCAAACCGCATACATGGCTGAAGTGATACGCGGCGGCTTGCAAGCAGTTCCCAAGGGGCAGATTGAGGCGGCTGCGACCTTGGGTTTGTCCTACTGGCAAACACAACGCAAGATCGTCTTACCGCAAGCTTTGGCGATGGTTGTACCCGGCATCATGAACAGCTTCATCGCGATCTTCAAAGACACGTCTTTGGTCATCATTGTGAGCTTGTATGAGTTGACAGGCGCACTCAAGATGGCTCTGGGCTCCGACACGGAATGGCGCATCTTCTATGTCGAGGGCTACTTATTCATCGCCATGATTTATTTCCTGTTCTGCTTTTCCATGTCGCGCTACAGCTCGTGGGTCGAAGGACAAGCCAACAAAGGTAAGCAGCGTTGATGCACACGCAACGCTTGTACGCAACAAATATTTAAGAGTAAAACCATGTCTGAACCCATCATTACATTCGACAAAGTTAACAAGTGGTATGGCAATAATTTCCATGTGCTGCGGGATATCAACCTATCCGTCGCCAAAGGTGAACGCATTGTCATTTGCGGTCCATCGGGCTCCGGCAAGTCAACGCTCATCCGGTGTATCAATCGGCTGGAGGAGCATCAGGAGGGTCGCCTCGTGGTAGACGGTGTGGAGCTTGGTGACGACGTGAAGGCCATTGATCAGGTCCGCAAACAAGTGGGCATGGTGTTCCAACAGTTCAATTTATTCCCTCACCTGACCGTGCTGGAAAATTTGACGCTTTCGCCGATGTGGGTGGGGAAATTGCCCAAACAGGAAGCTGAAGATCGCGCCATGCAGCAACTTGAGCGCGTACAAATTGCCGAGCAGGCGGAAAAGTACCCGTTACAGCTCTCTGGCGGTCAGCAACAGCGCGTGGCCATTGCACGGGCTTTGTGCCTGACGCCCAAAATTATGTTGTTTGATGAGCCGACCTCCGCACTCGACCCCGAGATGATCAAAGAGGTGTTGGACGTCATGGTCGAACTGGCCGACCAAGGTATCACCATGATTTGTGTGACCCATGAAATGGGGTTTGCCAAGGCCGTGGCCGACCGCGTCATCTTTATGGATCAGGGTCAGATTGTCGAAGAGAACACCCCGGACGAATTCTTCAACAACCCCCAGAACGAGCGCAGCAAAGACTTTTTGTCTAAGATCTTGGGCCATTAACAGCGCCGTCAAATACGACAACGTACGGGAACTTTCTAGATGTTGCATCCCTCGAAATCGTTTGCTCAGCATGTGGAGTTCTCATGAAGAAATCAGATCAGTCAATCGCCTTGTCGCATACGGTGTCCCACAGTAAACGGGCCACCTTGCAACGGTTTGGCGGCTTCGCGACATTTGCTGTGGTGGCCACGCTAGGCGCGTGGGCGATGCCACGGGCTCAAGCGGCGACGACAGCCCCTTTGTTAGAAGTCTGGAAAGACCCCAATTGCGGTTGCTGCAAAGACTGGGTAGCACTCATGGCGCAAGCCGGCTTCCAAGTAAAGACCTACGATACGGGGAACCGCGCTAAGCGCAAGCAGTTGGGCCTGTCGGAAAAGCTTGGTTCTTGCCACACGGCAACCGTAGCGGGCTACGTCGTTGAAGGCCACGTGCCTGCAGACGCTATCAAGCGCTTACTCGCCGAGCGACCTAAAGCGCTAGGGATTACCGTCCCAGGCATGCCGATTGGTAGCCCAGGCATGGATGGTCCCGTTTACGGCGGACGCAAAGATCCATTCAATGTGTTGTTGGTACAAGCAGATGGGCGCACCCGCGTGTGGCAGGTAGGCTAGGTAGGGAACCTATCAGCTTGCCAGCGCAGCCGCTTGCCAAGCGGCGGCCGCAGCGGCTTGATCGCCTAGCTCGGCCTCTAACTTCGCGGTTTGCACCCAAGCGTCACGACGTAAATCCAGCGGGGCATCGCTTTCTGCCGCCCGCTTCAACATTGGTTTGGCCTTGCCAACGAGCTGACGTTGCACATAAGCCACCGCGGTAAGGTATTGCAGCAGACCCTTTTCGGGCTGCTGTTGCTGTGCCTGCTCTATAACGCCCAACCAGCTATCGGGTAGTTGGGGCAAGAGCTGCGTCATACACGCAACCAGACGTGCTTGTTGCGCATCGCTCAAGTCACCGATGTTGTCCCAAATAACTTGTAACTGGGACATCAGTTTGACCGCCACCTCATCACTCAGATCCGCCGCAACGGCCAAGCGTTGACTAACCCACGCCAGAGACACGTCATAGCCGGCCCGCTCCGCCTGCGGCAAGGATTTCCACATGCTCTCCAATGCGACCTCGTCATGACAACGCTCCAACATCTGCACCGCCAGTGAGCGTTGCAAACTCAGTGACGCACGCGCCGCATAAACCCCATGCTTGGTGAGTGTCCTAACGGCTTCCAGTGCCTTTTCAGGTTGCTGGTCCATCAACGCCAGATCGAGCCGTGCGCGCCAGACCTGCACACGGCGTGAGACCGCTTTAGGTAGCTCCGCTAAGCGTTGATGCGCGCGCGGACTGTCGCCAAGTTCTAGCGCCCATCGCAACGCCCGCAGGCGCACACCCTCTTGGGCAATCGCACCGTCGTTGTGGGTGTCCACCGCCAATGCATGCGCTAAGTGGGTGTCCACGACCGCGGTTTGACGCAGGGTGTGCGCGCTCTCCGCGCAAACCCAATTCGCCAGTACCCGCAAGGTTGCCTGACGCGGCAACTGAGCGCCATCTTGGGCCGTTAAGCCATCCAACTTCTCAATGGCCTCCGCCGCCGCTGTTTGGGCTCGACCATGCCGTCCAGCGAGTTGCAGACTCAGCGCATCTAAAACCAAAGACGATACGGCCTGTTCCTTGTACGTCAAACGCGCGCGCTTACTCGTTACATAGGTGGCTTGAATCCCATAGCGAAAACGCAATCCGACCAGCAGCAGCCAGACCCCGAGCGCCAAGCAGGTCAAGATTAGATTGAGTGATAAATCGATGCGCAAGCCATCGACAAACACCGAGACCATTGCACTGTTGTTCAACAACCAAGCGACACAAACCGCAAGCACGACCCACCAAATGAGAGAGAAAAGCCATTTCATGGTGCGATCCTATCGTGCTGAAGCGGCGCTAGCCAGCGCGGCCAACGTACTCTGAGGGATAGGGACATGCAGCGCGGCAATCGTTGTTTGCAGCTGCTGCAAATCACCGACCAGCCCCACCACGCTGGGGGCCGCGGGATCGGCATACAGCGCGATACCTTGTAGCACCGCCGAAATATCAGCCAACGCTGTTTGCTTTTGCCCTGATAACACGGCAAGTCGGGCGCTCAACAACCGCAGCTTCAGATTCTCTCGCAACACCCAGGCGTTCTCGGGTGACAACATCAACTCATCGGTAGGCGCTACGGCGCGGACGCGCACCAGTTGACTGGCTTGCGCCACGAAGGCCTGACTCAAGCTATGCCACACGGTACTCACAGACGTCACCGCCTGATCGAGCAGGGACGGGGCCACGGTGGTCGATGCGGGGTCAGTGGCCAGACCAATGGCTGGGGAAGGTGCGGCAGACGTGTCCGCGTCGGAAGTGACTGTGCGGTCTGTCGGCGGCGCGGTATCGCGCATCGCGATTTTATTTACGTCGCGTGTCAAGCGGGCCAGGTCGCGAACGACCAACGAGACATCGGTATTGGTCTCGGTCTGCATCACATCCAAGTCATTTTTCATGGCATCCCGAACGCCGGCCAAACGGGGGTTGGCTGCGGCCTCGATGCGCTCGATACCCACTTGTAGCGCGGCGATAAGCGGCTGGGGGTTGCCCATCAGTTGTGCTTGCTGCACGGCAAAACGCAATGCAGAACCCAAGTCCTGAACCAAGGTTTCGTCCCGCGACCGTGACACGCTTAGCATCAACTCCTCGAGTTGGGTACGCTGCAGGTTGAGCTCGCTGATACGTTGCTCCGCGCCACTCAAGCGTGATTGCAAGGCATTGAGACGCCCGGCTGTTTCACTACTCAGTTCACGTAACGGTGTGACCTCTGCCTCGGCTGACTGCATGCGTTGACCCACCGCCGCACGCAAACCAGAGAAACTCTGCCAAGTGAGGTAGGAGGAAGCCAGCGCCGCCACAGAAACGACGACGGTCATGAGAATCAAGAACATCGAACCCAATGAGCGACCGCCTGCCGGTTGATGACCCGACTTGCCGGTCGATGCAGCGGGACTTGATGCGGCCTTGTCGCCCGCAGGCAACGTCACATCGCCTGCAACGCTCGCCTTTTTAGACGCATTATCTGTAGATGTCGAGTCAGTCATAAGCGCGCTTCTCGTTGGTTGCACAGTTGGGCCGCTCAGAAGCGGTCAAAGAACCGTTGACCGCCCTCTTAGCACCCTCGCACCCATTGTAGATGGCAATATCACAGACCGGAAAAGTTCTGATCAAGAGCGCGGAGCGTCATCAAAATGGAATCCATCACGGGCGCGCAAAGGGCGACGTGCTTGCACCCCAATGCTTTTGCGCGTTCCTGAATACGTGCGTGGGTCACCAACAAGGTCTGGTTAGCCAGTAAGTTGCTGTCAGCGCCTACCAATGCCTGTGCGTTTGAGAGCGCCTGCGTGCTGCTCACAAGCCACACCGCCGTGGGGTCGCTGGTGGCTTGCTTCCACACGCTTTCAAATGCGCTGTCCCAAACCGGCATTGACCGCTGATAAACCGCTAGGTACGTCACCTGTGCGCCGCGCGCCACGCACTGCTTCCCCAACCAATCCCGGCCATCGCCGTCATCTGCGCTGCCGGAGCGACCGCGAACGATCAGTACAGTCGGCTCAGGAGCGCCCGCCGACGCCGGCTTAATTTGCGCTTGGACGACGGCCCATAGATNTTCCGAGTCAAAGGCCAACCCCGCCGCTAACGGCGCATCAATGGCCTGCTCTGGCACGCCAGCCGCACGCAGCGCTTTGACCGTACCCGGGCCCGTTGCCCAGCAGCGGGGTCCCGCCCCTGCACGCCAGCGCGCCAGCCAGTGCGCGCTGTCGGTGGCGGATGCCGCTGCAAAAAAGAAGCGAACGGCATTGGCGCTCACAAACATGACCGAGGAAAACGTTGGCCACGCCTGAACCGCCGTGAGATGCGCCTGCGACGGTGCGCCGCCCAAGCCTTGGATGTTAATCAGTGGGAGCGTGAGCACCGGGTATGCTGCCGCACGCAGATGATCTGCCCAGCCACCCGCTTCGGGCAGCGGCCTGGTGACAACGACCGTGCGCCGCCTAACTGGTGACGCGCGCACCATCGGCAATAAGATCTTGCGCAACCGCCAAGCCCANTGCCTCGGCTGCAGCCAGGTCGGTCACGTGGGCCCGGCGCTGCGCGCGTATCAGTGGCTTGGCAAGCGCGGCCTGTAATTGCCCGGTGAGGTCGGCAGTGGCCTCCACATCGACCAACTCCCCCCACGCAGCATCCACGATCAATTCGTCTGACGCGCCCCATGTGGCATGCGCCGCCAGTGGTACCGAGCAACTGCCGCCAAGGGCTCGACTCACCGCGCGCTCGGCGGCAACGCGGAACCACGTTGGCATGTGCACAAGCGGCTTCAAGGCCTCGATCAAATCCACCCGGTCACTGCGGACCTCGATACCCAACGCCCCTTGGCCGGCGGATGGCAGCATGTCGCTGGGCGTAAAAATGCGGCGAATACGATCGGGCAGTTCCAATCGCTTCAAGCCAGCGGCCGCCAACACAATGGCGTGGTACTCCCCGGCGTCAAGCTTGCGCAAACGGGTGTCTAAATTACCCCGNAGCGGCTTAATGCGNACGTCTTGGCGACCCAAGCTGTCCAAACGATCACGCAACAACACCACACGGCGCAAACTCGACGTGCCGACCACGGCACCCTCAGGCAAGTCAACTAAATCGCCAGCGACGGGAGACACCCAAGCATCGTGCGGATCCTCGCGTGTCATCACGCAGGCGAGCTCAAAGCCATCAGGCAGTCGCATGGGGACATCTTTTAGTGAGTGCACCGCCAAATCGGCGTCGCCATTCGCCAAAGCCACTTCCAGCTCTTTTACAAAGAGTCCCTTGCCGCCCACCTTTGACAAGGTCCGATCCAAAATCTCATCACCCCGGGTAGTCATGCCCAACAGCTTGACGTCGTGGCCCAAGGTGTGCAGACAAGCCTGAACGTGCTCCGCCTGCCACATGGCAAGGCGACTCTCTCGTGTGGCGATCGTTAGGCTTAGCGGAGATGACTTATTCACTTGGTAACCCGTTGGTAATCGTTAAGTAAAGCAAATGCTAGCATGACTTAGCGCATTCGTCTGCGGGTCACCCGCCCGCTTGATAGGCGCTGATTTTGCAATCCACACAAAAGACCACCATGGCCACTCGCTCTGCAACTGCTTCAAAAACCAACACAACCAAGCGTCTGCCGTCGGCGGGGACACCTGACAAAGACGCCCCATTGGTAGATGACATCCGGTTCTTGGGACGCCTGCTAGGCGAGGTCATTCGTGACCAAGAGGGCAAGGCGATCTACGCACTGATTGAGAACATTCGACAACTGTCTGTCGCCTTCCGCCGGCAAGCGGACGCCGGCGCGGACAAGGCGCTCAAACGGTTGCTGAAGGGCTTGAGCGGTGACCAAACAGTCACGGTCGCTCGCGCATTTACCTACTTTTCGCACTTAGCGAACTTAGCTGAAGACCGGCATCACATTCGTCGCCGCGTGGTGCATGAGCGTGAAGGACAACAACAAACCGGTAGCTTAGCCAAAGCGCTCAGCACCTTGGATGCACACGGTGTGAGCAAAAAGGCCTTAACCAAAGCGCTCGGCGACCTGCACGTCTCCCCCGTCTTAACGGCACACCCGACCGAGGTCCAACGCAAAAGTATTTTGGATGCTGAGCGCGCGATTGGTAGCTTACTGCAAGCGCGTGACAACTTGGCGCCAAGAGACTTACAGGCAAACGAGGACAAGATTCGCGCGCGCGTGGTTCAGCTGTGGCAAACCCGTCTGATGCGCACCGAAAAGCTCACCGTTGAAGACGAGATCAACAACGCCTTGGCTTACTACCAATCGACGTTTTTGAACGAGATTCCAAAAATCTACCGTGAAATAGAAGATGCGCTGAGCATCGATGACGCGCCAAACTTTCTCAGGATGGGCCAATGGATTGGGGGGGACCGTGATGGCAATCCCTTCGTGACCGCGCAGACCCTTGAGTTAGCGCTCAAGCGCCAGGCCGATATGGCGATTCGCCATTACCTCACCGAGGTTCACCTTCTGGGCAGCGAACTCTCGATGTCGGCGCGCTTAATTCGCATTAGTGCCGATATGCAGGCCTTAGCCGTGCGCTCACCCGACAGCAATCCACACCGCCAAGATGAGCCCTATCGCCGCGCCCTCACCGGCGTGTACGCGCGCTTAGCCGCCACCTTACAGGCCCTCACCGGTGGCGTGGCCGCACGCCATGCCGTCGCCCCGTCAGAACCCTACGCAAGTGCCGACCTTTTCTTAGCCGACCTACGCGTGATTTATGACTCGCTACACGCCAACTTCGGCGCCATGTTGGCGAATCAACGCT
>JGI26081J50195_1001081_pt1 | contig 10972 bp, 8 predicted proteins | sample SaaInl74LU_5_DNA_FD_50195 | JGI IMG/M metagenome (IMG submission 50195) | reverse complement strand
TGAAGATCCGGTTAAATATGATTTTGCTTTATTTGGATTGGGGATAGCGGAGAAGATAAGATAAGACGTCAGATTAAAGATAGCAGATGTCAAATTATGCAATTAGAAATGTTACAAGACAATTCAAAATTACATTATTCAAAATTACCTATTTACCTCTTAGCGCCTTCGCGAGATAATTCAATCATTCAAAACTTACTCTTTACGCCCTAGCGAGACAATTCAAAATTTTATTATTCAACCATTCAAAATTACCTCTTTCCTCCTTAGCACCTTCGCGAGATAATTTAATCATTCAAAATTAAAAATCCACCTTAAACTTCAAATTCACTCGACGTTGCGTTAAGTAGTTAGGTACTGCATACTGACCAAACGTTCCCGTGCGCGGATCCAAGCCATTAATCCAGATATAAGAAACCGTATTATTGATGCCAAATAAGTTAAACACCTCCAAGGATAACCAGATTTTCTCCATGCCCGCAAAGAAACTATTAGGCACTTTTCCCTTTTCTTTTTTCTTATCAAGATCGAAAAGTAAAGCCGAGAATCCAATATCAAATCGTTTGTAAGATGGAATCCTAAAGGTATCTCTAAATCGCTGATTATCAGGTGGACCAAAAGGCAAACCACTGGCAAACATCAAACCCATATGCACCTTCAAATATGGAAACTTAGGAATATAATCTTGGAAAAATACCGCAAAGCTCACCCGTTGATCTGTAGGTCGGGGGATGAAACCAGGAAATACATTACTCACACTTAGCGTATCCAAGGTCTCGCTGATGACTTGCCCGCCTGCATCTTCTTTTTCCTTCCGAACTTCATAATCCGTGTAGAAATCATCTCGAACGTCTTCCTGACCACTCATTATGGAAATACTCACCCAGCTCTCGGCACCTTTGGCCAGTTCACCATTCAAACGAAGATCCAAACCAGCGACATAGCCTTTTGAGTTGTTCTTTCCAAAATAACGAATCAAGACATTATCAAATTCATATGGCACACCATCCCACATATATTTGTAATAAGCCTCCGTCACAAATTTGAATGGTCGGTTCCACGCTTCAAAAGCATAGTCAAAACCCATTACCATGTGGGCCGACTTTTGTGCCTTCAAATCGAGGTTGACTTCTCCATCCAGATTACGCATTTCTCTGTAAAATGGTGGTTGCATATACAGACCTGCGGCTGCCGTTAACATAACATCCTTTCGGGTAGGTGGCTTGTATGCCAATTGCATTCGAGGCGAGAAAATCCATTCTTTATTGACATCCCAATATTGAAAACGGACACCATAATTCCAAAAAACGCGCGCACTATCATGAAGCTGCCAGGTATCTTGGATATATCCACTATAGCGATTGCTTGTCAAATTAAATGGTTCTGGCTTAAGCACATCGAAGAGCTCCACGGTATTGGTGCTATACGGCAATGAATAACCCGCAGAATCTCGTCGCTCCCACTCACTCAACTTATCATTGATTACCTCCCTTTTATAAGTGAAGCCAAACTTGACATCATGCTTAGAATTATTGTATTCCCCTTTGAAAGCCGACTGGTAAATGCGTGTGTCTAACACGTTCCTTGCCCAATCATGAAATGTTCCTGAGCCCAGTTCTTGCTTAACCTCACCAAGATTTTCATTACTGGGGTCTGTTTCTACTTCACCCAAAAAATAATCACCGATAATGTCAAACTTCTCGTTTTCGCTCATACCATAAACACCCGTCAAAAACTTGAGTCTCAATCGATCATTCACCTGATGCACGAGGCTTAATCCATTCATCAAGGATTGATAACGATCATCTTCTTCTCCTTCATAGTATACGGTAAAACGACTTTGGAAATTAACCAAGCCGAAGTCAGTCGTTCGGTCTTCTGGCGCAAAAGAGAACCGATTACGAGCATAATTTATCAAATATTCCAAATGCACGCGCTCGTTAATTTGGAAAGTGAAAAAGCCCTGCAAATCGATGAAAGAAGGTAAGTATTGACCGGTTACATCCTGAGAACCTAAAATAATTCGACTATCACGATAACGAAAACCGGTAGAATAGGTAAAGCGCTTGGATTTATTAATACCCTCGAGATGAAGATTTGCTCCAAGCAAACTAGCTTCTACAGAACCGCCTAACGATCTCGGTCGACGATAATCGACATCAAGCACTGAAGCCATTTTATCGCCGTATTTAGCTTGAAATCCACCCGAGGAAAAGGTAAGTTTATCCGTCATATCTGGATTGACAAAACTCAATCCCTCTTGTTGACCAGAACGAATCAAAAAAGGACGATAAATCTCAAAGTCATTGACATAAACTAGGTTTTCATCAAAATTCCCTCCTCTTACAGAATAGGCCGAACTCAATTCATTGTTCTTTTGCACGCCTAGTTGTGTGACTAAAAAGGTCTCTACTCCGCCACTCACATTGGGTAAAACCGCAACATCCTTAGTTTCAATAACACCCGTACTGACCTCTTTACGTTCTTTTATTTGCTCACCAATAACAATAATCTCTACCTCTTCCCTAATTTGAATAGTCACATTTCGGGTAAAAGATTCTCCTGTGTTAAGTTTTACTGAAAAATTGATATCCTGATAGTTCAATCCTTGAACTCGTATAATCACCTTCTTGTTTGCTGGCAAAGCCATTTCATAATAACCTTCCGCATTGGTAAGTACTCCTTTGTTCGATTCCTCCTCTACGACGTTCACAAAAGACGCAGGACTTCCCAGATTATCTGTTATGGTTCCCTTCAGTGTAGCCGATTGAGCAAAACCTTGCACGCTGCAAACAACAAGAAAAATTACGACTAAAGGAATACGGAAAAACATTGATACTCTAACGATGTTTCGTGGGGGATAGTATACTAAACTAAGCCTCTAAAAGTTGCTGAATATATGCAGTTGGATTTGATGACTTAAACACTGCGCTGCCCGCAACTAGACTTCTTGCACCTGCGGCTTTTAGAAGAGGCGCATTTTCTACATTAACTCCACCATCTACTTGGATAATGGTATTGGGGTTTAATTCATCGCAAAGCTTTTTTGCTTCCTCTACTCTTTTCACCGTTTCTGGAATAAACTTTTGACCACCAAAACCTGGATTCACAGACATAATCAATAGCGTATCTACGAGATGAAGAACATCTTTAATAAGCGAAATTGGCGTATGCGGATTTAAAACTAAACCAGCTTTTACCCCTTCCTCACGTATTTGTTGCAATAAACTGTGTATATGCAAATTTCCTTCGTAATGCACGGAAATACCATCTGCACCCTGTTTGGCAAATTCCTTAATGTACTTTTCGGGTTGTACAATCATTAAGTGCACATCGATAAACTTATTAGTATGCTTGCGCACAGCCTGAAGGATAGGAAAGCCAAAAGAGATATTGGGGACAAACAAGCCATCCATTACATCAAAGTGAACCCATTCGGCCTTTGAATCGTGTATGAGTTTGATATCTCTTTCAAGATTAGCAAAATCTGCAGCTAAAATAGATGGGGCGATAATGGTACTCATAGTTCTAGTTTGTTGTTTATACAAACAAAAATACGGTATGCTAACTACTTCATACCGTATTTTTCAAACTAACTAACTAAAACTCAAATTAATTATGACGATAAGTCTCTTCGATGAAGGTAAATTCCATCCCCAACTTATCATCCTCGCAGACTTTACCCGCTATTTCACGTAGCATGTAGGCCTCTGCAATAGCCTTGTTCAGCATCAACTCAATTCGCCTTCTTGCAAATACTCTAAAGTTGTCCTCTTCGGTAGCATCTATGGCTGCCATATTCAATGCCAAGACGCCATACTTGAACATTTCTTCATAACTCAGATAGCTATCACTTTTGGTCGCTACACATAAGTCAATTAAATCTTTGTTAGAATCAGCCAACTCCATTCGAGCAGCCATGTTGTTTTTTTCTTTGAATCCTGTTAAGATTTCTTTCGATTTACTTAAAAGCCCTGTTTCATATGTCGTACCAGAACTCCCTGAAAAAATTGCATCTAAATTTCTAAAATCCATAAGTCTTAAGTTTTAACGTTCAACACTATTTACGGCATCACAAAAAATAAGTTTCACTGCCTACAAAAAAAAGAGCCACCCGTCAGTGACGGATGGCTCTTAGTACCTTTAATATATAAACTACCTTATTCTTTCGGAATCAATGCCTTTCTTGAAAGCACAAATTTTTGTTTCTTATCATCAAATTTGATAATCTTCACTTTCATTTCATCGCCTTCCTTCAATCCCGCATCGGCAATATCATTTATTCTAGCGTGAGAAAGTTCGGAAATATGAACTAAAGCTTGCTTGCCTGGCAAGAATTCTACGAATACACCAAAGTCCTTGATACTTTTAACTACACCATCATAGGTTTCACCTACTTCCGGCTTCGCCACAATACCTTGTACATGCTTCATAGCAATATCTATAGATTCTTGATCAGGACCATAAATTTGAACAATTCCAACATCCCCTTCTTCTGTAATACTCAATGTAGCACCGGAAAGGGCTTGAATTTCCTGAATTATTTTACCCCCAGGGCCGATTACGGCACCGATAGTATCACCAGGAATAGTAACATTAACGATTTGTGGTGTGTGTGGTTTGAAATTCGGGTTTGGTGCTGCAAGCGTTTTCGCCATTTCACCAAGAATATGTAATCTACCAGCTTTCGCTTGATTCAAAGCTTGGCCTAGAATTTCATAAGATAATCCGTCAATCTTAATATCCATTTGAACAGCAGTAATCCCTTTCTCAGTACCAGTCACCTTGAAATCCATATCGCCCAAGTGATCTTCATCTCCTAGGATATCAGAAAGTACAGCAAATTTTTCCCCATCAGTAATTAAGCCCATGGCAATTCCAGAAACAGGTCGCTTCAATTGAACTCCCGCATCCATTAAAGCTAAACTACCCGCACAAACCGTAGCCATTGACGACGAACCGTTTGATTCTAAAATATCTGATACTACGCGAATAGTGTAGGCATTATCTTCGGGCAACATTCTTTTTATAGCACGGTGTGCTAAGTTGCCATGACCCACTTCACGTCGGCTCGTACCTCTCGGCATTCTTGCCTCACCTGTTGAAAAAGCAGGGAAGTTGTAGTGCAACATAAAGCCTTCTGTGCCACTGAAAAAAGCGCCATCTATAAGTTGTTCATCTTTCTTAGATCCTAGCGTAACGGTGGTAAGTGATTGAGTTTCACCTCTCGTGAATACCGCTGAACCATGTGTTTTGGGCAAATAATCTACCTCACTCCAAATCGGACGAATCTCCTCCATTTTTCTTCCGTCTAAGCGAATACGCTCATTCAACATCACTTCACGGACTGCCGCTTTTTGTGCAGCTTTGTAATATTGGCTGATTAAAAATGCATTTTCAGCAGCTTCTTCCTCTGAGAGGGTTGCAAGAAAATCATCTTTAACTGCTTTGAAGAGCTCTCCTCTTTCCGCTTTATTCGCCAAACCTTTAGCAGCAATGGCTTTACATCTTTCAAAAGCAAAATCGCGAATCGCTTTTTCTAAAGCCGGGTCACTCTTTTCATGGTTATACTCACGAGGCGTTCTACCCACAGCTTGAGCCAACTCTTCCTGAAGTGCACACATTTTTTTGATCTCTTCGTGACCAATCTTGATTGCTTCAGTCATTTCTTCCTCACTCGCCTCTTCCAATTCACCTTCCACCATCACAATATTGTTTTTAGTAGCAGCAAGCATCATATCAATATCCGCATCCTTAAGGGCTGTAGCGCTTGGATTAATAACGAATTCTCCATTGATACGCGCTACACGAACTTCTGATATTGGCTCTAAAAACGGGACATCTGAAACTTGGATAGCTGCTGAGGCCGCTAAACAAACCAGTGCATCAGGCATCGTTTCTCCGTCACTGGAAATCAATCTTAAGGTTACAATTGTGTTCGCATGAAAGTCTGATGGGAAAAGAGGCCGTAATGCTCTATCCACCAAACGGCAGATTAAAACCTCATGATCTGAAGGTCTAGCTTCTCGTCGCAAAAATCCACCTGGAATATTTCCTGTGGCTGAGAAATTCTCTTTGTAATCGACCATGAGAGGCATAAAATCCACATCCTCTCCTGCTGTTTTATCAGCAACCACGGTTGCTAAAATCATCGTATCGCCTTGTTTCAAGACAACCGAACCATCGGCCTGCTTGGCCAATCTACCTGTTTCTATATCTATAGTACTGCCATTACTTAAGGTAATGGACTTAGTTATTCCTAATTGCATAATTCTTATTTAATAAAATGAAAGATGCCACCTTTATTTTGAGGGTGGCATCTAAAGTGTGATTGACTATCTTCTTATACCGAGTTTTTTTATTAACTCTCTATACTTTAAAATATCTTTTTTCGCAAGATAAGATAGTAACTTTCTTCTCTTACCTACCATTTTGGTAAGCTGTTTGGTGTTTGAAAAATCCTTTCTGTTTTTCTTAACGTGCTCTGTTAAGTGTAAGATACGCTCTGTAAATAGCGCGATTTGACCTTCAACGGAACCTGTGTTCTCTGAAGCGCCACCAAACTCCTTGAAAATCTCTTTTTTTCTTTCTGCTGTTACTTTTTCCATAACTATTTTTTTCTACGTCTTTTTATCGGGTGCAAAGGTAATCATTAATTTCTTAAAATCGCCAACAAAATCAGGCTTTGGCGAATAAAATAATCGATTTAATGATTCAGTAGAACAAGAAAAGACCTTAAACTTGCGCAATTGTTCTGCGCTTCTAAATTTTAAGAAGCTTAAGGGCTTTCACAATTTTCTCTTTGAGATCCTTTCGTTCAGCAATAAAATCGAGAAAACCGTGCTCCATTAAATATTCTGAGCGTTGAAAGCCCTCTGGCAATTCTTTTAGATTCATGGTTTCCATAATGACTCTTGGACCAGCAAAACCTATGAGCGCCTTAGGTTCCGCAATGTTGATATCGCCCAACATCGAGAACGACGCCGTAACGCCTCCTGTAGTAGGATCAGTTAAAAGAGAAACATAAGGGATTTGAGCATCAGCCAACTGCGTGAGCTTGGCTGAAGTCTTTATCATCTGCATCAAGCTTATGCCAGATTCCATCATCCGCGCACCACCCGATTTACTGATAATAATTAGTGGGCATTTATTTTCAATACAATAATCTACTGAACGAGCAATTTTCTCACCAACCACAGCACCCATTGAGCCCCCGATGTAAGAAAAATTCATTGCCGCTACAACTACTTTTATTCCGCCCATTTTACCCGTGGCCACTTCCATTGCCTCCGCAGCTTGAGACTTTTCTTCTGCCTCTTTAATTCTGTCCGTATACGATTTTAAGTCCACGAATTCCAAGCTATCCACTGGATATAAATTATCGAACAAGAGTTTCGGACGAGAATTTTCATCAAAAAACAATTCAAAATACGCCTTTGGACCGATACGCTCATGAAACCCACACGATGAACATACTTGCAGATTTTCCCTGTGTTCCACTTGGGCTATAGTTGCCTTACAACTGGGACATTTAAACCACAAACCTTCTGGCATTTCTTTTTTCTCCTGAGGAGAAGTGCGAATACCTGTTGTTATTCTTTTAAACCAGTTNGACATAAATTAATTATTTTTCGTACACTTATCGANGCGATGAGAGCAGTCNGTATTTACCTAGGCAATGGTGATTTCTTGATTTAAATACACATCCTGAACAGCCNGCAATAGTTCAACACCAGTTTGGAAGTCTTTTTGGAAGGCTTTTCTTCCCAAAATCAAACCAGTACCACCAGCACGTTTATTAATCATAGCCGTTTCGATTGCTTCACCCAAGTCAGAATCTCCAGTTGAGGCGCCACCTGAATTAATCAAACCTACGCGACCCATGTAACAATTAGCCAATTGGAAACGACAGAGGTCAATCGGATGATCTGAGTTTAACTCAGAGTACATTTTTGGATGAGATTTTGCAAAATTAATAGCGGTAAAACCACCGTTGTTTTCCGGCATTTTTTGCTTAATAATATCCGCTTGAATAGTTACCCCAATGTGGTTTGCCTGAGAAGTTAGGTCTGATGCCACATGATAATCCTTGCCATCTTTCTTGAAGGCGTCATTACGTGTATAACACCATAATATAGTTGCCATACCAAGCTCGTGAGCGTATTCAAATGCCTCAGCAATCTCAACAATCTGTCTTCTCGAATCTTCACTTCCAAAGTAAATGGTTGCTCCGATAGCTACTGCACCCATGTTCCAAGCATCCTTAATGGTGCCGAACATTACTTGTTGATATGAATTCGGGTATGACATTAACTCATTGTGATTCACCTTAACTACAAAAGGAATCTTATGCGCATATTTTCTNCTTACAGCAGCCAAAACACCGTANGTTGAAGCCACTGCATTACAACCACCCTCAATGGCTAACTTTACAATATTTTCNGGATCAAAATAGTCTGGATTTGGGGCAAAAGAAGCACCTGCTGTATGCTCTATGCCTTGATCAACAGGTAAAATAGATAAATATCCNGTTCCNGCCAATCTTCCGTGATTGTGGAGTGCAGCCAAACTACCCAAAACCTGGTTTGTGCGATTACTCTCCTTCCATACTTCGTCTATGAAAGAACCACTTGGTAAGTATAATCTATCTTTGCTTATGGCTGGCTTATTAAAACCAAGAATTCGCTCAGCTCTTTCTTCACCTAATAGTTCAATAATTTCTTGTGTATTCATACTATTTTCAATTTGCATGGCAAAAGTAAACATTTTTAAAGCAATTTATCCAACACCTCGGCTTGATTAGCGTCAAATCTACAATTTGCTTTCTAATAGTTTGTCCTAATCTACTCAATGATAGAAGAGTATGCCTGGTTTGTTTAGGAATCTCTATCTTTGCTTCTCACTTTTTTTAATTTTATGCTAAGATTTTCAAGCCTAATCATTCTTACAATAATTTTCCACCTAAGTTATGGACAGACGGAGCCAGGTGCTCAGCCAACTGACCTTAATTTTTCTGGGATTAAACCTTATCGGACCAGTGTGTCTTTTACAAGTGCTGGGGCAGACGGACATTTAGTTGTAATTAGTAAAAACCCTATCAGCTTTAGCCCGGCAGATAACACAACCTACCTAAAGGGTCAGCGAATAGGTGATGTTAAAGTTGGTTCCGCAGGAGGCGGCACATTCACCTTTTTTAAAAATTTAAGAATCAACACGACTTATCATGTCGCTGTATATGCCTACAACGAGCAAGGCGGTAATGTTAACTATAAAAGTGACTCACCACTATCAGGAACCATCACTACTCCTGGTGTAAATTATGGCACGTACTACAATAATATCGACTTTTCCGCTACAAACGTAGTGAATCAACTAACCAACTTGATTCAGACGCACACACAAATTCCCTACAGCCAGTTTGATGAAACCATTGTGGCAGACTTTTTCGAAACAGATACAGTAGTTTCTGGTTCTAGCCAAAAATATGTTACATGCCAGTATAGTAATGAAGACCGATTATANACNGGGACTTTTGCATTTGTTAATCCGCCTCCNGGATACAGTCGAGAGCATCGCATGGCTTTTTCATGGATTAATTTTCAAAATATCAGCCGTTCTGAATTTGAAGCTACCGATGAAGGCTGCGATGTGCATGCCTTGGATTTAGTGCAAAATGATGTAAATTCCGCTAGAAGCAACGAACCNTTTGGAAAAGTTGAAAATATATGGGCCAATTCTTATTTAGATTTTAAAGTTGGAACAGACATTACGGGCTTATTAGTGGCAGANCCCAAAGAAGACATCAAAGGNGATGTAGCNAGAGCGCTCTTTTATATGATGCTTTGTTATAACGGAAAGTATGGACAAAATTGGGGCTTAGACAATCTCCTGAGCGCTGCACAAGATCAAGATATTCAGACGCTACTTGATTGGCACTACAACGACTTGCCAGATGATTTTGAAAAAACTCGCCATGAGTACGTTTGGGAAAAACAAGGCAACCGAAACCCTTTCATCGACTTTCCGCAGTTAGTAGATTGTATTGATTTCTCCGATATGACTAAACGCGCCAATTGTGACGTAAATGTAGGGACAACAATAAGAGTTGAGAATGAGTTTGGACACTTCGTATATCCCAACCCAAGCAATGGGATGCTATTTTTGACTGGCATTGAAGACAAGGATATTGAGCAAATTCGCATATTTAACTTACTCGGGGCAGAGCAAACAAAATATACACTAGAAGGCGATAGTATTCTTGTTGATCAGCTTACTAAAGGCACTTACATTGTATCCATAAAGACGAAAAAGAAAAACTACATGAGTAAGTTTCAACTCAAGTAACACTCCATTTGCACACCAAGTTAATAATTTGTTTACATCATAGCGGAAATAAGGTTTTATATTTGCGGTAAACAAATTTAAACTGATGAAAAAAACTTACTTATTATTTGCTGCCCTTTTGGCAACGAGTTTTGCGGTTTCCCAAACTGTTTGGATTAATGAGATCCATTATGATAATGCAGGCGGGGACGTAGACGAAGGCGTTGAGATTGCTGGTCCAGCTGGCACAGATTTATCTTGTTATGCCTTGATGCTTTACAATGGTAGTGACAACGAATTATATGGAAACAACGATTCAATCGTTTTGAGTGGCTCTATCGATGATGAGGGTTGTGGTTTTGGCGCAGTATGGTTTGGCCTTCCTGCGAATGGACTACAAAACGGTTCTCCTGACGGGATAGGACTTTGGAATCATTGCACGAATACCGTAGAGCAATTTTTGAGCTATGAGGGAGTTATTGACCCTGCAGGTGATGGCCCGATGGCAGGTCTAACTTCTACGGATGTTGGTGTTGTTGAAGGCGGAACACAAGTAATAGGTGGATCTCTCCAGTTAAGTGGTATAGGAACTTCATACAATGCTTTTGTTTGGGATAGCACAGGAGTAAACTCATACGACGTTTTAAAT
>JGI26081J50195_1001080_pt1 | contig 10984 bp, 5 predicted proteins | sample SaaInl74LU_5_DNA_FD_50195 | JGI IMG/M metagenome (IMG submission 50195) | reverse complement strand
TCTTGGCTTTATTGGTGGTACAGCTGACAAGCCAGCGCCAATCACTCAGCGTGAGGCGGATGAGATTCTTCAGCGCGTTGAATCAGGTGTTGATAAGCCACGTCCAAAGACTGTGTTCGAGCCAGGCGAAATGGTTCGCGTTACCGATGGTCCATTTGCCGACTTCAATGGTGTGGTTGAAGAGGTTAACTACGAGAAGTCACGCTTGCAGGTTGCAGTGTTGATCTTCGGTCGCTCAACTCCGGTTGAGCTGGAATTTGGCCAGGTAGAAAAGGCTTAATTCAAACGAATTTTTGGAAGCTGAGTAGCTCAAAAGGCTGCTCGGTTTTTGTTGTGTAAAGGGGAGCCGAAAGGCGTTTGTACCCAAAGGAGTAGCTCAATGGCTAAGAAAATTTCTGCATACATTAAGTTGCAGGTTAAAGCCGGTCAGGCGAACCCGAGTCCACCAGTAGGTCCGGCTCTGGGTCAGCACGGTGTAAACATCATGGAATTCTGTAAGGCTTTCAATGCTCAGACACAGAGCATGGAACCAGGTCTGCCGATTCCAGTTGTAATCACTGTATACAGCGACCGTAGCTTCACATTCATCACTAAGACTCCACCAGCTTCAATTCTGTTGAAGAAAGCTATGGGTCTGAAGAGCGGTTCAGCTCGTCCAAACACTGAGAAAGTGGGTACTGTTACTCGCGCTCAGCTGGAAGAGATTGCAACTGTTAAAATGCCTGACCTGACTGCATCTGACATGGATGCTGCAGTGCGCACTATCGCAGGTTCTGCACGTCGCATGGGTCTGATCGTGGAGGGTGATGACTGATGGCTAAGTTGACTAAGCGTCAGAAAGCGATTGCTGAGAAAGTAGAAGCAGGCAAGCACTACGCTGCTGAAGAAGCTTTCCAGATTCTGAAAGAAGTTTCGGCTGTTAAGTTTGCTGAATCAGTAGACGTAGCGGTAAACCTGGGTGTTGACCCACGTAAATCTGATCAGGTTGTTCGTGGTTCTACTGTAATGCCACACGGTACTGGTAAAGATGTACGTGTTGCTGTTTTCGCTCAGGGCGACAACGCTGAGAAAGCGAAAGAAGCTGGTGCAGATATCGTTGGTTTCGAAGATCTGGCTGAGTCAGTAAAAGCTGGCAACCTGGACTTCGATGTTGTAATCGCTAGCCCAGACGCAATGCGCGTTGTTGGTGCTCTCGGTACTGTACTTGGCCCACGCGGCCTGATGCCAAACCCTAAGGTTGGTACTGTAACTCCAGACGTTGCTGGTGCGGTTAAAAACGCCAAAGCGGGTCAGGTACGTTTCCGTACTGACAAGAACGGCATTATCCACGCTTCAGTGGGTAAGGTTGGCTTCGAAGCGAACGCAATTAAAGAGAACGTAGAAGCCCTGATGGCAGACCTGAAGAAACTCAAGCCTGCTTCAGCTAAAGGTATCTACTTCAAGAAAGTGACCCTGAGCACCACTATGGGGCCGGGTCTGGTTGTCGATCAGGCGTCTCTGAACGTTTAATCGCGCAGCCAAAGGTTTTTTGAGGGTCTTTAGATCTGTCTGACAGAGACGAAGACTGTCAAAGACCGCAGGTGAGGGGGTAAGCCTAGCTTCTCCCTCTTAATGGAATACCGGCCTGCGCAGACGGTGAGATTCACTCAGAATCATGACCACCGTACTCATGCCTCGGTAAGGCGTAAGCTGAATCGGGGTGGTTGGTAACAAGTCGAAAGACAAACCAGGAGTAAATCGTGGCAATAGGACTTGAACAAAAAAAGGCGATCGTCGCTGAAGTTCAGGAAGCTGCCAATGGCGCTCTTTCAGCTGTCGTAGCGGATTCGCGCGGCGTTGAAGTAGGCGACATGACTGCACTGCGTAAGCAGGCACGTGAAGCGGGAGTATGGCTACGCGTCGTACGTAACACGCTGGCACGTCGTGCAGTTGAAGGTACAGCTTTTGAATGTCTGACAGATACCTTCGTTGGTCCGACTATCATTGCTTTCTCAAATGAGCATCCGGGCGCTGGCGCTCGCATCCTCAAAGACTTTGCGAAAGGCAACGACAAGTTCGAACTGAAAGCAGCTGCTTTCGAAGGAAATGTTGTAGACGTAGCGATGCTGGCAAGCTTGCCAACATACGACGAGGCGCTGGCGAAACTGATGAGCTGCATGAAAGAAGCAGCTGCAGGCAAGCTGGTACGNACTCTCGATGCGGTACGCGTTGCGAAGGAAGGCGAAGCTGCATAAGCAGTTGGGCCTTAATAGTTTTAGAACAAGTTTATACAGGAATTAAACAATGTCTCTGTCTAAAGACGATATCATCAATGCAATTGCTGAAATGTCAGTAATGGATGTAGTAGAACTGGTTTCTGCTATGGAAGAAAAATTCGGCGTTTCTGCAGCTGCTGCTGTAGTTGCTGGTCCTGCTGGCGATGCTGGCGCAGCTGCTGAAGAGAAGACTGAATTCGACGTAGTTCTGACTTCTGCTGGCGAGAAGAAAGTAAACGTAATCAAGGTTGTTCGCGGCGCGACTGGCCTTGGTCTGAAAGAAGCGAAAGAGATGGTTGATGGCGCTCCAGCAACTATCAAAGAAGCCGCTTCTAAAGAAGAAGCTGAAGCTATCAAGAAAGATCTTGAAGAAGCTGGCGCGTCTGTTGAGCTCAAGTAATTTACTTGATACTCGATCCGCTGCTTAACTAGCTTAAACAGCGTGGGCTGGGGGCAAAAATGCCTCCGGCCCTTTTCCGTTATTAGTAGGCACACTAATAATGGAAATTTTTGACCCGACAACGTTCGGGTTTCCGTTTCTCAACCTAGGTGCACATGCTGGGGAACATTGATGACATACACATACACTGAAAAGAAACGTATCCGTAAGGATTTTAGTAAGCTGGGCACGGTACTGGACCTTCCATACCTACTCGCGACCCAGTTGGATTCTTACCGCAAGTTTCTACAAGCTGGCACAGCGGCTGAAAGTCTAAATGACGAAGGTCTGCATGCTGCCTTTAACTCCGTATTCCCTATCGTTTCCTACTCAGGAAACGCTGCGCTGGAGTACGCTGGCTACCGTTTGGGTGAGCCAGTATTTGACGTAAAAGAGTGTCAGCAACGCGGCATTACTTATGCGGCTCCACTGCGCGTAAAAGTACGTCTGGTTATCTACGATCGCGATTCGTCTACGAAAGCGGTTAAAGATATCAAAGAGCAAGAAGTTTACATGGGCGAGATTCCGCTCATGACCGAGAATGGTACCTTTGTAGTCAATGGTACCGAGCGCGTTATCGTATCGCAGCTCCACCGTTCACCTGGTGTATTCTTTGACCACGACAAGGGTAAGACTCACTCGTCTGGCAAGCTGCTCTATTCAGCACGTATCATCCCTTACCGTGGTTCATGGCTCGACTTTGAGTTTGACCCGAAAGATTCACTCTTCGTGCGTATCGACCGTCGTCGTAAGTTGCCGGCAACTATTCTGTTGCGTGCACTCGGCTATCAGGCGGAGGAGATCCTCGAAACCTTCTTTGATACTACCGGCTGGAACCTCTCTGCTGAGAAAGTTCAGATGGACCTGATCCCTGAACGTCTGCGCGGTGAGACTATGAGCTTTGAGATCCTGTCACCTAAGGGTGAGGTGATCGTAGAAGCTGGCCGTCGTATCACGCCACGCCACATCCGTCAGATGCAGAAAGATGGTATGACTCAGTTGGAGACTCCAGCAGAGTATCTGTCGGGCAAAGCGACTGCCAAAGATATCGTTGATCCAAGCACCGGTGAAGTGCTGCTGCCATGCAACACTGAACTGACTGAAGAGGCGATTGAGAAGCTTATTAAAGCGGGCGTAGATCGTATTGAGACTATCTACACCAACGAGCTGGACTGCGGTCCATTCGTCTCTGATACCCTGCGTATCGACCCAACGCGCAACCAGCTGGAAGCACTGGTAGAGATCTACCGTATGATGCGCCCAGGTGAGCCACCGACTAAAGAGTCGGCTGAAGGTCTGTTTGAGAACCTGTTCTTCTCTGAAGAGCGATACGACCTCTCTGCAGTAGGNCGCATGAAGTTCAACCGTCGCCTTGGCCGCGAAGAGGAGACTGGTTCAGGCATCCTCTCTAAGGATGACATCCTGTCTGTCATGCAGACGCTGATCGATATCCGTAACGGTAAGGGCGTTGTCGACGATATCGACCACCTCGGTAACCGCCGTATCCGCTCTGTCGGTGAGATGGCTGAGAACCAGTTCCGTGTTGGTCTAGTGCGTGTAGAACGTGCTGTGCGTGAGCGTCTGAGCATGGCTGAATCAGACAACCTGATGCCTCAGGATCTGATCAACGCTAAGCCAGTTGCTGCAGCAGTTAAAGAGTTCTTCGGCTCGTCTCAGCTGTCACAGTTTATGGACCAGAACAACCCGCTGTCTGAGATCACGCACAAGCGTCGTGTCTCTGCGCTTGGCCCAGGTGGTCTGACGCGTGAGCGTGCTGGCTTCGAAGTCCGCGACGTACACCCAACGCACTACGGCCGTGTATGTCCTATCGAGACTCCGGAAGGTCCAAACATCGGTCTGATCAACTCGCTGGCGGTTTTCGCTCGCACCAACGATTACGGTTTCCTTGAGACTCCGTACCGTCGCGTTGTTGACAACAAAGTAACCGATGAGATCGATTACCTCTCTGCGATCGAAGAGTCTAACTTCGTTATCGCACAGGCATCAGCTGCAACCAATGATAAGGGTGAGCTGACTGAAGAGCTGGTAACCGTCCGTCATATGAATGAAACAACGGTAATGCCTAAAGAGCGCGTTCAGTACATGGACGTATCTCCTCGTCAGGTAGTATCGGTTGCTGCATCGCTGATTCCATTCCTGGAGCACGATGACGCGAACCGCGCACTGATGGGTTCAAACATGCAGCGCCAGGCCGTTCCTACACTTAAGGCTGACAAGCCTCTAGTAGGTACCGGTATCGAGCGTAACGTAGCAACTGACTCAGGTGTCTGTGTGGTTGCCAAGCGTGGCGGTGTTATCGAATCTGTAGACGCTAGCCGTGTAGTTGTTCGTGTAAACGATGACGAGATCACTGCAGGCGACGCAGGTGTAGATATCTACAACCTGACTAAATACGTCCGTTCTAACCAGAACACCTGTATCAACCAGCGCGCTATCGTAGCTCTGGGTGATTCAGTGTCTCGCGGCGACATTCTGGCTGACGGCCCATCGACTGACCTCGGTGAGCTGGCTCTGGGTCAGAACATGCGCATCGCGTTCATGCCGTGGAATGGTTACAACTTCGAGGACTCGATTCTGATCTCTGAGCGTGTCGTTCAGGAAGATCGTTTCACGACGATCCACATTCAGGAGCTAACCTGTGTGTCACGTGACACCAAACTGGGTTCTGAAGAGATCACTGCGGATATTCCTAACGTCGGCGAAGCTGCTCTGGCGAAGCTGGACGAGTCTGGCATCGTGCACATCGGTGCGGAAGTCGGCCCAGGCGACATTCTGGTGGGTAAGGTGACGCCTAAGGGTGAAACTCAGCTGACTCCAGAAGAGAAGCTGCTGCGTGCGATCTTCGGTGAGAAGGCATCTGACGTTAAAGATACGTCGCTGCGTGTCAAGACAGGTACGGTCGGTAAGGTTATCGACGTTCAGGTCTTCACCCGGGACGGTGTTGCTAAAGATGAGCGCGCTATCGCGATCGAGCAGGACGAACTCCAGCGCATCCGTAAGGACCTGGATGATGAGTTCCGCATNGTTGAAGTTGCGACTTACGAGCGTCTTGAGCGTGCTCTTGTTGGCCAGAAGGCTGATGGTGGTGCTGGCCTGAAGAAGGGTCAGGAGATCACGTCTGAGTTCTTGGCTGAGCTGAAGCGTTCTGACTGGTTCAAGATTCGTGTGGCAGACAGCGCTGCGCAGGATATGCTCGAAGCGGCTCAGAAGCAGTTGGAAGAGCGTCGCGAACAGCTCGATGCACGCTTCGAAGACAAGAAAGGCAAGCTCCAGACTGGCGATGATCTGGCACCCGGTGTGTTGAAGATCGTTAAGGTATACGTTGCAACTAAGCGTCGTGTACAGCCAGGTGACAAGATGGCAGGTCGTCACGGTAACAAGGGTGTTATCTCGGTTATCATGCCTGTCGAAGATATGCCATACGATGAGCACGGTGAGCCAGTAGATGTGGTTCTTAACCCTCTGGGCGTACCTTCACGTATGAACGTTGGTCAGATCCTTGAAACCCATATGGGTATGGCTGCTAAGGGCCTGGGTCGTAAGATCAACACAATGCTCGAAGCAGAGCGTGCTAAAGCTGAGACTGTTAAGGAGCTGCGAGGCTTCCTGGATCAGGTCTACAACGCCAAGCACAGCGATCTTGAGTGTAAACGTAGCGAAGCACTGGATACTCTCTCTGATGATGAGATCTTGGCAATGGCCGCCAACCTGAAGGATGGTGTACCACTGGCAACGCCAGTATTCGATGGCGCGAAAGAGTCTGAAATCAAAGCGCTGCTGCGTCTGGCAGACATGGATGATTCTGGTCAGGTAACGCTGTTCGATGGCCGTACAGGCGATCAGTTCATGCGTCCTGTAACTGTGGGTTACATGTACATGCTCAAGCTCAACCACCTGGTTGATGACAAGATGCACGCACGTTCAACCGGCTCGTACAGCCTCGTTACTCAGCAGCCGCTGGGTGGTAAGGCGCAGTTCGGTGGTCAGCGATTCGGTGAGATGGAAGTATGGGCACTCGAAGCGTACGGCGCGGCCTACACGCTTCAGGAGATGCTCACCGTTAAGTCCGATGACGTTAATGGTCGTACGAAGATGTACAAAAACATCGTCGATGGTGACCATAGCATGGAGCCAGGTATGCCTGAGTCCTTCAACGTGCTGATCAAAGAGATCCGTTCACTCGGTATCGACATCGAACTTGAGAGCGAATAAGAGCCCGGAGTACTAGACCATGAAAGATTTGTTAAATCTGTTGAAGTCTCAAAGTCAGAGCGACGAGTTCGATGCTATTCGCATCTCTCTGGCGTCACCTGAGATGATCCGTAGCTGGTCATTCGGTGAGGTTAAGAAGCCTGAAACTATCAACTACCGTACCTTTAAGCCGGAGCGTGATGGCCTCTTCTGTGCCAAAATCTTCGGCCCTGTGAAGGACTACGAGTGCTTGTGTGGTAAATACAAGCGCATGAAACACCGCGGTGTTATCTGTGAGAAGTGTGGCGTTGAAGTGACCATGACTAAAGTGCGTCGTGAGCGCATGGGTCACATCGAGCTGGCTTCTCCAGTTGCACACATCTGGTTCCTTAAGTCACTGCCATCTCGCATCGGTTTGATGCTGGATATGACACTGCGTGATATCGAACGTGTTCTCTACTTCGAATCATTCGTTGTTATCGATGAAGGCATGACTACGCTACAGCGTGGCCAGATGCTCAACGACGAGCAGTACTTTGAAGCGCTAGAAGAGTTCGGCGATGACTTCGATGCCCGTATGGGTGCCGAGGCGATCGGTCAGCTACTGGCGTCTATCGATCTTGAGCACGAGATCCAGGTGATCCGTGAAGAGATCCCAGCAACTAACTCTGAGACTAAGCTCAAGAAGCTGTCGAAGCGTCTGAAGCTGCTGGAAGCTTTCTACAAGTCTGGCAACAATCCAGAGTGGATGATCATGCAGGTACTTCCAGTACTGCCGCCTGATCTGCGTCCTTTGGTACCGCTGGATGGTGGTCGTTTCGCGACTTCAGATCTGAACGATCTGTACCGTCGTGTTATCAACCGTAACAACCGTCTGAAGCGCCTGTTGGACCTTAACGCACCGGATATCATCGTACGTAACGAGAAGCGTATGCTGCAGGAGTCTGTCGACGCGCTGCTTGATAACGGTCGTCGTGGCCGTGCGATCACGGGCTCTAACAAGCGTCCTCTGAAGTCGCTTGCAGACATGATCAAAGGTAAGCAGGGTCGTTTCCGTCAGAACCTTCTTGGTAAGCGTGTTGACTACTCTGGCCGTTCAGTAATCGTGGTAGGTCCATACCTNCGTCTGCACCAGTGTGGTCTACCTAAGAAGATGGCACTTGAGCTGTTCAAGCCATTCATCTTCAGCAAGCTCGAACTGCGTGGTTACGCTACGACTATCAAGGCTGCGAAGAAGATGGTTGAGCGCGAAGAGCCGCTGGTATGGGATATCCTCGATGAGGTTATCCGTGAGCATCCAGTACTGCTGAACCGTGCGCCAACACTTCACCGTCTGGGTATCCAGGCGTTTGAACCTGTACTGATTGAAGGTAAAGCGATTCAGCTGCACCCATTGGTGTGTGCGGCATACAACGCTGACTTCGACGGTGACCAGATGGCTGTACACGTGCCGCTGACGCTGGAAGCGCAGCTCGAAGCACGTGCACTGATGATGTCGACTAACAACATCCTGTCTCCAGCGAACGGTGAGCCAATCATCGTACCTTCGCAGGACGTGGTACTGGGTCTCTACTTCATGACCCGTTCACGTATCAACGCGAAAGGCGAAGGCATGCACTTCTCTGATATCAAAGAGGTACAGCGTGCATACGGTGCTGGTCAGGTTGATCTCCAGGCGATCATCAAGGTTCGTATCGCCGAGACTATCCGCGACATCGAAGGTAACGAAGAGGACCGTTACGGCCTGGTAGAGACTACCGTTGGTCGTGCGATGCTGTTTGATATCGTGCCTAAGGGTCTGCCATTTGAGCTGGTAAACCAGCCAATGAAGAAGAAGGCGATCTCACGTCTTCTCAACGAAGCCTACCGTCGTTGTGGTCTGAAGGACACTGTCATCTTCGCTGACCAGATCATGTACATGGGCTTCCGTCAGGCAACTATGTCGGGCGCTTCTATCGGTGTTAACGACTTCGTTATCCCAGATGAGAAGACTGAAATTGTTGCTGAGGCTGATCTTGAAGTTAAAGAGATCGAGCGTCAGTTCGCTGAAGGTCTGGTAACTCAGGGCGAGAAATACAACAAAGTTGTCGACATCTGGTCACGTGCGAACGAGCTGCTGGCTAAGAAGATGATGGACAACCTGAAGACCGATATCGTCACTAACAAAGATGGCGAGCAGGTTGAACAGGATTCGTTCAACTCGGTTTACATGATGGCCGACTCGGGCGCTCGTGGTAGCGCGGCTCAGATTCGTCAGCTCGCAGGTATGCGTGGTCTGATGGCTAAGCCAGACGGTTCGATCATCGAAACCCCAATCACTGCGAACTTCCGTGAAGGTCTGAACGTACTCCAGTACTTCATCTCGACTCACGGTGCTCGTAAGGGTCTGGCGGATACTGCACTTAAGACTGCGAACTCAGGTTACCTGACTCGTCGTCTGGTAGACGTAGCACAGGATATGGTTATCACTGAGCACGACTGTGGCACCGAAGAGGGTCTGGTAATGCAGCCTCTGATCGAAGGTGGCGACATCGTGGTTGGTCTGGGTGACCGCGTACTGGGCCGTGTTGTGGCACAGGATGTACTCAACCCTAAAGGTAACGATGTACTGATCGAAGCGGGCACGTTGATCGATGAGTCTTGGGTTAACCGTCTGGATAACGACGAAACCTACAGCTCAATCGATGAGATCATCGTACGTTCGGCGATCACCTGTACTTCACGTCACGGTATCTGTTCAAGCTGTTACGGTCGTGACCTTGGTCGCGGTCACAAGGTTAACATCGGTGAAGCTGTCGGCGTTGTTGCGGCACAGTCAATCGGTGAGCCAGGCACACAGCTGACCATGCGTACCTTCCACATCGGTGGTGCGGCATCTCGAGCAGCTGCTGTTGATAACATCCAGGTTAAGAACGGCGGCGAGATCCGTCTGCACAACCTGAAGTTTGTCGAGCGTACTGATGGCAACCTGGTTGCGACTTCACGTTCTGGCGAGCTGGGTGTTACTGACGAGCACGGTCGTGAGCGTGAGCGTTACAAGCTCCCTTACGGTGCAGTAATTAAAGTCAAAGATGGCGATACTGTTGATGCAGGCGCAATCGTAGCGAACTGGGACCCGCACACTCACCCGATCGTATCGGAAGTGGCTGGTCGCATTGAGTTCGCAGGCATGGAAGACGGTATCACTGTTAAGCGTCAGACAGATGAGTTGACCGGTCTGTCGACTATCGAAGTTCTGGATGCGAAAGATCGTCCACAGGCGGGTAAAGATATCCGTCCGATGATCAAGCTGCTTAACGCCGACGGTTCCGAGGTGAAACTGACTGGTACTGATATGCCAGCACAGTACCTGCTGCCAGCTAAGTCGATCATCAACCTGAACGACGGTGCTGATGTACAGGTGGGTGACATCCTTGCTCGTCTGCCGCAGGAAGGTACAGTCAATAAGGATATCACCGGTGGTCTTCCGCGCGTTGCTGACCTCTTTGAAGCACGTAAACCTAAGGAAGCTGCAATCCTTGCAGAGATCTCAGGTACCGTGACCTTCGGTAAAGAGACCAAAGGTAAGCGCCGTATCGTTATCACTCCACACGATGGCGGTGATGCGATCGAGATCATGATCCAGAAATGGCGTGGTCTGAACGTATTCGAAGGTGAGACAGTACAGAAGGGTGAAGTGATTGCAGATGGTCCATCTAGCGCTCACGATATCCTGCGTGTTCTCGGCGTCGAAGAGTTGGCTAAGTACATCGTTTCTGAGATCCAGGACGTTTACCGTCTGCAGGGTGTAGGTATCAACGACAAGCACATCGAAGTCATCGTACGTCAGATGCTGCGTAAGGTTGAGATCCTAGACTCGGGTGATACTGAGTTTATCCAGGGTGAACAGGCTGAATTCGCTGCCGTACAGGAAGCGAACGAAGCAGCTGAAGCTGAAGGCAAGATTCCTGCGAAGTTCGAACGCGTTCTTCTGGGTATCACCAAAGCATCGCTTGCGACTGAGTCGTTCATCTCTGCAGCATCGTTCCAGGAGACAACTCGTGTCCTAACTGAAGGTGCAGTAACAGGTAAGAAAGAT
>JGI26081J50195_1001070_pt1 | contig 11038 bp, 10 predicted proteins | sample SaaInl74LU_5_DNA_FD_50195 | JGI IMG/M metagenome (IMG submission 50195) | reverse complement strand
ATCCAGATGCCCCGCTGCCAGCCGTTGGGAAACTGTTCATCGAACAGGTCCACCTGCGCGGAGGCCACCTCAATTTCCGCGGGACCTTCAGCAGTTCCTGCGCCATAACTCACAGTCACCTCCCAAGGCGCTGGAAAAACATGAATGTCGCATTCGTCTGCATCGAAAGGCAGACCGAATAGATGGGTGTTTAATGCCGGTTCGTTCGGATCAAACGCCACGATTTTGGCTTCTTTATCCATTTGGGTATTTAATTGAGCGAAAATTACGGATTGTAGATTGATAACGGTAGATTTTTTATACGCACTAAAGAAGATTTTTTGAGCCGGACTTGAAGTGTATAAATACCTGTTTCTAAGCGGCTTTCGTTCCATAAGTAGGGACCAATACTAATGGGGTTTCTGCCGGAGATGCCCTCATAAGAAAGCCATTGAGTGAGGGGGCGGCCGGAGCGGTCTAGAAGCCGAAGGGAAAGGATCTCCCCGGCCGCCATGGATACCCATAGGTTGGTTGAAGGGAGGTAATGGTTGAGATCGTAGCTGAGGTGGGTACGTTGAAGGTGTGCATTGAAATCGGGAGGTGTTGCGGGGAAGGAACAACTGTTTTTTTCATTGGGCGAGGCTTCAGTGGGACAACACCAACGTGCATGATGCGGTACCCAATTCGATGGCGTACGTCCGGAACTTAGAAGGGAAATGCGTTCCCAACTGCGGTGTTCGAGGGGAGCATCCCACGGCGTGTAGTTGAGTTGGTCCAGGGTTTGCGCATCAGTGGTTTGGAGCAGTAGCGAGGTACTGTCGTTCGGCAGTGCGGTAGGACTAGGGAAAGCGCGAAGTTGGTGCGGAGCTAAAAGCGGAAATAGAGGCACTGGTAGAGCACAGAACGAAGGCGGGGTGGTGAAGAAACGGTAGGCGGAGGTCCCTGCGGCCGTTGTTTTTATTAGTCGAAGCGGGTCTAGTCGCAGTGGTCGGTCACTGGTAGAGACTAATTCTATGAATTCGTCCAATTGGTCTGGCGAAGGATGCACTTCATTAATAAAAATTTTTCCTGAATCTGGATAGGTATGTGCTAAAAGCGCGAGGGATGAGTCCCCGAGTAAAGGGGGCAGTGTAGTTTGTTTTACTGGCAAAAGGTAAGGCGCTTCCGGCTGCCATTGGTCTGCGAGATGCGGGAGAAGCATGTGGAGGTAGGGATAGAGTGAATGGGAAAATTGGACGTAGTTTTTACCATTTTCACCCCCGAAAAGAGCCTTAGGTGGGTTTTTTGGAAGGTTTTTAGGTGGAATTGGTCCTGAAATAGACGTTTGCGTGGAGGTTATGCGCCATTGGGCGTTGGTGTAGGTGATGGAATCGGCGACAAGAAGAAAATCCCCGAAAGATTCGTGCGGAGCATAGGGAAAATGGTACGGTTGAACAGCGACAAGAATGCCCTCGTTTTTAAGGATGAGTACGCCTTGATCGGGCATAGAAAATCCAGGAATGAATCTTGCATTTTGGCCAACGCCGTAGCGGTGAAGGCCAGAATCGAGGGGACAATCGTATGCTTTTTTGACACCACTTTCCGTGATGAGCACCAATTCTGCCGCGGGCATGGCTACGGGACTGTAGGCGATAAAGTAGTCTCCGTCATTTCCTTCGATTTGGTGGATGCCTAGAATTTGCACGCTTTGGCGGGTTGGGTACTCTAGTTGAACAGAATCTAGTGCGAAGAACAACAGGTTACCTGCTGTATCAGTAGCCATTGGGATTTCAATCCAAACTTGCCCCAAGGCTAGGGGTCTTAGGAAGGTGATGTCCCAATAATATTCGCTGAGGTAGGGAAACAATGCGGTGTCCAGAGGCGCCCCTTGTGCTGAACGAGCGATTACACCATTTAAACTTCCTGGCGGGGGAAGAGTCGGTTCGGACCAATGGAGCCGCAGTGTTTGCGGCGTTAAAACGTCAATGTTCAGCAATTTCGGTGCAACGGTATCACGAAAGGCATGTCCATCCGCACGTAATGTTGAAAACAAAAATTTATCCACACGGCTTGAGGAATACGTGCACTGCACGCTCAGACTTTTTGAGGAACGCAGGGTACTATCGGTGGTGCTGAATAAAAGAGAATCCGCGTCATAAATGTGAAAGGTGTAGTTGCTGTCCCGTTCAATACGAAGTGCAACGTTTACCGCACTATTGTTGACGTATCCTGAAATTGCAGCGAGTATGGTATCCTTTTCTGCCGTGTGCAGTACGAAAGAGAGGTCATCGCTGCTCGAACCCGAGAGTTGTATGGCGTAATAGCCGAAACTTGACTCCATAAAGCGAAAGCTGCAATAATTGGCGCTGGACGGATTAAAATCCATCTGTATGTTTAAGGTCCACACCCCCAAGACTGCGGCGCGACTTTCTCGTCGCCATTCCAAAGAACCCGCAGCTGGCGCAGCACTTCTCATTCCTTCTGAAGAAAATTGCATCCAGGCAGTATCGCCCTCCCAATCGGTGTGGTAAGCGGTTAATGAATCAAAAAGCGCATAGAATTGGGCTTGGGCCGCGTTAAAAATGAGGCAAAAACAGAGCGTTAGTGCACTACGAAACAAGTCGGTGAACATAAGGCAGTTTAGAAGTAGCTTTGCGGAGTACTATTTAAGTTAAGACAATTTTTATGAGAATTGCAGTTGTTGGCGCTACAGGTATGGTAGGCCAGATTATTTTGAAAGTATTGGCAGAGCGCAGCTTCCCAGTTACGGAACTTATTCCTGTGGCGTCGCAGCGCAGCGTTGGGAAATCGGTCCAATTCGGTGGTCGCGATTGGACCATTCAAAGCCTGGAGGCGGCCGTTGCTGCGGCACCTGATGTAGCACTTTTCTCTGCCGGAGGCGAAACCTCGCTCGAGTGGGCGCCAAAATTTGCCGCTGCCGGAACGCGTGTCGTTGACAATTCCAGTGCATGGCGCATGGACCCCGATAAAAAGTTGATTGTACCTGAAATTAATGCGGATAAACTGACCGCAGAAGATTACATCATCGCGAACCCCAACTGTTCGACGATCCAGTTAGTTATGGCACTCCACCCACTCCATCAAGCTTTCGGTGCGAAGCGAGTGATCGTGAGTACCTACCAAAGCGTTACAGGAACAGGTAAAGGGGCTGTTGACCAGCTTGAAGGTGAACGCAACGGGGAAGACCCTCAGATGGTTTATCCCTATAAAATTGATCGAAATTGCATACCGCATTGCGATATTTTCCTCGAAAACGATTACACAAAGGAGGAAATGAAAATGACCCAGGAAACCGTCAAAATCATTGGCGATGCAGGTATAAAACTCTCCGCGACCGCAGTACGCGTCCCTGTTCAGGGTGGCCACAGTGAAAGTGTCAACGTGGAATTTGAGCGGGAATTCACACTAGAACACGTGCGGAAAGTATTGAAGGAAACGCCTGGGGTTACCCTTCAAGACAGACCGGAATTCAACACCTATCCCATGCCTCTTATGGCGGAGGGAAAGGACGATGTCTTTGTGGGCCGATTGCGCCGCGACTTCACCACAGACAACGCCCTGAATTTATGGATCGTTAGCGACAACCTCCGAAAAGGCGCCGCGACAAACACGGTTCAGATTGCCGAAATACTACTAAAAAGGGGCTTCATCGGATAATTTTCTCGAAGGATGACTGTCGTCAAAAACACCGGTGCTGTTTTTGCGTTACTTAAGTATGAGATTTAAAGCAATAGCAATGGCCTTGTTCGCACTCACCGCGAGCTGTACGGCACAAACCAATAAGAAGATGAGCGATGCATATGCGATGGCCACCATACCCGCACCCGCAGAAGGACAGGAAGTAGCCGTCTTGGCATCCGGCTGTTTTTGGGGAACAGAATTTTACCTGCAAAAAATACCCGGCGTACTAGCCACTACTTGCGGTTATACTGGTGGCATGGTGAAGAATCCAACATACCGCGAGGTGTGCAGCAAACGCACAGGGCATTATGAGGCAGTGCATGTAGTATTCGATCCCGCGCAGGTATCCTTTGAAGAGATTGCTCGTGTGTTTTTTGAAACGCACGACCCCACACAGCGCAATGGACAGGGTCCTGATATAGGTCCACAATACCGCAGTGCTGTTTTCTTCCAGGATCAAGCGCAGCGTGAGGTTTCCGAAAAACTAGTTGGACTGCTTGAGGCCAAGGGTTACGACGTAGCAACCGAGATATTACCTGCGGCAACCTTCTATTCGGCAGAAAATTACCACCAGGATTATTATGACAATAAAGGAGGCACTCCCTATTGTCACGCCCCGCGGAAATTGTTTTAACCGGCAAAAAAAATGGCGGGCACAAAAAAACCCGGCGCATGGCGCCGGGTTTTTTTATAAATCAAAGTTTCTTTAGTCTTTAACCAATTCGAAGTCTTCCATAAACTTCGTGGTGTACACGCCTTTGCGGAAATTCTCATCGCGCAATAACTGCTGATGGAAAGGAATCGTTGTATTAATCCCTTCAATAACAAATTCGTCCAAGGCACGCTGTAACTTAACTATAGCTTCATCACGAGTTCGCGCCGTAACTATGAGTTTTGCGATCATCGAATCGTAAAAAGGTGGAATAATATAGCCACTGTAGCAGTGCGTATCTAGGCGAACACCGTGACCACCCGGCGCGTGGAATGATCCAATCTTACCTGGGCATGGACGAAAATCGTTAAAGGCGTCTTCCGCATTGATGCGCACTTCAATACTGTGCATTTCCGGGAAGTAATTCTTGCCTGATATTTTTTCGCCCGCGGCGACTTTAATCTGCTCACGAATCAAATCGAAACCAACCACTTGTTCAGTGATAGGATGCTCAACTTGAATACGCGTATTCATTTCCATGAAGTAGAAATTGCGGTCTTTGTCCACCAGGAATTCTACTGTTCCCGCTCCTTCATACGCAATGAATTCTGCAGCCTTGACAGCGGCATCACCCATTTTCTTGCGCAGTTTATCGGTCATGAATGGCGAGGGAGTTTCCTCGACCAATTTCTGATGACGGCGCTGAACGGAACAATCACGCTCCGATAAATGACATGCTTTACCGTAACTATCACCAATGACTTGGATCTCGATGTGACGTGGCTCAAGGATAAGTTTTTCCATGTACATACCGTCGTTACCGAAGGCAGCAGCAGATTCTCTTCGTGCACTTTTCCAAGCTCCTTCAAGCTCACTTTCGGCAAATACGGCACGCATACCCTTACCGCCACCACCGGCGGTCGCCTTCATCATTACGGGGTAGCCAATTTTTTTTGCGGTTTTACGCGCATGCTCGAGCGATTCAAGAATACCTTCAGATCCTGGTACACACGGTACACCAGCTTCTTTCATGGTTTCCTTAGCCGTCGCTTTGTCTCCCATTTTATCTATTTGCTCAGCCGTAGCACCAATAAATTTGATCCCGTGCTCTGCACAAATTCTAGAGAATTTAGCATTTTCACTTAAAAACCCGTATCCCGGGTGGATGGCATCCGCGTTTGTTATTTCTGCGGCAGAAATTATGTTTGGGATACTTAAGTAGCTTTCTGACGATGCTGCAGGTCCGATACAGACCGCTTCATCCGCAAAGCGAACATGCAATGAATCGGCATCTGCCGTCGAATAAACAGCAACCGTTTTAATGCCCATTTCTTTACACGTGCGAATGACGCGAAGGGCAATCTCACCACGGTTGGCAATGAGTACTTTCTTAAACATAACCTGGTAGGTTTAAAATGAATTAAGAAGGATCAACCAAGAATAATGGCTGGTCGTATTCTATAGGTGTCTTGTCGTCAACAAGAATCTTGACAATTTTACCGCTGACCTCACTTTCAATTTCATTGAAAAGCTTCATCGCCTCGACGATACAAAGTACATCACCTGGTTTGATGGAATCGCCAATTTTTACGAACGCATCTTGATCAGGCGATGGTGTGCGGTAGAACGTACCGATCATTGGCGATTTGATCGTAATGTAGTTGGCGCTGTCATCGACTTCCGCTGGTACGGTTGGCGCAGCTTCGACAGGAGTAACGGCTGGCGCAGCTACCGGCATTTGCTGCGGTGCCACGGCCTGAACGTACGTTGGCTGGTCGCTGGCATCTGGCCCAGTTTTAATATTAATCTTGAAATCTTCTGTTTCTAAGCTCACTTCTTGAGCACCACTTTTGGCGACAAATTTGATGAGCGCCTGGATTTCTTTCAAGTCCATTTTAAATGTATTTAGGAATATGAAGTTACGAGTTATTTTTTATCGATGGCCCATTTTACCCACATGGCACCCCAAGTAAACCCACCGCCAAATGCAGCAAAGAAGATGTTATCTCCTTTCTTGAATTTATCCCGGTAGTCCCACATTCCCAGAGGAATGGTTGCAGATGTAGTGTTGCCGTATTTTTGAATGTTGACGACCACTTTTTCTTTGGTCAATTCCATTCTACGCGCTGTCGCGTCTATAATTCTGAGATTTGCTTGATGCGGCACTAAATACGCGACATCCTCTCCGGTTAGGCCATTTTTTTCGAGCAGTTCTGCAGAAGTATCGGCCATCCGGCTCACTGCGAAACGAAATACACTTTGACCTTCTTGTCGAATGGCGTGTTGCTTATTATCAATGGTTTCGTGTGATGGAGGCAGGAAAGATCCCCCTGCTTCAATACGCAAGAAGTCACGACCTGAGGCATCAGTGCGTAGAATTTCATCTTGAACCCCCAAGCCTTCTTCGTTTGGCTCCATCAAAGCCACACCACAACCGTCTCCGAAAAGAATACACGTGGTNCGATCGGTATAGTCTACAATAGAGCTCATTANATCAGAACCAACGACCAGCACCTTCTTGTACTTACCACTTTCAATGTATGCAGCAGCGTTACTCACGGCATAAAGAAAGGAAGAACAGGCGGCCTGCAAGTCGAAAGCATAAGCGTTTGTCGCGCCGATTTCTTGTGCGATATAGGCGGAGGTAATAGCAACCGGCATATCAGGGGTTACCGAAGCTAGGATAACAAGGTCTACATCATCTACAGTAACACCGTATTCCTCCTTCATTGCTTCAACGGCCTTAATAGCGAGGTAAGAAGCTCCCATGCCTTCTTCGGGTTTAAGAATACGACGTTCTTTGATGCCCGTGCGAGTGGTAATCCACTCATCATTCGTATCGACCATGGTCGCCAACTCATCGTTGGTCAACACATATTCTGGAACATATCCGCCAATTGCGGTGATTGCTGCTTTCATGGTTTCTTCACTTGTGGGGGCTAAAATAGGCCCCCCGGAACACTTAGAGGGGGTTAAAAAAGAAAAAGTAGCCCAAAATTGAGCTACTTTTTTAACAATCAATGTTTTATAGAATGGCTTACGCCTTTTCCATAACTACTTTACCCTTGTAGTACAACTTACCCTCGTGCCAATGTGCGCGGTGGTACAGGTGTGCTTCACCAGTGGTTGGACAGATAGCCAGTTGCTGATCAGCTGCCTTGTAGTGTGTTCTACGCTTATCTCTTCTCGTGCTCGACTGTCTGCGTTTAGGATGTGCCATCTCTACTTAATTATTTATTCAACAAGTTTTTTAGTTGATCCCATCTAGGATCTGTCTTTTCTTCTTTTTCGTCTTCTTCCTCTTCAATGAAATCTTCAAGACCGCTGCCAGCATTTGGGCCTAAGAGCTTNGATGGAATACTGAGAACTACTAGTTCGTAGATCATTTGACCTACGTTAAACTTATAGTCACCGTGCGGTAAAATGAGGAGCTCCTCATTTTCATCGTTGTATTCATCGCCGAACTTAATCTGCATTGCAAAGCTATTCGTAAGCGCCTGCGTGTACACTTCATTTGTAACGTCGCAAGGTGCTTCAATGTTTCCAGTGAAGCGCCATTCTAAATCTAGAACCGTTTCACTTTTCAACATCATTAGCTCAGCCTTTCCAATTAAACCCTGGTAGTCTGAATATTCAAAGAGTGTAAAGAACGTATCATCCAAATCATACTGAAACTCGTGCGGTCCTAACGCTAAGCCTCTAAAGGCAATGTCAAAATCGCGTTTTTTCACAGGTCAAGTATCACTGAATGAGCGGGCAAAGATATCGAAATTGTTGAAAACTTCTAACTCTTCTCTTTTTGTTTTTTTAGCGGGTCTTTTGTCATTTCATCATACGCCTGACGCGCATGGTAAACATCGATGGCAGTATAGAGTGCATTTCTCATGGAAGTAGCATCTGCCGTGCCTTTACCGGCCAGGTGCATCGCTGTTCCATGATCGGGAGATGTACGCACAATATCGAGTCCAGCAGTGAAATTAGTTCCACTACCCATGGCTAAAGATTTAAAGGGAACCAATACCTGGTCATGGTACATNCCTAAAACAGCATCAAATTTNGACTCAAANCCTTGTCCAAAGAAGCCGTCTGCTGGGAACGGNCCCTTAACGATCGCACCGTTNTTTTGCGCTTTCTCGATTGCAGGTCGAATGATTTCTCGTTCTTCTGTTCCTATGGTACCCATTTCGCCGGCATGTGGGTTCAGCCCCAATACGGCAATACGTGGTTTTACGATTTTAAAATCGCGCTTCAAACTGCTCGTTAAGCGCTCAATGGCGCTGCTTATGGAAATTTCTGTTAGTTCCTCTGCCACCTTAGAAATAGGCACATGGCCTGTAACTGTAGCGACTTTTAATTGGTCCGACGATAATATCATGAGGACGTCATTGCCAAAGTGTTGCGCTAGATAACCCGTGTGACCGGAGAATCCTTCGACGTTCGCTGCGATATTGTGTTTATTGATGGGTGCAGTAAGTAGGGCGTGAATTTTCCCGCCTTTTGCAGCTTCAATAGCTGCGTCAATACTTTTTAGCGCATAAGCGCCGCTAACATCTGTGGGTACGCCTAAAGTGATTTCGACATTGTCGTCCCAACTCAACACAAGATTGTTTTTGTCTTCTCTAATATCCTCGATGGTATCGCAAAGATTAAACTGGAAGTCGCGTTTGTCGATGGCGTTTCTATGGTAGGAAGCCAATTTACTCGAGGCAAATACCACTGGCGTGCACAGCTCTGCAATTCGGGTATCTTCCAGCATTGAAATGATAACCTCCATGCCGATTCCATTTAAATCGCCACAGGTAATACCAATCACCGGCTTTTCTAAAACCGTTTCTTCATACACGGCTGTATTAGAACTCGCAGAGAAATTGATGTCGTACAGGTCCTTCTGCAAGTCATATTCCGATTGAACGTCTTCACTAACAGGAGACGCTTTTACATCTTTTCCTTCGCGGCGTTTGTTTCGGTTATTGCGGTTACGGCCACGGTTATTCCTATTTTCTCCGGCACTTTCTTCCTTCGCGCCGCTTTCTGAAGCTTTTACCTCACCTGATTTTGCGGGATCGCTTGATGCCGCCTGACCTTCGCCTTCCTTTTTACCGCGGTTACGGTTTCTATTTCTACCGCCACGACTTCTTCTCCGTTCATTGCCGTCTTTATTCTGGCCTTCGGGAGTATTGGGTTTGTTCGGTGTATTTTCTTTAGCGTCACTCATAGTGTTACTTCAGGTTGTTTATGAAGTCAAAAAGTAAACGGACTCCGATCCCGGTTCCGCCTTCGACTTGGTAGCCGGCGCGCGATTTTAAAAATGCGGGGCCAGCGATATCCAAGTGAATGTAAGGATAATCGGTGAAGTGCTCTAGGAATTTACCCGCAGTGATGGCTCCGGCTTCAGCGCCACCGATATTTTTCATATCCGCAATGGGGCTTTTTAGTAAATCCTTGTATTCATCCCAGAACGGAAATTCCACCACCCGCTCGTGTGTGCGGTAGCCGCTCTCTTGAAGCGCTAGCATGCGCTCCTTTGGTGCATTACCCATTCCTACGATTGCATAGCGACCTATCGCTCTTGCGGCCGCCCCTGTCAAAGTAGCGAGGTCAATGACTAATTCGGGATTGTAGCGTTTGGCATAGACCAAAGCATCCGATAGAATTAATCGGCCTTCGGCATCGGTATTCATGACCTCTACGCTTGTACCGTCCGAAATAGTAATAACGTCACCAGGCGTCACTGCGTTGCCCCCGGGGCGGTTGTCTGTAGCAGGCACGAGTCCTATAATGTGTACCGGAAGATTGGCTTCTGCGGCCGCGCTCATTGCCCCAATAACAGCTGCGGCACCACCCATATCAGATTTCATATCGTCCATGAAGTTAGACGGCTTGAGGCTCAAACCACCAGTATCATAGACTACCCCCTTACCAACCAGTACCAACGGCTTTTCATTGGTAGCGTGCTTGGGTTTGTGCTCCATGATGATGAAAACGGGAGGCTCTGTGGAACCGTAATTAACGGCCAACAATCCGCCCATCTTTAGGCTTTCAATTTGTTTTTTCTCGAGCACTTCTATTGAAAAGCCGTGACGTTTGCTCGCTTCTTTTGCTTGTTTCGCAAGATCAGTGGCCGTTAAATCGATAACGGGCGTATTGACCAATTCACGGGCGAAAAGCGTTCCCATGGCCGCAATAGCAATAGGAGCTAGCGCTTGTTCATCTTCTTTTGAAACGAACAATTGGGCCATAGCATTTTTGCGTTTATGGCTGTCTGAGAAGTAGCGGAGGAATTGGTAATTGCCCAGGATGGCTCCTTCAGCGACATGCGGCACATGTGCGCCTAATATGGCAATGCGGTCTAGATGAGCTGCATTCGCCTTAAGGACCAATTTATTCCCGGCTTGGCGCATCTTTTCTGCACGCGCATCAGCATCTATGCTCTTCCTAGCTTATACACCCAAGCAGAATCTGTGCCTGCTTGAACTTCCAGCCATTGTTCTTCAAACTTTTCGCCCAGCGCACGAACGCGATCGAGTTGTGCCTGGTTTAAATGTTGAGAAAGTTCTTGCGTATCGGTATAAACAATAGCCATGCTGCCATTGTAATCAGGGGTGTATGTGGTGATTTTCATTGCTTCATTCATTTAGTGTCAAATGTACTATTTTAACCAACCACAAAGAACCCTTCATGTTTACTGGAATTATTGAAAAATTAGGCACGGTTGCTAAGGTCGAA
>JGI26081J50195_1001062_pt1 | contig 11097 bp, 11 predicted proteins | sample SaaInl74LU_5_DNA_FD_50195 | JGI IMG/M metagenome (IMG submission 50195) | reverse complement strand
TTTACTAGATGTAGGTCTGAGAGATTCTTTGAAATCAAATGGTATTTTTTTGCCCTTTAATGCCCCTCCAGATATTCTTAAACTATTCTTCATGTTATTGGATATGTTTGCTTATTAGATAAGGTATATTTTTAATAAATAAGTATAATTCAAACATGGCACTTCAAGATAATTTTCGAAAAGCAATGAGAAGCTATGTTTATTCTGTGAGCATACTGTCAAATACTAATGAGAATAATGAATGCCATGCAATAACAGTTTCTTCAGTAACTTCTGTATCTATAGATCCACCAAGCTTGTTGGTGTGCATTAATAAGTCTGCAAGCATCCATAATTCAATAATTATTGGCTCAAAGTTTTGCATTAACTTACTAACAAAAGACCATGAAGAGCTATCAAATATCTGTAGTTCTTATGAAAATGAAAATAAAAGATTTGAAAGTGATGAATGGGATTTAACAGATATTCCTTTTTTAAAAAGGGCGCAAGCAAATATATTTTGCGAAGTAGATCAATTAATTTCCTATCACACACATAGTATTGTCATTGGTAAAGTATTTAAGTCTAATAACTCTGATGATATTAATACTTTGACTTATGTGGATGGTAGATATGAATAAGGTATATACCTTTTTAGCATTTATCCTTTGTTCTTTTCTAACAGCAGAAGATTGTAATTCAGTGGAGCCAAAAGTTTATTTTATTAGTCCAGCTGATGGTTATGTCTCAAAATCACAAAATGTAAAATTAGTTTTTGGGATTGATAATTTTAATATACTTCCGGCCGGGATTGATGGATGTAACTCTGGGCATCATCATTTGGTTTTAGATGCTGATTTGCCTATATTAAACAGACCAATACCAAGCACAGAAAATTATATTCATTTTGGAAAGGGGCAAACAGAATTTGAAATAAGCCTTTCTCCAGGAAAGCATACTTTGCAATTATTGCTGGGTGATTATGCTCATATCCCACATGAGAATCCAATCTTCTCTAATAAGATTACTATTGAGATACTTAATTCTGAATAAGACCAGATAAAACCCTATCAAGATGCTGTTCAAGATTATCAGCAATGATGCGTGCAGATGTTATAGGCCCCTGATTAGTTTGTTTTAGATCATCGCCAACCACATGCACCTTTCTAATTATACCAACAAGCCCATGAACCATAGACCAAAGTGTCAGACATTTAAAAGCAATAACATCCTCACTATCATTTGCTAATTTAGAAAAGCTTGATCGGAATGAGTCATATGTTTTATTTGCAGACTCTAAAAGATCTGGATAATTAGCAAAATTACCAACAGCTGTTCCAAACATTAAGTCATAAGTATTTGCATTCTTTAGACCAAATTCAATATATCTGCATCCTGCATCAACAAGTTGTTTTTTTGTTACTTTTTTTTCCACATCTATGTAGCAAGCTTCACTTAGTTTTTTAAAACCATTAGTTGCAACTGATGCATATAAAGCTTCCTTGGTTTCAAAATGCCTGTAAGGTGCTGTTTGAGAAACTCCGCTTTCTTTTGCTAAAGATCTTATGCTTAATTTAGTATATCCATCTCTCTCACATAATCTGCAAGCACATGCTATGAGCTCTTCTTTTAGATTACCATGATGGTAGGTATTCATTATATTTATATATTATTTATTAATGTTGACACTGCTAACATTTTCGTTATCATGTATACACTGCTAACATTAAGTAACTTATTATTGAAAGTCAAATGAAAAAGTACATTCAAAATAGAATCATTCTATCTTTAACTCTCTTAATTTTTAATATGAGCTTGACTGCTTTGGAAATTCTTGAAGTCAAGATTCTTGATTCCTACAAAATCACTAGGAATTTTTCAGGAAAACTTTTACCCTCTGAGCAATCAGAACTTGCATTTGAGATACCTGGAAAAATTAATATTATTAATGTGGACATAGGCGATGAGGTTAAAAAAGGACAAATACTTGCAGAATTAGATAGCAGGGAAGCTTCTGCTCAGTTAGATCAGGCAAAAGCAAAATATGATTTGGCTAAGCAAGTTCTTGCAAGGTATAAAGATTTAAGGTCACAAGGACATATTTCAATTCAAGATTTAGATAATGCAAATTCAGAAGAACTTATAGCAAAATCACAATATGACTTTTATGAAGTTAAATTTGAGCAAACTAAATTAATAGCTCCTTTCGACGGCTTTATTCAAAATAGATTTTTAGATACTGGATCAGTTATAAATGGAGGAGTTCCAATAATAGAAATATTGAATTCTACAAATGTAAAGGCTCATGTCTCTATTCCAGTTAATTACACCGATAAATTACAAATAGGCAATGAATATTCATTTAAGATTGCTAATAACCAAGTAAAAGGCTATCTAGAAAGACTTGCTCCCATGACTCCAGGAGGTTCTGATAATCGTTTAGCAATTTTTAATTTTAATTCCTTTTTTGATCCAGGATCTATTGCCCAGCTCAAGCTAAACATTACTATGAAAGGAAGAGGTACATGGGTTCCTATAAAGTCTTTATCTCAATCTGAGCAAGGGATCTGGGCAATTTATACAATTAATCAAGAAAGAGTTGTTGTAAGAGATCTGGTGGATATTATCTATTTCGAAGGCGAATATGCTTATGTAAATGGCACCCTGAAAGATGGTGATATGGTCATTCTTGGTGGAGCACAAAAAATTATTGAAGGCAAGAAGATCAATTTGTAATGAAGTTAATAAATATTTTTATAGAACGACCAAGAATATTAATTCTTACTTTGGTTTTTATTGTTCTAGCAGGAGTTTCATCTGCTCTATCAGTTCCCATTCAAGAAAATCCTGAGTTAGCTCAAAGATGGTCAGGAGTAAGAGTTTTTTATCCTGGCGCATCTCCAGAAAGAATTGAAACACAGGTTATTAACGATTTAGAAATTAAACTTAGGGAAGTTGTAGAAATTTTAGAATTGGAAACAATAATATCCCATGGATATGCAACCATTATTGTTGAATTGCAACAATCTGTCAGCCCAGATTTAATAGAAGAAACATGGTCAAAAGTTCAGGATAAACTAGCTCAGATTAGAGCTCCACCGGGAGCAAATATTGTACTTGACAGGAACAGTGGTCCCCCAATTACTGTCCAATATGCGCTCATGTGGAATGGAGAGGGTGAAGCTCCAATAGTTTTAATGTCTCGACTTGCCGAGCAATTAAAAAGAAAGCTTAGCTCTATAGGAGAAACACATGCAACAGCTATATATGGCGAAGCAGATGAAGAAATTCTTATAGAGGTTGATTCAAATAAAATAACAGCCCTAGGACTAACGTATAGGGAAATCTCAGAAGCATTAAGATCATTTGATAATAAAAAAGCTATCGGGGTTTCATCCAATAAAAACTCTGAATTTTTAATAAGACTTAAGGACAATATAAAGAGTATTCAGAAGCTATCTGAAATACCTATTAGAGTTATAAATGACTCTGAGATTATTCAGCTGCAAGATATTGCACAAATTTCTAAAAAACCAGTTTCACCTATTGAAGACATGTTCTTATACAACGGAGAAATTGTTGTATCTGTTATGGCAATGGGAACAATGAATCAAAGAGTTGGTGATTATGTTGCAAGAGCATCAAAAGTAGTTGAAGAAATGAGAGCATCTCTTCCGAGCGAGATATCAATTGAAAAAATTTATGATGAATCTTTATATACTTCTGCTAAATTCAATGAATTAATTAAAAGTTTTTCTTTAGCTACTTTTTTTGTTCTAAGTGTAAGTTTTTTTATTTTAGGCTTAAGGCCTGCAATCATAGTAACTTTGATACTTCCATTTTCAGTTTGTCTAGTGATGGCAGGTTGCAGAATTATTGGTTTACCACTTCACATGACCTCAATAACCGGGATTATTATTGCTCTTGGGTTATTGATTGATAATGGAATTATTGTAGTAGAAGATTACAAGTTTAGAAGATCAATTGGCCTGTCAATTAATGAATCAATTTCTCAAACACTCAGGCAATTGACAATTCCTTTAGCAGCAGCAACCGGTACAACCGTCTTCTCTTTTCTTCCGATTGTTACAGGCGAGGGCTCAAGCGTGGAATTTGTTGGAGGAATGGCTTTAACAGTAATTATGTCAATTCTATCTTCCTTGATTTTAGCCCTTATCATGGTACCTGTATTAATGAGCTATATGGAAAAAATACCATACTTTCAGAATGTAGAAATACATAACGAAGGCTATCATAATGAAAAAATTCTAAAGAAATACAGATCTTTTCTTACTTGGGCTTTTGCAATTCCCAAGCGCGCAATTATTATTTCAATTTCTTTGCCTTTTTTAGGCTTTTTACTTTTTAACACTTTGCCAAAAGATTTTTTTCCCTCTAACGATAGAGATATGTTCCGTATAAATATAGAGTTACCAAGCAATGCTTCATCAGAACAAACTCTTGAGAGAGCTAAGTTAGTTAGGCAACAAGTTCTTAATTCTGGTTTGATTGAGATTGAAAAAGATTATTGGTTTGTTGGAAGAATGTCTCCTAGGGTATTAATGAATGTTGTTGGCGGCAAAGAAAAACAAGGGTCAAATAATATGGCTCAATCAGTATTTTATGCCAAAAATTATTATGAAATGATAAGAAAGTTACCAGAACTTTCAAAATTAATAGTCGAACAAAATCCTGACATACTTATTATTACAGATTCATACATATCAGGACCTCCAGTTTTTGCTGATGTTAGTTTTGCAATATATGGAGATGACCCATTAGTATTAAAAGAACTTGGAGAGGAATTAGAGCTGATAATTAGCAATGCTCCTGGGATAAATTTAACCAAATCAGATACTTCAAATACAAATACAAATATAGAGTTGGAATTAAATAACTCTAATATTTCTCTGTCTAAAGTAAATGCTAATCTTATTGCTGATGAATTATATGCTGCAAATAATGGAATACTTGTCGGCACTATGCTCGATTCAAATAAAGAAATTCCAATTAGACTTAAAGGATTAACTCAAGACAAAGATTTAACAGGTAATACCAGTTTTTTAACCGTACCATTAAATGGTGGTTTTGAATATATTGATAGTTTTGGCAAGAGCTCTATTACAAATAAGTCTTCTAAAATTACAAGAATAGATGGGCAAAGAGTGAATATGGTAGAGGGTTGGATTTGGACTCAGACTCTTCCATCCGAAACTGAAAATTTTATCAAAGAAGATGTTGAGGTTTTTAAATCTAAACTTCCAATTGGTTATTCAATAAAGCAACTTGGTGAAGCTGAGACAAGGGATGAATCTCAATCTCAAATTTATTCCTCTGCTGCCATATACATAGTATTAATAATTATTGGCCTAGTTTTCGCTTTAAATTCATTTAGACAAACCGCTCTTATAATTTCAGTCGCTATATTGTCTGTGGGACTTTCTTTTTTAGGTTTATTTGTTGGCCAACAAAATTATGGATTCATTGGCACTATAAGTGCTGTTGGGCTCATTGGCTTATCTATTAATGATTCGATTATTGTTTTATCGCACATCAAAGAAGAAGCAGAGAAAAAAGATATCTCAAAGGCAGAAATAATTGAAGTTGTTATAAGATCAACGAGACATATTATTACAACATCCTTGACAACTTTAGGTGGTTTTTTACCGCTGATTTTTGCAAGCGTATTTTTCAAGCCTCTTGCTTGGGCAATGAGTATCGGCGTTTTGGGAGCTACAATGACAGCTTTATTGTATATACCAGCTATGTTTATGGTTATGAAAAAAATTAATTATTAAAAATTAATTCTTCAATCAATGCCAGTTATTTATATTATTTTAGCATTACCAATAAATGGTTATTAAACAATGACAAAAAAAAGACTGCAGCGACCAGGTACAGAGAAAAGTCCTCTTATAAATAAATTTAATCAAGTATTAACTCGTCATTTTTTAACCATGTTTATTACAGCGGGAATTTTTATTTTCTTTTCATTTGAGTCATTTGTTAATAGCATCTACATTCAACCCTCGATATCCTCGCCAATTTTTTATTTGACCGTATTACTTGCAATATTATTATTTTTCTTTCTATTTTATCTAAGCAAAGGGTATGAGATTGAACGGATTCATTTAGCTTGGCTAACTTACTTATTTTTTATTTCTGTAGTTGAGGAGTTTGCTTTTAGAATGATGTTACCTATTTTGCTAATAGATAAATTTGGCATGATGTCTGCAATTATATTTAGCAACCTTCTATTTGCATGCATACATTATATAACACTGCGATGGAGTCTAATAAATTGCATAATTGTCTTCATAGGCGGGCTAGGACTTAGCAGGTTGTTAATAAGTACTGAAGACATAGCAATTCTCATTTTAGTTCATTACTTTTTTACTTTCTTAAATACTCCACTTCCTCCAGAGAGAAGAAGATATAATAATAAGTAAACCCTTATTAAGCTTTAGCACATTCCTTGGAGCAAAAACTTACACCATTTTTTTTTATTATTAGTGATTCATGGGCATATGTACCGCAGTTAGCACATATAACCATTAATTCATTTTCTTTCTTTTTTTTTATATATGCAGATTTTAAATATGTTCTAACAAGAATTGGTAATAGAAATATTAATAAAGGAATTAGTAATGGAAGGATTTTTAAAAAGACCATTTAATTAGTTATTAGCTTCTGGTTTTGAGCCCCTTAAAAAGTTCCATGACCATCCAGAATCCTTAGATTCTTGAATGGTGCCATCAGAATAATTTAGATTAATAACCTTAACAACATCCTCATAAAGTTCTTCATAACCAAGAGCTTTATATGATTGTCTAAGAACTTTAAGAGCTCTAAAGTTTTCGCTAGAATTAGGAATATTTTCAATTACATATTTTGCTCTTCTAATTGCAGCAACATAAGCATCTATTGATATATAGTAGTCTGCAGCAGATAGTTCATTTCTTGCAATCATATTCCTTAAATAAATATTTCTTTGCTTTGCATATGATGCATATTGACTATCAGGAAATCTTGTTAAGAACTCTGTTAATTCTGCAAAAGATTGTTTAGCACCAGATATATCTCTATTTGAAAGGTCAGTATCTGTAACTCTTACCATTAGACTATCATCTCTTGTATAGCTAGAAAGACCTTTCATAAAATATGCATAATCTATATTGGGGTGTCGCGGATGAAGTCTTATAAATTTTTCTGCGGCTGCATGAGACGCATCGTTATCAGAACTCATGAAATACGCATATATTAATTCAACCTGAGCCTGTTCCGCATATTTNCCAAAAGGATATCTTGTCTCTATTGCTTCCAGTGATTCAATGGCTCCAAAGAAGTTATTAGCTGCCATTCTTCTCTGAGCTTGATCATANTATATTTTTTCAGGTTGCTCTATTTCTGGACCGTCTGAACTACAACCAATCATTAAGACAGATACAATAGATAATAGAAAAAAGAGCTTAAAATTATTTTTATATTTCATAATCTGCGTATTTTACCTGCATAATTGTAATTAAAGCTTTAAAACATATATTTAGATTAATTTTTTTTTGATAAGTTCACACAATAATGATTAAAAATGTCCCAAATAGCCTTGCTAATAGAAGACTGGATAAAGTGTCCTCAGAACTTTTTCCAGATTTTTCCAGAACACAAATAAAAAAATGGATTCTTGAGGGAAGAATCATAGTTAATGGAGAATTATCAAGACCAAAAGAAATAGTTCAAGAAAATGATGAAATAGAAATTAACCCTATCGAAGAAAAAAAAGTCTCATGGTCTGCTCAGGATATTGATTTTGAGATTCACCACGAATCAGATGATTTTATTATCATCAACAAGCCACCAGGCTTGGTTATGCATCCTGGATCAGGGTGTTATGACAAGACATTAGCCAACGGATTAATTTTTAGATATCCAGAATTAGTGAACCTCCCCAGAAGCGGAATAGTTCATAGATTAGATAAAGATACCTCAGGTGTTTTATTGATAGCCAAGAATGAACAATTTAGAAATTACTTTATTGATCAGATGCAACAAAGAAAAGTTATAAAAGAATATACAGCTGTTGTTGTTGGATCCACTCTTGGAAGTTTTTCAATAGATGAGCCAGTTGGAAGAGATAAATTCAATAGGACTAAGATGTCCATTAGGCCGGATGGGAAAGAAGCTTTAACCTTTGTAAAGTCTAGTAAGAGGGTTGGTAATTATTCTATTTTAGATATTAGTATTCATACAGGAAGAACTCATCAGATCAGAGTCCATCTCTCATCAAAAAAACTACCAATTGTCGGCGACAACACTTATGATCCAGGCAGAAGTATTGCAAAAGACTCCTCAGATAAATTAATTGAAATTATCAGATCATTTCCTAGACAGGCACTCCATGCAAGATTTTTGTCTTTCACATGCCATAAAACTAAAAATGAAATGTCTTTTAACATTCAAACCCCATTAGATATGAAAAACTTAATTTCAGATATAAAAAAACATTCTTAAATATCTAAGAAAAACTTGTTTTTTGACCTGTAAAATAATATAAACCCTATTCTTATTGATTTTATAGGTAAAAATTGAAATTATCTGGTGCAGACATGCTCATGCACGCTCTTCATGATGAGGGCGTAGAGCTTATATTTGGCTATCCTGGCGGAGCTGCTTTGCACATCTATGATGCCATTTTTAGACAAGACAAAATTGATCATATTCTAGTAAGACATGAGCAAGGTGCTACTCATGCTGCTGATGGTTACGCTAGAGCAACTGGAAAACCTGGTGTTGTATTAGTAACTTCTGGACCTGGAGCAACCAACGCAATAACAGGCATTGCAACAGCATTTATGGACTCAATACCGATGGTTGTAATATCNGGTCAGGTGGCAAGTCATTTAATAGGTACAGACGCATTTCAAGAAACGGACATGATTGGTGTTTCNAGACCTGTCGTAAAACATAGCTATACAGTTTTTGATGCAAAAGACATCCCCAGAATTGTAAAAGAGGCTTTTCATGTTGCAACTTCAGGAAGACCAGGACCTGTTGTTATTGATATACCAAAAGATATGACAGCACCAGAAAACCTATTCGATTATGTCTATCCTAAAAAAGCTAATATCCGCTCCTATAACCCACCAGTAAATCCAGATCAAAATCAAATTAAAAGAGCTGTTGCTGAAATATTATCTGCAAGAAGACCGGTTATATATGCAGGCGGAGGAGCTATTGCAAGCAATGCTGAAAAAGAACTATTTCAACTAAACGAAATACTTGATGCTCCAGTTACAAACACCTTAATGGGTCTAGGGATATATCCGGCAACTCACGAGCGTTTTTTAGGAATGTTAGGCATGCATGGTACCTATCAAGCAAATATGGCAATGCATAATGCTGATTTAATAATTGCAATTGGAGCAAGATTTGATGATAGGATTACCAATAATCCTTCAAAGTTTTCACCAGGCGCTAAAGTTATTCACCTAGACGTTGATCACTCATCTGTTTCAAAAATTATTGAAGCTAATATTGCAGTCTTTGGCCAAGTAAAAAATTCTTTACAGGCAATGATAGAGCTTTTAAATCAAAGTATTGATAAATATAGTAAAGATGATTTAAAAGAATGGCATACAAATAGCGCAATGGAAATCTTTGCATGGGTTAAATTATGAAATGTATAAGGATGAATCTGATGCTCATCCAATCCTGCCACAAGCAGTCGTTCAACATGTATACAATGTTACTAATGGTAATGCTTATGTGACTTCAGATGTTGGTCAGCATCAAATGTTTGCTGCTCAATATTATCATTTTGATAAACCTAGGAGATGGATTAATTCTGGAGGTCTTGGAACCATGGGTTTTGGCCTGCCAGCTGCAATGGGAGTTAAGTTTGCTTTTCCAGATGAAGAGGTTGTATGCATAACTGGTGAAGGCAGTATTCAAATGTGTATTCAAGAGCTATCCACCTGTCTTCAATACAATTTACCAATAAAGATTATTAATATTAATAATGAAGCACTTGGAATGGTTAAGCAATGGCAGGACATGAATTATGGAGGAAGACATTCTGAAAGTACCTATCAAGATTCCTTGCCTGATTTTGTGAAGCTTGCAGAATCATATGGTCATGTTGGCATTAAAGTCGAAAAGAATTCTGATTTAAAAGAAGCGCTANAAAAAGCTTTTTCCATGAAAGATAGATTGGTTTTTGTAGATGTGTATGTTGACCCAGCAGAACATGTATATCCAATGCTNGTAGCTAACAATAGTCTTGAAGACATGTGGTTATCAAAGGACAAGAAAACATGATAAAAAGAAAACTTATCTTAATAATGGAGAATAAACCAGGAGCCTTGGTTCGAGTGGTNGGTTTATTTCATCAAAGAGGATACAACATTGAAAGTCTTCACGTTGACCCGGTAGATGATTTTTCATCATATAAATTTATTGAAGAGAGGCTAGAAACTAAGTTTAAAGAAAACGAAATATCAAGGCTGACCATACAAACCTTAGTCTCTGATTCACTTATGAGGCAAATATTAAGGCAATTNAATAAGCTAATTGATGTCATAGCAGTTAGTAATGAAGAAANAACATACTTAAAAGGAGTTTTGTTAGATGAAAATTTATTATGAAGATGATGCAAATATAGAAATTATTCAAAATATGAATGTGGCAATTGTAGGCTATGGTTCGCAAGGTCATGCACATGCAAATAATTTACATGAGTCTGGAGTTGATGTTACTGTTGCGTTAAGGGAAGGATCATCATCCTGGAAGAAAGCTGAAGAAGCGGGCCTAAAAGTTAATACAGTTTCAAATGCTGTAAAGGATTCAGATTTAATAATGATTCTTGCCCCTGATGAATTTCAAAAAGACATATATGAATCAGAAATTCAACCATATTTAAAACCTAAAGCAATTTTAGCTTTTGCTCATGGATTCAATATACATTTTGAAAAAATAACTCCGTCTGAAAACAATAGTGTAATTATGATTGCACCAAAAGGACCTGGACATACCGTTAGAAGCACATACAACCAAGGCGGAGGAGTCCCGACATTAATTGCTGTTTACAAAGATGCCATTACCAATGAGGATTATTCCGCAAGA
>JGI26081J50195_1001059_pt1 | contig 11116 bp, 9 predicted proteins | sample SaaInl74LU_5_DNA_FD_50195 | JGI IMG/M metagenome (IMG submission 50195) | reverse complement strand
TGTATTGTGGGTAAACATGCTTCGAGCATGTGCTTGGTGTACGTAGCGTCGTTCATGCCCTTCGTCTGCGCCCAAGAAGGCAGCGCATGTGCGGCCAGAAAAGTAGGGACTAAGGTTGCATGTGAAGCTTCATTAAGTGCTTTGATGGACCGGAGCATCTTGAGTTCGTTCTCAGGATCTAAACCGTATCCGCTCTTTATCTCGAGGGTCCCTGTGCCGTTTGCAACCAGCCTGTTCAGTCGTAGCGCACTTTGGCGCTGCATCTCGTTTTGTGTAGTTGCAGCGACGCGCCCGGCACTGTTCAAAATGCCACCGCCCGCTGCGGCAATCTCTTCATAGCTCGCACCCTTGAGTCGAAGATTGAATTCTTGTTCTCGCGTTCCTGCGTAAACTAGGTGACTGTGTGAATCAACAAATGCAGGTAGAACGCATCTGCCTGTTAGGTCTTGAGTGGGCGTTTCGTCTTGTGGACATTGGGTCATGGGTCCAAAATCCTCAATTTTCCCATCGCGAAGTGTCAAATAGGCATTTTCAATAAATGGAAAATGGTCCAATGCTTTTCCGCGTAAGGCTATTGTATCCGGTGGATGCACGCCTCCTAGCTGCTTAATATTTATGAGTCTAAGGTTCATCCTTCAATGTTACGAAGAATGCTTTGTGTTTCCTACATTAGTGGCATGTCCGGAAACACATTTGGAAAATCATTAGTCCTCACTACTTATGGCGAAAGCCATGGAGATCAAATTGGGGGAATATTGGATGGCATGCCTGCAGGTATAGCCATTGATATAGCGGAAGTTCAACGAGAATTGGACCGCAGAAAACCGGGTCAAAGCACCCTTACTACCGAGCGAACAGAGCACGATCTAGTGCGCTTTCACAGCGGTATTTTCGAGGGGAAAACTACGGGTACACCCATTGCCTTCTCAATTTTAAATAAAGATCAGCGCAGTAAGGATTACGGCGAACTTGAAAAAGTGTACCGCCCTTCCCATGCCGATTTTGTGTATGATGCGAAATACGGGCACCGTGACCATAGGGGCGGCGGCAGGTCTTCCGCACGTGAAACGGCTTGTAGAGTGGTTGCGGGTGCGTTGGCAGGATTGGTTATTCCAGAGGTAATAGTTAAGGCTTGGACTTCAGCGGTAGGACCGGTGGAGCTAAAGACGAATTGGCAACACCTTGATTTATCGCAAGTAGATAGCCATCCTACGCGTTGCCCGGAAGCTTTAGTGGCTGATGAAATGGCCGCATACATTGCACATGTGCGGGATGAAAAAGACAGTACTGGAGGTGTGATCTCAGCCGTGGCTACTGGTCTTGCTGTAGGTTGGGGAGAGCCAGTCTTTGATAAATTACAAGCGGATTTAGCCAAAGCACTGATGGGAATCAATGCGGTTAAAGGCTTTGAAATAGGTTCGGGTTTCGCTGCGGCTGAAATGCTCGGATCTCAACACAATGATGAAATAGGTGCCAATTTTGAAACCAAAACGAACAATGCTGGCGGCATCGTAGGTGGTCTCAGTAATGGGGCTCCGTTAGAGTTGCGGGTGGCCTTCAAACCTGTAGCCACTATAGGAAAGGAACAAAACACAGTGAACAGTGAAGGGAAATCTGTTTCGCTGGCGGCGAAAGGTCGACATGATCCTTGCGTGGTTCCGCGTGCGGTTCCCATTGTGGAGGCCATGATAAAATTGGTCCTTGCTGATCATTACTTAAGAAATTTGAAATACACTCGATGAAAAAACCNTCACTGCCTGTACAAATTATAATTGGTCTTGTTTTAGGAATAGCCTGGGCATTATTGAGCTCCTCTATGGGCTGGAGCGATTTTACGATCGATTGGATCGCACCCTTTGGGACCATATTTATTAACCTGTTGAAACTCATTGCCATTCCTTTGGTGCTGTTTTCAATAATTGCAGGTATTGGCAATCTCAGTGATACAGCGACATTGGGCCGCATGGGAGTAAAGACTTTGGCCCTTTACATAGGTTCTACGGTGCTCGCTGCAGCCATGGGGATGTTTATTGCGAATACGTTTAACCCAGGGAAGCAGGCATCTGAGGAGCAATTAAAGATTAACCGACTCGCCTATGAATTGTGGGTGAATGATAGCGAAGGTGTTGAGTATTTTGATGACATCCGATTATTGAATGATCCGTCCATGGCCGCCTATCTTACCGATGCACAAAGCGCCTTAGCGGAGCAGCAAAGCAACGAAGAGCTCAATGCAAAAATGTCGGTATTGCAGAATAAGAAAGAGACGGGGCCGCTCCAATTCTTTGTGGATATGGTGCCTTCGAATATTTTTCTGTCCTTCAACGATAGCCTGATGCTTCAAGTCATCTTCTTCGCCATCTTCTTTGGCATCGTAATGGTCATGTTGCCCAATGCTCAAATGCAGCCGGTTGCAGCCGTCATCAACGGATTCTCAGACATCTTTATTAAGATGGTGGATGTGGTGATGAAGGGCGCGCCATTCTTTGTATTCGCGCTACTCGCGGGGAAACTTGCGGAAATGGCAGGTGATGAACCCGGCAGATTGGTAGAGATCTTCAAAGCACTGGGAGCTTATACGGGTTACACCATTTTGGGCTTGCTCATCATGATACTGTTACTTTATCCGGCAGTCATTGCCTTTTTGATCAACCGCAAGACGAATATGGGCTACATGAAAAGTTGGGGCTACTTCATGCGCGGGATTCGCCCTGCACAGCTTTTGGCCTTTTCAACTTCTTCAACTGCGGCAACGCTTCCGGTAACCATGGATTGTGTTCGTGATAACCTTGGTGTAGACGAAGAAATTGGTTCGTTTGTGTTGCCCGTAGGAGCCACGATAAATATGGACGGTACAGCTTTGTACCAGACCGTTGCTGTGATTTTCATGGCCCAATTCCATATGATCGATCTCAGTCTCGGGCAGCAAGCCACGATCATTCTCATGGCAACATTGGGCTCCATAGGAGCTGCTTCGGTACCTTCCGCCGGTATGATCATGCTTATTCCAATATTGGAGAGTGTTGGTCTCAACCCCGCTTGGATTGCCATCATTTTCCCTGTAGATCGGATCATTGATATGGTACGTACCGTACTTAACCTCACAGGGGATGCGTCTGTGAGNACCATTATTGCACTTTCGGAGGATAAATTTAAGGTGGTCGACCAAGAGGAACTGTAATGCGAAGACTCCTTTTATTGCTCATTGTATTGGCGAGCACCTCACTTTCTGCGCAGCTCGGCGAGATCGCGTTGGGAAACTATTGCGGCGATGACCATGCAAGTCCTTCACGTCAGATTCAGAAAGGCCTTCAAGCNCTGAATAAAGGAGATTATCCTAATGCTCAAGTCTATATTGGTGCCGCCCTGCGCCAAAATGAAGCCGACCAGCATGCATTGTATTTACGCGGTGAATGGGCCATGCGTACGGGAAAGTTCCCTATTGCGGAAGGAAGCTGGAAGCGATTGGTGAAACGCTGTCCGGGCTATAAACCAGATTTACTCTTCTTCATTGCCACATTGGCTATAGAAGCCGGCCGGCCGGAAGAAGCTGAGGGCTATTTGGAGCAGTGGTTTTTGAGAGACGATAGGGANTTAGGCTACGAAAAAGAAGCCGAGAATTTCCTTGCAGAAATAAATCTCAAAGAAACGTTCTTTGCGAATCCAGTGCCGTTCGATCCAAAGCCGGCGCGCAATCTAAACACACGATGGGATGAATATTTGGCTGCGTTAACGCCTGACGGTTCATCCATATTTTACACGTCGTAGTAGGAAAAAGAATAAATACGATGGTCCTGGTGCCCAGCTCAGAAATGTAGAAGAATTTAGTATTGCTGCTACCATCGGAGTGCATCAAGGAATGCCCAGCTTTGAAGAGGGAACGGCTTTGGAGTCGCCTTTTAATACGCAATACAATGAAGGAGGTCCTTCCATCACTGCGGACAATAGATTTATGGTGTTTACGATCTGCGAGCGCAACCCAAAAACTAGGGTTCAGAATTGCGATTTGTATTACACTACATTCGAATACGGATACTGGAACAGTATCCGCCCTATGCCGGAGGAAGTTAACCGACCCGACAGTTGGGAAAGTCAACCGTCCATTAGTCCCAACGGAGATGTCCTCTATTTTACCAGCGATCGCAAGGGCGGTTACGGCGGTTTAGATCTTTACAGCAGTACAAGAGATGCATTGGGGAATTGGGGTACTCCCGAAAATTTAGGCCCGGCAGTGAATACGAAGAAGAACGAAAAGAGCCCGTTCATACACCCGGATAGTGAAAGTCTATATTTTGCCTCCGACGGACATCCAGGAATGGGGGGATATGACCTTTTTAAAATTCAAATACCGCAAAGAAATGCACTTTGGGGCAAGCCAATGAATCTAGGCTATCCCATCAATACAGAAAGCGATGAAATAGGTTTGATGGTTACTTTGGACGGTCAGAAAGCCTACTTTGCCTCCAATAAGATTAACCAATCCAATGGATGGGATATTTACTTTTTTGATTTGTACGAAGCCGTTCAGCCTGAAGAAGTCGTATTGGTTAAAGGCCAATTAAAAATTGATCAATTTGCCTCTGACGATTCCCCAAAAGTCATTCTAAAAAATAGTGTAACCGGGGAGAGCCAACAATTGCAGCTAAGCAATGATGATAATAGCTTCGCTGCGGTAGTTAAAAAAGAGGAAGCGGAGCAGGTACTCTTGCAAGTAGAAGCGAAGAAGGCAGCATTTAGCGCTGCCCCACTGCGATTAGTGCCGAATGCAGCTATTGATGGCGCCTTCTCGAATGAGATTCTAGTAGAATTGGACCACAAGGAATTAGAATCCGGCGAGGCTTATCCTATACCTCATATTCTATTTGAAACGGCTTCAGATCGTTTGGATGCACAGAGTGAATTGCTGATTGCTTCTTTTGCGGAATATCTTTTAGGGGCGCCCAGTCTTCGCGTTCAAATTCAAGGACACACAGATAATGTAGGAGACGCGGGTAAAAATCTGGATTTGTCTCAACGCCGCGCAAAACGTGTGGCTGAAACCATCATAAATCATGGTATAAGCGCCAATCGCATAACACACCGTGGTTACGGTGAAAGTCGACCTGTGGCCACGAATGATTCTGAAGCGGGTAGGGCACAGAACCGGAGAACAGTATTTGTCGTTACCGCACTATAAAAAATGTTTAGGTAAAAAAAATCCCCAACTGCAAGGCAATTGGGGACTTCAATGTGTTTTACTGAATACTAGAAGCGACGCTCTTTGATACGAGCCGCTTTACCAGTAAGCTTACGCTGGTAGAAGATACGTGCGCGACGTACTTTACCTTTCTTATTGATTTCGATTTTCTCAATCGCAGGAAGATTCACTGGGAAAATACGCTCAACACCAACGTTACCGCTCATTTTACGAATCGTAAACGTTTCAGTAACACCTGCGCCTCTGCGCTGTAAAACAATACCGCGGAAAAACTGGGTACGTGTTTTCTCACCTTCGGTGATCTTGTAGTATACCGTAATGGTATCACCTGCTGCAAATTCTGGAAGATCTTTCTTGCCTACGAATTCGTCTTGTACAAACTGGACTAAATCCATGAGTATTAAAATTAACTATTACCGTGAGCCAACATTCACAACTCTTGCCAGAGGTTGACACTCAGTCCCTTTCGGGACGGCGAAATTAGTAAATAATTTCTGATTAAAATTGCTCGCGACCTGCAAAGTGGAAATCGCCTTCGATTTGAGCGTTTTCATCACTATCAGAACCGTGTACAGCATTCTCACCAATACTTTTAGCAAAGCGNGCGCGGATGGTACCTTCAGCAGCTTCTGCAGGATTTGTAGCGCCAATAAGGGTGCGGAAATCTTCTACTGCGTTATCTTTTTCGAGAATTGCAGCGACAATAGGACCTGAGGTCATAAATGCAACGAGCTCACCGAAAAATGGACGTTCGCTGTGAACTGCATAAAAGGCTTCGGCATCTGCCTTTGACATCTGAGTTAATTTCATTGCTGAAATACGGAATCCAGCTTCGTTGATTTGGTTTAAGATTGCACCAATGTGTCCGTCGCGTACAGCATCGGGCTTGAGCATTGTTAGGGTCTTAGTTCCTGCCATTTTATTTGAGTTTTTCTAAATTTTGGACCGCAAAGGTACACTTTTCTTGCACCTTTGTTGTAGACTTACATGACTATGAAAGAAATTCGACTTGACGGTTTTACCGAAGCATTTGCTGAAAGCCACAACATTGTGATCACCAACCATACCAATCCAGATGGAGATGCTATGGGCAGTGCACTGGCGTTGGCGCATGTTTTAAAGGGCATGGGAAAAAAGGTGAGTGTCATTGTGCCCAATCCGTATCCGAAGTTTTTGTGGCATTTACAAGGCAACGATCAAGTGATGATTTACAGTAATGGTAAAAAATTGGCCAACGAAAAAATTGCTGAAGCACACATGCTTTTTCATTTGGATTACAACGCTTACAGTCGTGCTGCAGATATGGAAGAAGCGCTCAGAGCGGCGACGGGCAAAAAGGTGATGATTGACCATCACCAACAGCCTGAAGAATGGCCTGACTTTATGTACAGCGATACGACCATGAGCTCCACCTGTCAAATGATCTATGAGTTTTGTGAAATGTATGATTGGACAGGACTTTTAGATAAGGGAAGCGCTGAATGTTTATATACCGGTATAGTTACGGATACAGGGAGCTTTAAATACAGTGCAACCTCCTCGAGAACGCACGAAGTTGCGGGTAGATTGCTCGACTTAGGTGTGGAAAGTCAGGAGGTTCAAAACAGTATTTTCGATGCCCAGCCAGTTGCGCGTTTGCGATTGTTGGGAGCTATGCTGGATCAATTAGAAAGAAATTCTTCTGGTAGCATCATTCTCTTGTACTTGAGTCAAGCCCAATGCGAGTTATTAGGCTATGAAAAAGGAATCACAGAAGGTTTTGTGAATTATGGACTTAGTATTGAAGGCGCGCAGATGACCTTATTCATGCGCGAAGAAGACGGTATAGTTAAGTTGTCGCTGCGCAGTAAGGGCACCATAGATGTCAATGAGATTGCCCGCGAATCTTTTAACGGCGGCGGACATAAAAATGCCGCAGGAGGGAAGCTAGAAATGGCATTGCCAGAAGCTTTAGCATACGCTAAAAAGGTATTCTCATGGGACTAAGAGTAGCGACCATAGGAATGTTGGTACTCTTAGTGGCATGCGCAGAACGCGCAGAACCTGCAGGTGAGGCCCCAGGACTAAATGAGGTTGAACGAAATAGAATGTATTTAGCTCAAGAGCGCGAGCTGCTTAAGAGTTATGTGGAAAGTCACGAATTGGACGGTATCGTTCGAGATGGATACGGTATGTATACGTTGTCCATGGTGCCAGGTACGGGCAATACCGCGGCGATGGGCGACGAAGTGATTTATCAAGCTACCGTATATCTTCTTGACGACAGCGGTGTAGGGCAATATACCGATACTGTGGAGTTGGGTTACAGTCAAATCGATATTGGTCTGCATGAGGCCATCTCCGGAATGAAAGAAGGGGAAAAGAAACTCGTCCTTATTCCCTCGTTTTTAGCACGCGGTTTGGCGGGTGATTTAGATAAAGTACCCCCACAAAGTCCGCTTCGCTATGATTTACGTCTTATCCAGGTAAACCGCTGACCTGAAGTGCAGCAGATGTACGCTCGAGTCTATCGGCGTTTATAGGTGTTGCGTGCTTTTNAGTCTGTGAAAGTTTTCATAATTGGTCAAAGCTCCCTTTCGAATAGCACAAGGAATAGTACCTTTGGGCATCTTGAATTTAAACGATTAACAAATGATCAGAACTTATTTAATTGCGGCTATGGCTGCAATCACACTTTCAAGTTGCGGCGGCAATAAAGTCACCATAAACGAAGAGACCATCACCCTAGAAGATGGGATTTATGCGAAATTGGAAACATCGATGGGGGATATCCTTATAGACTTCCACGAAGATTTGGCGCCTATGACATCGGCCAATTTCATTGCACTCGCAGAAGGTAACCACCCAGAGGTAGATGAAAAATATGCGGGTAAGTCCTATTACAACGGGACTTTATTCCACCGTGTGATCAAGAATTTCATGATTCAAGGAGGCGATCCGGACGGAACCGGTTCTGGTGGTCCCGGCTACGCGTTTCCTCAGGAAATCAACGAGGAATTGCGCCATGACAAGGCAGGTGTGGTGAGTATGGCAAATGCAGGTCCGGGTACTAATGGCTCGCAGTTTTTCATTACGCATAATCCTACACCACATTTAGACGGGGGGTATAATATTTTTGCACAGGTTCTAAGTGGGCAAGAAATTGTTGTTGCCATAGGTGAAGTGGAAACCATGTCGGCAGATCGTCCAGTAGATAAAGTAGTCCTTCAAAACGTTGAAATCATTCGCGTAGGTAGTACAGCCAAAAAATGGGACGCGGCAGCGGCATTTACTGATGGAAAATCAGCTGTAGCAGATGCGAAAGCAGCAGCAGCGGCAGCGATTGAGAATGAGATTGATGAGGCATATCCTGAAGCGACGAAATCTGAAACTGGATTGCGTTACATTATTGAGACTGTAGGTGACGGTCCTAAGCCAGAAATTGGCCAAATGGTTCGCGTACATTACGCTGGATACTTGATGGACGGAACGCTGTTCGACAGTTCAATTAAATCGGTCGCACAGGCCAATGGTAAATATGACGAGAGAAGAGAGCCGTATGAGCCATTCCCACTGCAATATGGTCCTATGGCTAGAGTAATCGAAGGATGGAAGGAAGGTATCCAATTGTTGAATGTCGGCGGTAAAGCTAAACTCATCATCCCTCCGTACCTCGGTTATGGTGCGCGCGGCGCCGGTGGTGCTATTCCCCCAAATTCGAGTCTCGTCTTTGACGTCGAAGTAGTTTCAATCGAAAAATAAATCAAGGGCCCCGCACGGCGGGGCCTCATCTTTTTTTAATATATCAGCATGGAAAACGGTATTTACGCCAAAATCGCTACGCCCAAAGGAGCGATCACAATCAAACTTGAACACGAAAAAACACCGATGACGGTGGCCAATTTTGTTGGTTTAGCAGAAGGTACACTTGAAAACAACGTGACGGAAAAGGGAACGCCGTACTATGACGGTCTTTCCTTCCATAGAGTTATTGCAGATTTCATGGTTCAGGGTGGCGATCCAACGGGAACAGGCGCCGGTGGCCCAGGTTATCAGTTCGAAGATGAAATACACCCAGAATTAACGCACAATAGACCCGGAACGTTGTCTATGGCCAATGCAGGACCGGCAACCAACGGTTCTCAATTCTTCATTACACACGGTGCAACAGACTGGTTAGACGGTAAGCACACCGTTTTTGGATATGTTATTGAAGGACAGGATGTCGTTGATGCTATTGTTCAAGGTGATNCCATGGAGAAAGTGGAGATTATTCGTGTTGGTGAAGAAGCTCAAAATTGGGATGCAAGTTCAATGTTTACTACGGCAAGAAGTAAGGCCGAGGAGGCTGCTAAGGCTGCTCAGGAGGCCGCAGATGCAGCCATTCAGGGCTTGAAAGATCAGGCGGAAACCACCGAAAGTGGACTAATGTACATTCTTGAAGAAGAAGGTAAGGGTCCTAAGCCAACGGCTGGACAGCAGGTGGATGTTCACTATGAACTAAAATTGGCGGACGGCATGGTAGTCGATTCTTCATTTAGTCGAGGAACGCCGCTTCAAATACCCATTGGTGTTGGTAAGGTCATTCCAGGTTGGGATGAAGGCATTATGTTGTTAAATGAAGGTGCGAAAGCGACATTGATTGTTCCTTCAGAATTAGGATATGGTGCTTCAGGTGCAGGTGGCGTTATTCCACCAAATGCGACGCTCATTTTCAAAGTAGAGTTGGTAAAGGTCGGATAAGCGCCGGCCATGGCAATAAAAAAAACCACCCCGCGGTTCGCCGCGGGGTGGTTTTTTGGTTTTTACTCGGTAAAAACGGAGCGTTCCTAAAATAGGTTCTTGATCAAGCGTTGCACCAATTTAGCTTTACCGCTTGTATAAGGAGGTGCCAGGAGCTTATTCGCCGGGAATCCCCACTGGTAAAATGCGCTTCTAGTATTCGTGAATTCCAAAAAACCTGCATGTCCATTAGTTTTCCCAATACCGCTATGACCAGTGCCTCCGAAAGGCAGGTAGTTGTTTGCAATTTGAAGCAAACTCATGTTTACTGCAGTGGCACCCGCACGCGTTCCTTGTTGTATGGCTTTAATGTTTCGTTTACTCTTGCTGTAGATATACACCACTAACGGATGCTCGCGAGAATTGATTTCCTGCAACGGTTCCTGCAGTTCCGTATAGCTGAATACCGGTAGTAGTGGACCAAATATCTCCTCTTTCATCAGCGCACCATCTTTCGATGGATTGATAAAAACAGCCGGAGAAATCTTACGGTTCATTGCATTGGTTGTCCCTCCAATGAAGGGCGCGCCACTTTCTGTGGCAGCTTCATGTAACATGTTCGAGAGTCGTTTGAAATGACCTTCATTAACAACACTGACATAATCTTTACTTTCCGCAGGATCTTCGCCGTACTGTTGAACGATAACCTTCGCCACACCGCGCTTGAAATCTTCTAGTTTCCGCGCATGAACGTAGATGTGATCAGGAGCAATACAGATCTGTCCGGCATTCGTGAATTTCGCCCACGCCACGCGCTGACCTGCCTCAAAAGCATTGGCCGTTTCATCAACTATCGTTGGACTTTTACCGCCCAATTCCAAGGTAACACTGCACAGGTACTTGCTTGCCGCTTCCATCACTATTTTACCTACCGCCGTTGAGCCAGTGAAAAAGATATGATCAAAGCGTTTTTTTAGTAACTCGGATGATACATCTATCCCTCCTGTAACNACGCTTACTTCTTCTGGTTTGAAAATATCTGCTACTAATTCGGCTAGTACCGCCGAAGTCTTGGGCGTATGTTCAGATGGTTTTATAAGTACGGTATTCCCTGCGGCATAAGACGAACATAGGGGATGCAGAGATAAGAAGATAGGGTAATTCCACGGGGCGATGACCAGGGTGTTGCCTTTGGGTTCAGGTTGAGTATAAGAGGAC
>JGI26081J50195_1001055_pt1 | contig 11154 bp, 9 predicted proteins | sample SaaInl74LU_5_DNA_FD_50195 | JGI IMG/M metagenome (IMG submission 50195) | reverse complement strand
CGCGCAATTTCCACCCTTGTGTCATGCCGCAGGGCCGCATCGAGATTGGACAGCGGTTCATCGAACAAAAACACATCGGGATTGCGGACAATCGCCCGACCAATCGCCACCCTTTGACGCTGCCCACCTGAGAGAGCTGCCGGGCGGCGGTCCAGCAACGTCTCCATCTGCAAGATTTTCGCGGCCGCCTCAACCCGCTCCCGGATCTCTTTTTTGGGCACACCTTGCAGATCAAGCGAGAAAGCCATGTTATTATAGACTGTCATATGCGGGTAGAGCGCATAAGATTGGAACACCATGGCAATGCCGCGTTTGGACGGNGGCAAATCCGTGACCGTCTTATCGGCAATGCAGATATCNCCGCTGGTGAGCGTCTCAAGCCCGGCGATCAGCCGCAGCAGGGTCGACTTGCCACAGCCCGAGGGGCCCACAAAGACCACAAATTCGCCTTTTTCAATTTCCAACCCAACGTTGCGAATGACTTCCGTTTTGCCGAATGCCTTATTCACACCCTGTAATTCTACTTGAGCCATTTAAATCTCCGCGATGGATGCTGTTAATGTTTCAAAATCAAAGCGACATCTTAGATTTTGCGTCTCTGACATGCGATCAAAGACAAGTTCTTTCGGCCCGCTGGCCACTAACGTCATATTATTGGCGCGCATCATGGCGGGCTGTTTCTTGCGCCAGGCCAAAAACTCGGCAAATTGGCAATAGACTGAGCCGGGGCGCTCCGCCTCATCGAGGCCGGCGCGCGCCAGATGGGGCTCTGCTACGGGCAACCAAGTGCTGGCCGCATCCGAAAACCCACCCCATTGATTGTCAGACCTGCGCCAAACCATGGGTGTGCGGCAGGTGTCACGACCTAGGAAGACGGGCGCAAATTCAATCCCCCAAGGATCTTGCATTTGATCGAGTGGAATGTCTTGCACATCGCTGAGGGCCAATTCCTCACCTTGGTAGACACAGGTCGAGCCAATCAGACTGGTTTCCAATTTCAGCAAGAGCAACTGCAACGCCTCTTGCTGTTCTTCCCCAAGACCCAAAGGCGCCAATTGGCGCGTGGCGGAGCGCGGCACGTCGTGATTGGAAAAGGCGAAAGTGAGACGCCCGGTCCCATTAAAGGCCTCAATCGCAGTTGAAATCGCCTTCTCCAGCCCAGCCACATCAAGCCCGGCCCATTCGAGGAGGTTAAAGTTATAGGTCGCATGCAGACGCCCGGGGGCTGTGAAAGTCTCACTGGCCAAAACCGGATCATCGCCGTGCAATTCACCCATTAAAAAGCGGTCTCCATCATATTCATCCGCAACTTTGCGAAAGGCTTCAATGAAGTTTTGAATGGCAGGTTGATTGAGCTGCGCACTGTCATGCAATTGCCGGAAGAAGGGTTGCTGCTCTTGCGGCAGGCTGCCCAGCTTAAAATTTGGTTTCGGCAGGTTGTCACGATAAGGCGCAGTATCGGCATTGACCGTATGCACCGCATCCATGCGAAACCCATCGACACCGCGATCGAACCAAAAACGGGCAATCTGTCGAAAGGCTTCAATGACGTTCGGATTGGCGTGATTGAGATTGGGTTGGCTTGGCAGAAAATTATGTAAATAATACTGCTGGCGCCGCGGCTCCCATGTCCACGCCCGACCGCCAAAGAAGGACAGCCAATTGGTCGGTGCCGAGCCGTCCGCCAATGGATCGGCCCAGTGAAACCAATCCGCTTTCGGATTGTCGCGCGACTGCCGGCTTTCTTCAAACCAAATATGTTGATCGGAACAATGACCCGGCACGATATCAATCATCACCTTAAGGCCAAGCCCATGCGCCTTGGCAATCAAGGCATCAAAATCCGCCAAACTGCCGTATTCAGGATTGATATCGCAGTAATCGGAGACGTCATAGCCGAAATCCTTCTGCGGTGAGGGGTAGAATGGGCTGATCCAAATCGCATCAACCCCGAGATTGGCGATATACTCAAGCCGCGTGGTAATCCCGGGCAAATCGCCGATCCCGTCAGAATTGGAATCCTGAAAAGATCGNGGATAGATTTGGTAAATAACGGCGGTTTCCCACCATTTAAGTTCAGTCATAATCAACCACCTTTTACGGAGCCAGCCAGCAGCCCACGAATGAAATACCGCTGCATCGACAGGAAGACGACAACTGGCACGATCATGGAAATCACCGCAGATGCGTTTAGCAAATGCANTTGATCTTTGAAGGTTCCCAATTGCTTTTGCAGCCGAATGGGGAAGACCAAATCCGACGAATTGTTCGGCCCGATATATAAAGCCACGATCAAGTCATTCCACACCCAAAGAAATTGGAAGATGCTGAAAGAGGCCAAAGCCGGCACAGAAAGCGGTACGATGATCCGCGTGAAAATTTGCAAATGGCTCGCGCCATCAATCCGCGCGCTTTGCAAAAGCTCTTTGGGCAGGCCGACAATGTAATTGCGCAGCAGGTAAATCGCCAGCGGCAAGCCAAAGGCCGTGTGGGTGATCCAAAGGCTGGCAAAGGACTTGGACGCCACTTGGCAGCTGTCGGTCAGCTCACAATCGGTCAACCATTGGTTTAAGGCTGTGGCCCAAGAGGCAATTCCACTGAACCCTTGCAAGATAGGCANGAAGGCCAATTGCGTTGGCACAACCATCAGTGAGACCACAATCACAAACAACCAATCCCGGCCCGGAAACTGCATCCAAGCAAACGCATAGGCGGCGAAAGCGGCAATGGTGATTGGAATGATCGTTGCGGGAATGGTGACAATGAATGAGGAGATCAAAGCATTGGGGACGTTCTTATTGTCAAATAAGACTTCAATATAGGCATCTGCCCCGAAGGCCGGATCTTGATCGATAAAGACATCAAGGTTTTTGGGCTTGGGCGCCGTGGCCTGATCGAAGGTCCAGGTGAAGTCACCATTGGTTTCGAAAACAAAGGCGCCGCCCCGGACATCCATCACCTCTCCGGCTGGCACCAATTTGCGGACCAACTTGGTTTTTCCCGGGTTTTCAGGATCGGCGATACGGGTCTTGATCAAAATCGATTTCACATCGCCCGAGACCGCATAGCCAGAGGCCTCGGAGTTGATCCGCTCCAGGATGTTACCACGCATGATCACAGCAGGCTCCATNNCGCCCCGCTCATGGGTTGCAAACCGATGCCCCAATTCCGTCGGTGTAAATGAGGTCCAAAACCCGGAGGTTTTCGCGGCCACCTCAGANCGCATNGACGTCGAGACGAGGGCCACAAAGGGCACGACCCAAATAAATACGATCAGGGCAAGGACAATATGGCTGAGAGTTTTTGTCATCTATCTANACCTTAATTCCCAAGCTCTTTTTGTTCGCGCCGAATGCGCCAGCCATTGAACACCATATTGGGCACAACTGTCAGCATGAGCATCACCGCGATAGAGGCATAAAGATTGTCCACATTGTCACCTCCAATCGACCAGTTGTTACGGGCGTTTTCCATCATGGTTGCCAGCAGCAATTTATCGTCATCATTGGCGGACAGCGCATAGGGGATATCGAAGACTTTGAGCACCAACACCACCAATGTCGTCCAAACCACCAAAACAGTGGAATAGATTTGCGGCAGCTTCACGCGAAAGAACATCTGAAAGGGATTGGCCCCATCAATCTTCGCCGCTTCAATCGTGTCCTCTGGAACGCCGCGCAGCGCCGCCGAGAAAATCACCATAGCAAAGCCGGTTTGAACCCAAACCAAGATCCACATCAAAAAGAAATTGCCCCAAAATTTCAGACTGTAAAGCGGCTCGTTATATTCTGCTGTATGCCCCAGTAAGGATTTAAGCAGTCCGATTTGATAGGAGGGCGTCATGCCGTTGAGTGTCTCCAACGGCTCGATCCCGCCACCGGCAAATATATTGCGCCAGATCACCGCGGCCCCAACAAAGGAAATCGCCAAAGGCACAAAGATAAAGGTTTTCGCCACCACGCCCCAAGAAACGGAATCGGCCAAAACTGCGATCAAAAGCCCGAAGATGATGCAGGTTGAGGGCACGAGAATAAGCCACATCAGACTGTTGCGCATCGCCAGACGAAATTGCAAATAGCCCAAGGAGTCAGGATCCCAAAGGAAGGCATAGTTGCGCACCGAGGGCGTGCCGTCATACTCTTGAAACGACAATGACAGTGTGGACAAAGCCGGCACCAGCAAGAACAAGAGCAGCAAGACCAAAGTCGGGCCCACGAAAATCCAAGGCTGTATTGCTTCAACGATATTGGATTGGCGGCCAAGAGAATTTTTGCAGCGCACCCGCGCCAAACTGGCGTTCAGCCAATTGGTGATCCCGAAATAAAAGAAAGAAATCCCCACCGCAATCACAACGGATCTCAAGGCAAATCCCATTTTTGCAAACCGCTCTTGCGTGTCAAATTCGGGAAAAGACCACTGCCAATGCGCATGCATCCAAAGACCCAAGTTTGCCATTGCATCGTCTAATGGCGTGGTCACGACGAAAGCAAAAATTGCCGTTATGGGCAAAAGAAAGACAATTGTCAGAAATATCGCAAAACCATTGCTGGCTATAATAGGGCTGAGGGCGCGCATCGCATGATCCTTAAATCATATCTGATAACAGGGGAGCTTAGAAAAAGAGGAGCGCAAATACTCTTTGCGCTCCTCAAATTTATCACATCAGGCGCATCTTATTTGATGGCGTCCCATGCGGCTTGGATGTTGTCACCTGTGGTTTTAGCATCCTGGCCGTTTGCAAAAGCGGTCATCTCTGACCAGAAGGCACCTGCGCCAATCGCCCCTGGCATCAGGTCCGAAGCGTCGAACCGGAATGTCGTGGCGTTGGAAAGGATCTCACCCTGTTTGCGCAAAGCAGGTGTCGCATAGGCATCCAAATTTGCACCTTTATGCGCGGTCAAAAATGTACCTTGTGACATCCAAGCTTCATGTGCGGATGCTTCGGTCATGTATTGGAAGAACGCCCGTGTCGCGGGGGAGTCTTTTGCCATGGTCCAAAGCGTACCGGCGCCCAAAACTGGGTTGCCAAGATTTGCNGAAGCGTAGGGTGGGAAGTAGAAGAAATCTGCTTCGCCATTCGCCACTTCTTCGCCTTTCTTCGGGAAGAAGGCTGGGATGAANGATGCCTGACGGTGCATCAAGCAGCTGGCAGGCGAGGANAACAGACCTTTTGGCGCGTCACCGAAGAAGGTTGTCGCAACTGAGGAGGCCCCACCGGCAACATAGTCGTCATTGCGTGAGAACTGGCCATAAACTTCCATCGCATTCAGCACTTCAGGGCTGTTAAACGGCAGATCATTGGAGACCCAGCGGTCATAGTTTTCTGGCGAGGTTGTGCGCAGCATCAGATCTTCCATCCAATCGGTCGCAGTCCAGCCCGTCGCATTGCCCGATTCCACACCAATACACCAAGGCGTATTGCCATCGGCCACCATTTGATCGGACAGAGCAATCAGCTCTTCCATTGTGGATGGGATTTCGTAGCCGTTGTCTTCAAACTGCTCTGGTGAATACCAAACCAAGGATTTCAGATCCATTTTGAAGGCGAAACCGTAGAAGTCTTCTTTACCATTGGCATCGGCATATGTGCCCAGATCAACCCATGAAGACCCCGCACCGTAGTTGTCGGACATCCAGCTGGCCAATTCGTCACCAAGCGGCACCAAGTGGCCTTCTTTGGCCATATCCGCGGCCAGACCCGGCTGCGGGAAAATCGCAATATTTGGCGCGTTGTTGGAGCGCAAATCTGCAACCACCAAAGCGGCAAAATCACGTGATCCGGAGTATTGCACGACAGCGCCAGTTGCTTTTTCAAAGCAGCTCACGGTGTTCAGCAGCATTTCTTCGTCTTTGCCCTCCATAGAGCCAGCAATGGTGATAACCTCACCCGCAAAATTGCCAAGATCGCCGAGTTTAGAGGGCGTATCACAGGCATCCGCTTGCGCCATTCCGGCGAAAGACATGGACAAAGCCGCCACAGCAGCCCCGCTCAAAAGTTTATTCGAAAAAGACATTTATTCCTCCCTAAAGTCTATTCTTTTCACAGTTCTTTTCACAGTCTCCACCCTTTCAAAACGCGCCGCAAACAGTTCGCAACGCCTCTCAAAACGGCACCTTAAAAACCAGCATGGTTCCCCGAAATACAACATAGATTTCGAGTCCAAAATGCAAGCAGTTTTTACGCTCTCAAGCTCTCAAAGCGCTTTGGATTTTCTTTGGTTATTCTGCACTCCGCCCGCTGTCAATTCATTTAAAATCTCTTAAATGCAAAAAAAGACCTTTATTATTGCGAAACAATGAGGCAGGAATAATAGAAAATAGGCAAAACGCTCAAAAATTAGGTTTTTTGAGACCGTGCTAAGAACACCTGCAAAATAATGGAAGCGCTTTGACGAATTCTACAAATCTCAAATCTCTGTCCCAAGAGCTTGGCATGTCGCAGACCACGGTGAGTCGCGCGCTAAATGGCTTCCCCGAGGTCAGCGAAAAAACCCGCCAACTGGTCCTCAAGGCCGCGGCAAAACATAATTACAAACCCAACGTCCGGGCCCGGCGCTTGGCGACGGGGAAATCGATGACAATCGGGCATTTGGTCTCCGTTTCCAAAGAACATGAAATGGTCAACCCGATCTTTGCCGATTTCATCGCCGGTGCCAGCGCACGCTATGCGCAAAGCGGCTATGATTTGCTGCTGTCACTGGTGCCAGATGAAGATGAATTTACCAGCTACAAGGAATTGGCCGCGCGCTCGGCGGTGGATGGCGTGGTGGTCCATGCGCCGCGCGTCGACGAGAAGCGCATCGCCCAGCTCAACAATCTCAATCTGCCCTTTGTTGTGCATGGGCGCTCAAGCAATACGGTTGAGAAATACAATTGGGTGGACGTCAACAATGAGCGATCCTTTTTTCGCGCGACGCAATTGTTGATAGAATTGGGCCATACCACCATCGGATTGATCAACGGCTTGGCAGATATGGATTTTGCCATGCGCCGGGCACAGGGCTACCGGCGTGCGCTCAAAGAAAACAACATCGAACTGGCCGACGCCTATCTAACACATGGCGAAATGACCGAGCCAAATGGCTATAAAAACGCCCTTGCGCTCCTAGATTTGCCCACCCCCCCGACGGCCTTCGTCACCTCATCGATCATTATGGCCAATGGTATCCGGCGCGCGCTCGACGACCGGGAGTTGAAACTCGGGCGTGATGTTTCTGTGATCACCCATGATGATGACTTGTCATATTTTCGTGATGCCGCTGCGGTGCCGGTCTATACCGCGACCCGCTCTTCGGTGCGTGAAGCCGGTCGTCTCAGCGCGGATCTTTTGCTGAAAGCCATTGCTGACCCCGGTCGAGACCCCGAAGGTATCTTGCTGGATGCTGAGTTAATTCTCGGCTCCTCGACAAAACCACCGCGCAGGCGGTAGCAATAGCTATGGCACCTCTTGGCCATTGGCCGCTTCAAACACCTCAAACCAAAGCTCGCGGTCAAATGTAATGCACAGGCGGCGTCTAATTTGGCGATGCGCGCGAGGTTATTGGTGCCAAACACCGGCAGGATGCGCGCGGGATGCGCCAGCAACCAGGCCACTGCGGCCGCGGCCACATCACCGGCACCGATCTCTTGCAGCAGGGTCAAAAGCTTAGGGTTCTGGCCCTGGAACAATGCTCCGCCTGCCAGCGGCGACCAAGCCATGGGCGGCACGCCAAATTCCTGCAAAAAGGCCAAATCGCCATTGGTAAATGCGCTATTTTCCAAAACGCTCATTTCAATCTGATTGGTGACCAAAGGCGTTTTCATCGCTGATTGCAATAAGGTCCAGTCATGGCGCTTAAAGTTGGACACGCCAACGCAAGCCACCTTTCCAGAGGCCACCGCCGCGTCCAGAGCCGCCCCTGTCTCGTGATGATCCATCATCGGGTCAGGCCGGTGCACCAACAAAAGATCAATCTTTTCCGTCCCCATAAGGCGCAAGGAGTGATCTATTGAGGCGGCAATATGCGCCGCTGACGTATCATAATGTTTCACCCGCGTGCTGGAATAGCGCCCGGCCCCAACAAGAATATCGCATTTGGTCACGATTTCGATTTGATCGCGCAGATGCGGCGCGGCGCGCAGGGCGTTGCCGAACACCTCTTCGGCCTCATAGCCGCCATAGATATCCGCTTGATCCATCGTCGTGATGCCCTGTGCCAAACAGGCCTCGATTTTCGCCTGCACATGGCGCGGGCTGGTGTCGCTGTCATCTGCCAGGCGCCACATGCCATAAATCAAACGGCTCAGGGCCACAGTCTCAGTCAGTGAAATTCGTTCCATTACACGCGGGGTCCATTTCCAAGTGGGGTTGCAGGGGTCTCATGGGGCACGCGCCCATATTCATGCGGCAAAGAACATGTTGCCATATGCGGCAAGACCAGCTTGCCTACGTAGTCACATTCTTCCAAATGCGGATAGCCAGAAAAAATAAATGAGCGCATGCCCATCTTTTGGTAAGCCTCAAGCTCTGACAAAATTTGATCGGCAGATCCCACAAGGGCCGCGCCACAGCCAGAGCGGGCGCGGCCCACCCCGGTCCACAGATGCGGCTCGATAAACCCATCCATATCAGCCAAATCACGATTCCGCGCTTGCCGCGAAACCCCATAAGATCCGCTATCCAGGGCCCGGTCGCGGATCGCGCTGCCGGTTTCATCATCGAGCTTCGAGACCAATTCTTGCGCAAACTCGCGCGCTTCTTGCTCGGTATCGCGTACGATCATATGCACACGCAGCCCATAATCCAAAGTGCGACCATAGGTGGCCGCCCGTGCATGTACCGCCTGCATCCTTTGGCTCAAATCTTCCTTGGTCTCCGGCCACATGAGATAGACATCACAATGTTCGGCGCAAAGCTCGACCGCATCGGGAGAATAGCCGCCAAAATAAAGCAGCGGGCCACCGTTTTGTTGATAGGGACGGGCCGGCTCCGTACTAACCCCTTGGAAGTTAAAAATCTCTCCTGAAAAATTTATCTCATCGGCCGTCCAGGCTTGCTTGAGGATCTGCACCACTTCACGCGATCTTTGATAGCGATAGGGGCTCGGCTCTTTTTGGCCCGGGAAATCGGATGAAATCACATTCAAGGTCAAACGCCCTTTGAGCATGTGATCCAATGTCGCGACCGTTCGCGCCAACATGATCGGCTGCATCTCACCGCAGCGAATGGCGGCCAGCATATTGATTTTCTCGGTCAACGGGGCGCATCCGGCAACGAAAGATAAAGTGTCTTGCCCGACCTGATAGGAGGAAGGGCATAGGATATTGCGAAAGCCATTGACCTCTGATTGCTGCACAATTTTGCTGCAATGCGCCCAAGAGGAGCGCAATGCGCCATCGGGCACGCCAAGGTATTGGTAGTCATCCGAGCAGAGGGCCGAAAACCAAGAGACTTCGGCCGCTTTCAAATCAGCGGAGGTAATTGGAACGACGGTCATTGCGGTCTCGAAAAATAGGCTTGCATTTCACGTTTAAACCTCACATCAAGATGTAAATCAATAGTGGATCAATTTGCAGACCCCATGGCCAATCCAACCCCNTCACCCGGCGCTTTGCCCACCTATGTGCAGATCAGCGAAGCCATCGCGCGCCGCATCACTGCAGGGCAATGGCTTGACGGAGAGCGCTTGCCACCGGAACGGACCATGGCGGCAGAATTTGGCGTGGCTGTGGGNACTCTGCGCAAGGCCTTAAGCCGCCTGCAAGGCCAACAGCTCATTCGCAGCAAACAAGGATCAGGGAATTACATAAATATAACGCCACAAGCCGCTAATATTTATTCATTCTTTAGGCTGGAATCTCTCACTGGGGCCGGCCTTCCGACCGCGGAGCTTTTGTCGGTCGACCGGCTTCCAAAACCTATGGATGCGCCATATTTTGGCCCAGATTCAGCCGCTTTTCGCTTCCGCCGCTTGCGGTTTCTCGATCACCAACCCGCCGCCCTTGAAGAGATATGGCTCGACGGTTCAGTGGCCGATCATATCGCCGCTGAAGAGATTTCAGAGTCGCTCTATCATACCTATCAAACCCGTTTTGGACTGTGGATTGTAAGGGCCGAGGATCACGTCACTTTTGCTCCAACACCACCTTGGAGCGTAGATCAATTTGGTCTGCGCCCTGGCGAGACAGCCGGTTATGTCGAAAGAATCGCATGGGCCAATACAGGCGCGCCCCTCGAGTTTTCACGAAACTGGTATGATCCTTCCGTTTCACGCTATGTCGCACGTATCAAGTAAGGACAGATAATGACACTACGCTATGGATTAATTGGCTGCGGCATGATGGGCCAGGAGCATATTCGCAATATTGAGCTGTTAGACGACACGCAGATCACCGTTGTCTTTGAACCAGACGCCCAGATGCGCGCACAGGCCGCGAAGGCTTTGCCGAATGCCACAATGGTTGACAGTCTGGACGCGCTCTTAGCCTTCGAAGCTCGTAGATTGCTTGGTCATTGTCAGCCCCAATCACTGCCATATGGCACAGCTTCAACAGATCGCGGCCCTGCGGGCCTTGCCGATCCTCTGCGAAAAGCCCCTCTTCACAGATCCTGCCGATTTGGCGCAAGCCACGGCCTTCGCGCAATCTTACCCCGCCCCGGTTTGGGTTGCGATGGAATATCGCTATATGCCGCCTGTTGCGGCGTTGATTGAGCAAGCCGAGGAGGTCACCGGCGGGATTAAAATGCTCACCATACGCGAGCATCGCTTTCCGTTTCTGCCAAAAGTTGGAGATTGGAACCGCTTCAATCATAATTCCGGCGGAACATTGGTTGAAAAATGCTGCCATTTCTTTGATCTCATGCGGCTGATTTTAAAATCTGACCCAATACGGGTGATGGCCAGCGCGGGTCAGGAAGTGAATCACCTCGATGAGGTCTATGCGGGACATCGCTCAGACATCTGGGACTGCGGCTATGTTATCGTTGACTTCGCCAGCGGTGCCCGAGCTATGTTAGAGTTGAGCATGTTCGCTGAAGGCTCAGAATATCAGGAAGAAATTCATGCTGTCGGGCCCAAAGGAAAGATTGCCTGCAATGTGCCCGGCCCGGCGCGTTTTTGGCCGGCTCATATGCCATCCCCGCCAGTCCCTCACGTTGTGATCAGCCCGCGCAGT
>JGI26081J50195_1001050_pt1 | contig 11173 bp, 14 predicted proteins | sample SaaInl74LU_5_DNA_FD_50195 | JGI IMG/M metagenome (IMG submission 50195) | reverse complement strand
TTGATACACCATTTGATAAAGTTCAACTGAGCGATAGTTGTTTGAACTTCATGAGATGTCCCAGGAATTGTATATGTGAACTTCTCGGAACGGGCGAAGGGGTCGAATAGTTTTTTACTGTACCCATCCAGACTGGACTTGTAGGCACAGTGTACAGTGAATAGACGACCATTGGACGTCGTATAGGAAGTGTGATTTTTTTTCGCATAATTCGTGATGAACCATTCAATGTTTCTAAGTGAGATACCCCCAGACTTGTCTAGAATGCCTAACAATGTGGATTTATTCTTGTCATCGGAATAGAACTCGTTTACGGAAGATAGCAGAATGTCTGTTTTACTCATGTCTTCTATAATACAGAATTGAAATCTATAAGCCCCTTATTTTCAACTTCTCCCGACGTGGTTGATGAAATTTCATCAATAAATTCGATCGTGTGTTTTCGAACTAATTGGCTATGGTGATGTTTACAGTACCCATCGCATCTAGCCTTGAGGTTGCACCTAGACATATTTTTCTTTAGACCCCTACAAGTGTTATCTTCTTCAACTGGAGCATCGCGTAATAGAACACTATACGGGATACTGTAATTCACTGATACAACTCGTAGATAGTCACTATAAGAGCCGTGAATCGAACGTGCCTTTTCTGTAAAGGCGTCACGTGCTTCCGTTAGTTCACTCTTTGAAACTTTCAAAGCCTGGCGATGTTCTTCTTTCAATCTTCGAACTTCATCTTGAAGTAGAGACATCTGTTTATGGTGTTCTTCCCTGAGATCGTCTATGATCTTTTTAGTGACGTCTTTGGTATTGTTCTTATGGGCGAGAATTTCATCCTTAAACTCTTCCTTCGCTTTTTTCAAAAGTTCGTTGTACTCACCTTTGATGATCTTCGTTTGTTCATCGACAGCTTTCTTTACCTCGTCACGGAACAAGGCATTAAGCCTTTCGTCCATCTTAATACTGTATCAATCGTAATTTTTAAATACCTCGTCGTATGTCAACTTGCTGGATCGAGNAGTCTTGATCCGGTCGCGAAGTTCGGCAACCTTACCAGACGTATCGAGATTATATTTTTTACACTCTTCGATGAGTTGCTCCTTCTTCATACCACTCAGTGCTGGTTCCCTCTTCTTGGGTGGTGGTTTATGCTGAGCGATTAGGTCACCGAAGATTTCGGTTTTTGGGTTTTTCACCAATGGTTCCAGAAGATCACAGATTGGGTTTAGGAACTTGTTAGTGAAGTAATGGTGATAATCAATGGGGATATCATTATCTTTCATGAATACCGGATCTTCAGCCTTTTCGTACGCCTTTGCTTTAGGATCATCCGTCTTCACGAGGATGTATGGTACTCGATCACCGGATTGTGGTTCCGAACCAGGCTTCCTTTCGCGCATCTTGTCCCTGACCCGAACATGGGGTAGATTAGGATTTTTATACGAATCCCCCAATTGCTGTGAAAGTATGAGTTTGTCCACAGGAACTTCACCTTCTAGGAGATTAATCGCTCGCTCGAGGGCTAATTGTTTCGGAGGTCCCGGATCATTACTTTCCAGTACGACATCCAAAAGTTCCTTGCATACTTCGCGAACAAAGACTGTATTGTCACGACGAACAACCTGGAGCCCCTTGATATCGATATAGTCCATGTTCATATCACCCGCCTTGTTCCTGGTCCATAGTTTGGCAGCGTACCGTTTCTTACTGTATAGAAAGTATGGACAATACACCTTCTCGAGTTCGAGATTGTTGGGTTTCTTGAAGAGGGCTGTACATTCTTCTGCAGCCTTTTCACCAAGCTCCCAACTGTACTCGATCGCTTCCATCCCTGTTCGACCACCAACATCAAACTCAACCATCACTGAATCGGTGTCCCCATACCTCACCTTCGCACCTGGGAAGTTCTTTTCGACGTACTCCTTCGTCTCTTCGATCATGCTACGCCCCTTGAAGGTTGTCGTTGAAGCGATTGGTACACAGGGGAGGATACCCTTACCGGCTCCAGTGAAACCGTAGATCGAGTTCATACTTACCTTGTAGGCGAGCTGTTTACCATTGTAGACTTCCTTCATGAACCCCGTCGCAGCAGCCATATCCTTCTTCGCTTGTTTCCTAAACTGTTTAAGTTCTGCCAGAATACTAGGAAGAAGACTCGGTACATCCTGTGCAAACTTGTAGGTGCCACCATTCAATTCAAACGTCTCGTATGTAACACCCGGGATGTTACCATATCTCCGTTCATCCATGACGAATGTCGAATAACAAAGATTATGGGCCATCATGATCGATGGGTACAGACCCTCGAAATCTAGAGCCGTGATAGGTGTATAGTAGGCACCACCTTGAGCCTCTAAAACCGTGGCACCTTCATAGGGTTCTGGTGGGATCGCCCCATAGCGGATCGTGGGGACCATGAATCCCAATTCTCGAGCCTTTTTAGTCAACTGACTAAACACCTTAATCTGCTGTCCACGCTCTACGAGGAATGAGATGGGGACCCATGTAGCCTTCGCCATCTCCAAAAGATTAAGGAGAGTACAAAGGCGTTTCATGAGACGATGAGGAAGTAGAGTATCCTTGATACAGTACTCCGCAACTTCTCTGAGTTTGACGGGGTCACCTTCGACGAAACGAGCAAACATCTCTTTGGGGGGCATATCAATCTTCTGATCACCCAGATAGAGTTTCGACACGTTGTCCAGTTTGTAGCTATCAAGTTTGTAGCCCTTCTTGACTTCGTGGAATAGATCGAAGATGAAACGTCCAGTCATGGGAAGAAGCTTCAGCATGTTATCACCTAGAGCACTCGATGACAGACGCTTGTAGACCATCTCCGAGTCAACGTTCTTCAACTTTCCAAGGTTGTAGAAGGAGTGACTACATCCAACCTTCGCAGCTCGCTTGTAGATATATTCAAGATCGAAACCAAAGATATTCCAACCCGTGATGATATCGATATCCTGTTTAATCATGTAGTCCCTGAAGGCTTCAAGCATTTCCCGCTCCGTGTCGTAACTGATGATCGTAGAACCTTCCAAGTTTGGGTCAGTTTTCTTGAAACATAGACACGTCTTATCATAGGGTTCATCCGATCCGAGTCTACACAACGATAGTGCAATCTGAAAACATGCATCACCATCTATGTCCGCATCAGGAAACTTCCCAGTAGAACTATTCGACTCGATATCGAAGGATGCCACAACAAAGGGTGCAACGTCATCACGTTTCACAGGTGTGAGTGTTTCCCAATTGTTACAGAACAAGTCAATGTTGACATGTGCGAGATTGGATCGAACACATTCTTTACCAGTATCCAGCCAGCCAGTGGACTGGATCCCCGTTCGATGCATCATGCGAAGCATAGGATCAAGATTCGATTCATACACCTTCAGGGGAAATGGGCCACTCGAGAGGTTGAGAGGTTTTTTCAGAAAGTAGTCAGTCGTCCGACGCTTCTTCAGATTGGAAAAGGTGATACGCATGAACAGGAATTTTTGGTTGTTTTGAAAGCCCCAAATATCCTTCGATTCAACGACGGTGTACCCGGTGCAGGTGTCTTTGATGTGAGCATAGATTTCGCGGGCATACTTGATATCAGGAAGCTTGATGTAAAAGTANGGTTCGAAAGCAGTAGTTACACATACCGACTTCCCATCTTCAGTCTTACCGAATATACTAATCAAGTGATCCTCATCTTCATCGCGTGCTTCCCATGTGAGTGCCTGAAATACGACCATNCTTCCTTATGTACACTTCGAGCCAAAATTTTAATATCGTTTACTAGTAAATGTCAGCCGCTTTGATTGACCTCGTGTCCAAGGGTGCCCAGGATGTCTACATCACTGGCCAACCCGAAGTCAGTTTTTTCCGTCAGAACTACAAGCGTCATACGAACTTCTCCATCAAGCCCGAACGTATCGATTACATTGGTTCGTTCACTTCGGGTGCCGAAGTGACCATCCCCGTCAAGTCCAAGGGTGATCTTCTTAGCTACGTATGGATCGAAGCCCCCGGCATCGCCGCGACGGGTTCGAACACGACTGGTCTTTTCTCCAAGGATTCCAACCCAACTGAGTTCCTTCTCTATGTCGGTGGTCAACAGGTGTGCCGCCTTGATTCTCTCTACGTCCAGGGTGTTCACAATGTCTCTACAACGAAACACAGGCTCGTGCGTCGTCGGCTGTTTCTACAGCGGAGATTAAGGAGAATGCGAAGAATGCCGCGGGTACCGCTGACCACTTCGTGATTCCCTTCTTCTTTAGCCAGGACTGGACCAAGTCTCTTCCTCTCGTTGCCATGCAGTACCATGACGTCGAGATCCGCATCAAGTGCCGCGACGGTACCTTCTCGTCGACCCCCAAGGTGTACGCGATGTATGCTTATCTCGATACTGATGAGCGTAAGTTCTTCACAGACAATGAGCATGAGATCCTGATTACACAGACACAGTATCAGATGGTCGGTTCGACGGACACTGATATCGATCTCACCTATTTCAACCACCCGACGAGTGCTCTCCACCTCGTGTCCTCCAACGTGGGTGCGGAGTGGGATACGGCGTATGCTTTCGATGATGCGACTCTGTACATCAACGGTACACCCCTTTCGGAGAACATGTCCAAGGATTACCACCACACAGTGGTTCCCAAGATGCATTGTCAGTCTCTCCCCGACGATCTCCTCGAGACTGCCCCCGTGTACACATGGCCATTCTGTCTCAACATTGGCAAGTCTCAGCCTTCCGGTTCTTTGAACTTCTCTCGTATCGACACGGCGAAGGTGACACTCCGGAACGTTTCTGGTGGTAACATGTACCAGCGTATGTACGCAGTCAACTATAACATTCTTCGTGTCAAGAATGGTATGGCCGGTGTTGCATTCGGTAATTAATTTGTGAGTTTATATAAATAAGTATGTCCGCGAAAAACGCCCGCAATGAATTCAATAAACTGTCGGCAGGACTTACCCCTTATATGGACACAAAGGGGCGTCGCATTAGGTTGTCGGGAAGAGGTGCTCTTTACACAGAAAATTCAAAGGGGAATAGGACATACAACCCCACAGCGGCCTTTATAAAGCCAGTTTCGGGTAACGGTAATAGGGTGAACATCAACAACAAAAATGTTATGACTGTCCCCAAGAACATCCGCCCTTTCACATTTAACAATAGTAACAATAACAACAATAACAGTTTAGTACATTGTCGGGCGTGTGGTAAGACATATGATGGGTTTGCACAATGTTGTTATGAAATGAATCATGTACGCGTACCCAAACGCAATTAATTCCAGTTGTCAATCAAAGTTTTAGTTTTTTCGAACATCTTCTTCCCGTGGAAGGTGTTGTTCTTCTCCCCCTCCCAAATTGTGAGTCGGTCTTCAAGGAACTTCTTGAACTTNTCCGAGTCACAGTTAGACTNGTATCGAACCTTTTCACCCTTAAGTGCCTGCTCCATAGCAGCTAAACGACAATCCATTGAACACTTAGCAAGCTGATCAGGAGTGATACGAGTGGACACATCAGCGGTTTTCTTGTTCATATATAACATGGACGACTCTACACTTTATACCATTTTGTACTATTGTCGTTCATGTCGGAAAACATATGATGGCACCACTCAGTGCTGCTTTGAGATGGATCACACCAAAGTTAAAATCCCCACAAATATTAAATGATACCCCTTCTCATAGCTGGTGCACTCACCGGAGCCCTCGCATACACCTTTATGGGACAGAATCTCATCTCCGCCTCAGAAGCCAAGCGGCTCATCGACGAGGGTAAGATAAAGAAGGTTATCGATGTTCGTACGATCACCGAATATCGTACAGGACACTATCCAAAGGCACTCCATATCCCCGTCAATAAGATGGACGAAAAGACAACCACGGAACTTCCCAGGAAGGGGTTACTCGTCTACTGCAACACTGGGCAACGGGCCAGGTTTGCGGCAGAGACATTGGAAGAACTTGGGTTCGAAGATGTCTACTACATCGCCGGGCATTACTCGAGCTTACTTTAGTTTGACACCCAAGACTTTCCTCAACTTTTGGAGTACCGCGGGGTCGGGGATGGCTCGTCCCGATTCGTAGGAACCAATGACACTCACATTCACGCCGACTGCGATTGCTAAATCTTTTTGTGTTTTGAAACCTTTAGCAATACGCCCCTGTTGAATCATCTTGGCCATGGAAAGTGTCACCTTCTTATGGGTACCGATCTCCTCATCTTCCAATTTTTGCTCCTTAGTACGTTCATAGTGCTTGGGTGGGGGTCTGACAGTTTTTCCGTGGATGACGACTGGAGTCCAGTCCTGGTGACTCATCTGTTTAGATATAGCGTTTCGTTTTTAAGATTCTTTCCAAGCGTTCTCTTTCTCTTTGCATAAATATCGTAACCTGGTCAATTTTACCCTCTAATGTCACTTGACCATGTTGCTTCATCATGGAAACGTTTCTGACGCGTGTCAATTCAATCCATGACATTTTGGACTCGGGTGTCTTGCTATGATGTAAAGCTAATACAGCAGCATCTCGTTTGACGTCTCTAGGAAGTCCCTGTCCTTCATAACAGATGACAACATGTGACCCCGGGTAACCACTTGCATGCATCCACCAGTGTTGGGGATCACTCATGTTTGTGAGATGATCATTTTCTTTTGCATTCTGTCCAACTCTAACAACTATATTACCTGAGGCAGTATATTCCAACATCTCTTATATAAAAATTTAATCCTTATATTTATATATGGATCTCGTTCCTGTAAAACTCCTTAAAAATCAGGGTGTCAAAAAGAAGATTTTAAAAATGATGAAAGATAATCCCAGTATTGATAAGACGGATTATCTCGAAAGTCGTATAGAGACGAACACGGTTGCAAAAAAACTCATGGCTATCGAAAACGCTTCTGAACTTGCCAAACGTTTCTTATTCAAGGGTGATACATTCGATGCAATAGGAGAAGCCATTAAACTGGAATCACAGCAAAATTTCGATTTTTCCTGTAAACTGAATCACAGACGAACGAATGGTGTCGAATATATCCATCTCGAAAAGAACTACCCCGATACCGGCGAAGGTCACTTCGCACTCGCGAAAGTGAATCACAACAATAAAATCATAGAACTCTATGATTCAATGGGTAGTAAAAACCCTGAATTCAAGAAGGATTTACAGGAACGATTCCCAGAATATAAAAGGTTCTATAAGGGTCTACCCCTCCAACCTTCTGGTGGGATCGTATATAATACACCTACCGAATTTAACCAGAAAGCTAAGATTCGCTTCAAAACCAACGAAATGCTCATGAAGTCCTTTGAAATATCACAGTACGATGAATTATCTCAACACCATTTCTGTTACATAGAAGCGTTCGTCATGCTCATGCACAAAACACTCGGTACACCCATCGGACCTAAAGATCCACGTAACCGTCTTCCATTCCTTAAAAAGGTCATATGGGGTCTGGTTCATAAATTCACACCGATGTCTGAGCGAAAGGGGCCTGAATGGGAATATTTTGTCACAAACTTCAAATACTACATGGTCGTCACGGATGAAAAAAATAAGCGTCTCAAGCTCCAAAACATAGCTCAAGTGGCACCCAATGGAATACGTAGAAAGGTCCTATCAATTCGACTTCCTTCGAATATAACGAGTAAAACATCACTCAAAGAAATTGTCACGGTACAGTAAATGCACGTCGTTCTTAAACCCAGTCCATCTGTTGCACATAAATATCGCGTCATCCTACCAAGTAAAAGAGCCATCGATTTCGGTCAGAAGGGTATCCAATATTATACTGATCATGGCGACGCCCGTCTCATGCGTGCACATCTTATTAGGAAAGGGGCTGTCATTCCTAAGAAGTTGCGGGTAGAGACAAATCACCATGAAATTCATCGAGGTATGTTGGGTATAGATGAAAGTGATAAAGAAGATTGGGAAGACTTTTTCAGAGCAGAATACTGGGAACGATGGATGCTCTTGTCCTATCCGGATGTCAATAAGGCCAAGCTCTATATGACAATGACTAAAGGTGTCCTCTTCATGCCTCAACCAGAAGACTTTTGGTACTGTGACAATAAAAATATCGACAGAATATAATGAGTTGTATCGTCGGACAATCGAAACGCGAAAACAATGTCGAAATAGAACCCATGGGGTGTAGACCAGTTAGTCCCGATGTGTGCAAATCTGGCTTCATGGCCCCGAGTGAAAATATAACGGAACCCAAGAAATCTTTGGATCAGTGCTGTAAATGTCAGCCTGACGAATCATGCTCTTTCTGTATCGACCCATCTAAGTGTACAGAAGAGGAGATTGAACGATACGTGGCGGATGAAGATGATGAATGTTTTTCTGATGACACGGAACTGTACGAACCGGTTCCACCAGAAGAACCCATGGAAGAATTCATCCCCGAAACGAAAGAAGCTGAGGAGAATGCTAATGTCTTATACTACATTTTAGCCGGGGGTATATGCATGTTTTTCATTGCACTTCTTTCACTGACCCGTTGATCCGAAACCACCCGAACCACGGTCAGTATCTTCTACGATATTGATCTCAACGATAGGCGGTGTCTCACACTTCTCAAGAATGAGTTGAGCGATGCGATCACCCTTCTTAACCTCAAAGTCTTTGTCCCCATGATTGAAGAGAACGACTTTGACTTCACCCGTATAGTCTGGATCAATGACACCAGCCCCAACCTGGATACCATGCTTGACGGAGAGTCCAGATCGTGGTGCGACGCGTCCATATACTCCAGATGGGAGAACAACTGTGATCCCCGTGGAGACAAGCCCTCTTTCCGACGCACAAATAACACAGTCCATATTGCTGTAGAGGTCATAACCCACAGAACCATCGGAACCACGAGTAGGAATAATAGAATCATAGGACAGTTTCTTGACCCCAAGGGACATTGTGTTTTATAAACGACACTTGTCCTTATATTCCTTCACGAGGATTAGTTTCGCTTCAGGTAAACCCTTATTTGGTGGGTATTTACAAAAGTTTTTACAACGACAATGTTTCGTCTTCGAAAAGCACTCCTTCTTGGTGGCATAACATCGCAATGGTAAGTAGATATCCTTCGACATGTAACGCAAAATCCGATCGATGAATATCATTATTTGATTATAATTTCTACCTTTTAATTAGATGAATCACTGTCTCGTATTCGGAGCCCGAGGCCATCTGGCACAGACGAGGATCATCCCAGCCCTGAACAAACTGGAATGTCCACATACACCTATATCACGGAGTGTTGTTTCAAATCTACAACATCTCGAGAATACGTCAAACGTTGTCGCCTACATGTCTATTCCAACCCACAATTTTTGTGAAAACGTCGAACCCTATATGAATGTCGTCAACCCAACCTACATCTTGGAAAAACCTCACGGGCATTCACTAGAAGACTTTGAAAGAATACATTCATTCGTGAAGACGAACAATATGAACGTTCTGTACAATGATCACTATCTCGGAAAGAGTATACTCGATCGAATTGAGTTACCTGACAACCTGGAAAAAATTAAAATCACACTCCATGAAAGCCCCGATATCAATCAACGAATCGAATACTTTGATAGTGTCGGTATAATTTTAGATATGTACCAGAGTCACTGTGTCTTGTTGTTCGCTACTCTGTTGGCTAGACACTTTAAGCAGACGAGGAAAGAAATTCTACACGAGTTCAAATTTGTCAAGCCTCATGTCACACATATATCAAAGAGTGATCTCTACGTGGGTACAGCACCAACATCCTGTCGCGTATCGATGAAATATAAGGATATCTTTCTTGAAGCTGATATTTCAAAGATGGTACCGGACGAAAAAAGTATATCGATCAATGATCAGGATAACTACAACATGAATACCGGACGCTGTGCGTATGAAACAATTCTGGAAAAAATTAAGATGAACGACCTGTCTTCATGCATCGATGAACAAGAAGTCAGAGACCTATGGGATCACTTTTCAATAATGGAATGTTGACCAAAGTAATTACGTTGGGCCATCAAAAAATTTACAGACGTTCGGCGTTGATGCATAAAATCAAACTGTGTAAGAGCAGCCTGTACAGAAGGACACGGTATACCCGTTGCCGTACAGAACATCACAAATACTCTCGCGTCTTCGGCAGTCTGCTCGATGATGTCGTAACAACTTTCGGCAATCATAGGACACTCAATGATCGTACCAGATGACCACGCATTGATTGTTCGACGCTTTTCGATGTTACGAGTATTCATTACATTGAAACCCTCGATGAGTGCCATAGCAAACACGAAACGCAGTGTAGAAGTGGCAATGTAGGGGTCAAACGCATAATTCAAATGCTGATTGACGTTGACCGCCTTGACATCACGACTCGTGAGTCTTGTATTGAGTGCTGCATTTAGAATTGGAGTAGGAATACCATACTCGATAGCAACCTGTGAAGTCCATGAACCGGTATTGTTCATTTCGGCGACATCTAGGATTTTAGAAATGTTGTAGTCACTTAATACTTTAAGAGCTGAGTTCACGATGTACCCATCGATGTCAGTCTTCTTAGCTTCATCGAGTGCCTGTTTCATGTAAAACACATCCTGGTTACAGTACGCGTATACATCGGCGACACCTTGGAGCATGCCATATTCCACACCATTGTGAACCATCTTCGTGAAATGACCAATCCCATAATCGTTGCCCATATGCGTAAAATTTTTACAGAAACTGGAAAAGAGATCGGTATTTTCGATGAACACATCTTCATCACAACCAATCATCAAAGCAGGTCCTGAAAGGGCACCAAATGCACCACCCGATAGTCCAGCCCCGACATAGTTCACGTTCTTCGATCTACACCTGGATCCCCTCTTTCTCGACGTCCTGTAGTGCTCATTGGAACAATCGATAATGGTATCATCTGGATCCAATTTTTCCAGTAGGGATTTGACAACCCCGTCAGTGGCTTCACCGTTTGGGAGAGCTGTGAAAATNGTGCGTGGAGTATCCATCTCTGAAATGAAAGTGTCCATATCAATGTGACCATGGATTGAATCACCCTTCTTTGCTACTGCGTCAACCTTCTCCTTTGTGCGACCATATACATGGACATCACGAGAACGCTGGAGATTAAGAGCGAGATTACCCCCGATAGCACCGAGACCGATGAG
>JGI26081J50195_1001044_pt1 | contig 11204 bp, 12 predicted proteins | sample SaaInl74LU_5_DNA_FD_50195 | JGI IMG/M metagenome (IMG submission 50195) | reverse complement strand
TAATAAAAGAAGAGGTCTTTCCATACTTCTTGTTTTGGTGTCTATATCATTTCTTTTATTTAAAAGTTTTCATTCGATACCGTGGGTTGGAATAATTGTAGCTCTAAGTTGGGGTTTTTATAATCTTCTTAGAAAAAAAGTAAATGTTGATACCGATGTTGGACTTTTAATAGAAAGTCTTTTTATATTACCATTTGCGTTATTTGCTTTTTTTTTACTTTTTAAAAATAATTTAAATCTTTTTAGTATTAACGAGCCTTCATTGATGTTTATACTAATGTTAGCTGGACCAATGACTGTTATACCTCTATTTCTATATGTAAGAGGTGTTGAGTTGTGTGGCCTTGGACCCACTGGAATGATTTTCTATATAACCCCAACATTTCAATTTTTATTGGGCTTTTTTTATTATGATGAGGCTTTTTCTTTTGATAAATCATTAAGTTTCATTTTAATATGGATTGCTGTAATTATTTATTTAAAAGATTTATATGAACATAATTAAATATTTTATAATTATATTTTTCACATTTATTCACGGAACATTAAATGCCAATGAAAAAGGATTTAAGGAGTGGTTGGTTAATTTCAAAGCCTATGCTTTAGAAAAAAAAATTTCAGAAAAGACATTCAATTTAGCAATGTCTGATGTTGTGTTTTTACCTGATGTAATAAAATATGACCGTTTTCAACCTGAGTTTTATGAAGATACTAAAACTTACATATCCAAAAGAACTTCTAAACAAAAAGTAAGTGCGGGCATTAAACTTTATGAATTAAATAAAGATTTCATAAATTCTGTCGACAATAAATTTTCTGTTGAGAAAGAGTTGCTTTTAGCATTAATGGGAATAGAGACTAATTTTGGAACTTATGTTGGAAAAATGGATATATTATCATCACTTGCAACTTTAAGTTATGATCAACGTAGATCTGATTTCTTTACCAAAGAATTAATTACTATTCTTCAATTAATAGATGAGGGGAAAATAGACCATAACATTTTATATGGGTCATGGGCAGGTGCCTTTGGTTTTTTTCAATTTATGCCATCTACAATAGACAACTATGCAATAGACTATGATAAAAATGACATTATTGAGCTTAAATCAACTAAAGATTCATTTGCATCTGCAGCTAACTACATAAATAAAATTGGATGGAAAAAAAACCAACCTTGTTTCATTAAAGTAAAATTAAAAGAAAATATACCTAGCAATATATTAAATACATCTGCAAAAAAACTTCACCATAAAATTAAATTTAAGCTTTTAAAGAAATATATAATTAATGAAGATAGTTTTAATTCTATTAATGAAAATTTGATTGCATCAATAATAACGCCAGACAAAGATATAATACCAGATGCACAAAACTTAGATCCGGCCTACATAGTTTTTGATAATTATGAAAAAATACTACAATGGAATAGATCTTTAAGATTCAGNCTNGCAGTATGCACATTAAAAGAAAAGTTTGAAAATGCTTTATAAAAAACTATTAATTCTATGCTGTTTAATTTTATTAAATAACTGTACANCAANTACCTCAACCAAAAATAAAAATCTTAATTCATTGGAAAATCCATTTATAAATAAAGGATTTAGCCTTATTTATAATGATANGTTTTATTATGATAAGGTTATTTCCAAAAAAATTGATGAANGAAGCTTANTTATTTTTCAAAAAAATTTAAAAAAAAATACAATTGTTAAAATTACTAATATTTTAAATAACAAATCAATTATAGGTACTGTTGGTAGTAATGCTGATTATCCTTTATTTAANAATGCAGTATTATCATTGAGAATAGCAGATGAAATTGGTTTGAATGAAAATGAACCTTATGTAGAGATTTTAGANGTCCTTGAAGATGCAATATTTGTTGCAAAAAGAGCAAANACNTTTGAAGAAGAAAAAAAAGTTGCNAACAAAGCACCAGTTAACAATATTAATATTAGTGATCTTANNACTAAACANANAAACACTAAAAATGAANTAAGTAAAAAATTTTCTTATGAAATAAAAATAGCTGATTTTTATTTCAATGATACAGCATCATTGCTAGTTGATAGAATCGTAAAAGAAACCATGATTAAAAATGTCAAAATCAAAAAAATTAATGAAAAAAAATATAGAGTATATGCAGGTCCTTTTAATAACATTAACTCTCTACAAAAATCATTTAATGATATAAGCATACTTGAATTTGAAAATATTGAGATTATNAAAAATGATTAAATNAAGANTTATAACGATTTTATTGACNCTCTTACTAACAACTAATGCTAATGCAGCATTTGATGTAAAGGCTAGAACAGCAATATTACAAGATTATCTTTCTGGTGAAATATTATTTGAAAAAGATGCCGATAAATCAATTTATCCTGCATCAATGACAAAAATTATGACANCCATTATTGCGTTTGATTTAATTAGAAGTGGTGATCTAAGTTTAGATGAAAAATTTTTAGTATCAGAGAATGCCTGGAGACTTTCATCAGCTGGCTATTCTTCAATGTTTATAATGGTTGGTGATGAAGTTAGTGTGGAAAATTTACTTAAGGGAATAATTATTGCATCTGGTAATGATGCTTGTGTTGCGTTAGCTGAAGGTATTGCTGGAACAGAAGATGAATTTGCAGTGATGATGACGGCTAAAGCTAAAGAAATAGGAATGAATAATACTAATTTTGCTAATTCATCAGGCATTAATGATACTGAAAACCTATCAACTGTAAGAGATATTATGCTTATGTCTAATTATCTTATTAAAGAGTTTCCTGAAGAATATAAGTATTTTGCAGAAAAAGAATTTACTTGGNATAGAACAGGGGGTGANCCCATTACTCAAGGTAATAGAAATCCGTTATTATATAAAAGCCTTGGGGCAGATGGAATTAAAACTGGTTATTTAGCTGTTGAAAAATATTCACTGGCATCATCTGTTGAAAGAAATGGAAGACGACTAATAGCTGTAGGTAGTGGCTTTAATACTAAAAATGATAGATCTCGTGAAAGTGCCAAACTTTTAACATGGGGTTTAACTAATTTTGACCTGGTTGAAATTACAAAAGCAAACACACCAATAGAAGACATTGATGTTTGGTTGGGTAAAAAGGATACTGTTAAAACTTATATAAAAAATGATATCTACAAAACTATTCCTAAAGCAAAAAAAAGACTATTGAAGGTATCATTGAATTATAATGGTCCAATTCAAGCACCTATTAAAAAGGATGATATCTTAGGAAAATTAAAGCTAATCTTTGATGGTGAACTTATTGAAGAATATGATCTACTTGCTTATGAAGATGTTAAGAAATTAAATGTTTTTTCACGGTTAATGAAATCAATTAATTTTTTAATTTGGGGTGATGTCTAAAAAACCAATAATTGTATTTGAAGGTATAGAGGGGACAGGTAAATCTCATCATATTAAAAATGTTGCTAACTACTTAACACGTAAAAGGATTAAATTTATTCAAATTAGAGAACCTGGTGGCAGTGCAAATTCAGAAAAAATAAGAAATCTTATTCTTAATAATAAATCTACATTTAATAAAGAAACTGATTTACTGCTTTATCTTTCGGCAAGAAGTGAAAATATGGAAATTATAAGAAAAAATTTTGGTAAAAAAATAATATTGATAGATAGGTTTTCAGATTCAACTATTGCCTATCAGCATTATGGTATGGGTGTAAACCTTAAGTTTATACAAAATATTAACGACCATCTTTTAAAAAATATTAAAATTGATTTTACTTTTTTAAATACAGTAAATTTATCAAATATGAAAAAAAGGCTTAAACTAAGAAAAAAGCTTAACAGATATGATAAATTTAACAGTAAATTTTATGAAAAAGTACAAAATGGTTTTATAAAGATATTAAAAAAAAATCCTAAAAAATATATTAGAATAAATTCAAATCTAGATATAGATCTTAATGAAAATATAATATTAAATAAAATTAAAGACTTAATTTAGATTTATGAATTTAAAACCATCTGANAACACTAAAATTTATGGTATGGAAAATTTTTTTCATGAATTAAGTGGACTATATAAGCACAAAAAATTGCCTAATAAAATTTTACTGTCTGGAAAAAAAGGATTAGGAAAATCAACATTAGCCTATCATTTAATCAACTATATTTTATCCGAAAATGAGGATTATAAATATAATTTAGAAAATTTTTGCATCCATAAGGACAATAAATCTTATAAACTTTTGCAAAATAACTCCCATCCAAATTTCTATTTAATAGATTTATTAACAGAAAAAAAAAGCATTGATGTAGGTCAAATACGTGAAATGATTAGTTACACAAATAAATCAACATTTAATAATATGGCAAGATTTATTTTAATAGATAATGTTGAAAATCTAAATAAGAATTCTGTCAACGCATTACTTAAAATTATTGAAGAACCAAATGAAAATGTTTTTTTTATCTTAATAAATAATAGTGAAAAAAATATACTACCCACACTAAAATCAAGATGTTTAACATTCAAGATTAATTTTACATTTAATGAGTCCTTAAGTATTTCAAATTTAATACTGGATAAAAATGTACTTGATTTTATTAATTATGACTTACTAAGTTTTTATAATTCACCCGGTGAAATTATTAGTTTGTTCAATTTTGCAGAAGAAAAATCTATTAATTTAAAGGATCACACTATTTCAAGTTTTATAAGTTCGATAATAGAAAATAATTACTATAAGAAAAATAAACCTGTCAAAATTTTATTAATAAATTTAATCGAGCTATTCTTTTTGAAAAAATATCTGATAACAAATTCAAAGGTTACATTAATTAATTTTTATCAAAAATTTATAAAAAAAATTTATAATACAGAAAAATTTAATCTAGACGAAGAAAGTTTATTTTTAGAATTTAAATCAAAATTGTTATAAATGGATAAAAATTACTATATAACTACACCAATTTATTATCCTTCAGCGAGACCCCATATGGGTCATGCATACTCAAGTATTGTTGCTGATTTTTTTGCAAGATTTAAACGTATAGATGGGTTCAATGTTCATTTTTTAACAGGTACGGATGAGCATGGTTTAAAAATACAACGAGCAGCAGAGAGAAAAAAAATTGATCCTCAAACTTTTTGTGATGAAATTAGTCAAACGTTTAGAGATCTTTCAAAAACATTAAATTTATCTAATACTGATTTCATTAGAACTACTGAAGAAAGACACAAAAAAACAGTTCAACATCTGTGGAATGAACTTGAAAAAAATGACGATATTTATTTATCAAAATATTCTGGTTGGTATTCTGTTTCTGATGAAGCTTATTACAGTGATGAAGAAATTATTGAGAAAGAAAACGTTAAAATAGCCATTTCATCTGGTTCTTCGGTTGAATGGATAGAGGAAGAGTCTTATTTTTTTAGATTATCTAAGTGGCAAGATGAACTACTAAAATATTATGAAAAAAATCCAGACTTTATTTCACCAAAATCCAGAAAAAATGAAGTAATTAGTTTTGTAAAAGGTGGGTTAAAAGACTTATCCATAAGCCGTAAAGCATTCTCTTGGGGCATCAAAGTTCCTAATAGTCAAGATCATGTAATTTATGTTTGGCTTGATGCTCTAACCAATTACATAAGTGCTTTAAACTACCCAGATACAAATGATGAGCTGTTTAAAAAATTTTGGCCTGCATCTGTTCATTTAATAGGTAAGGATATATTAAGATTTCATTCTGTTTATTGGCCAGCATTTTTAATGGCTGCAAAAATACCTTTACCTAAGAAAGTATATGGTCATGGCTGGATTTTATCTGGTGATGAAAAGATGTCAAAATCAAAAGGAAATATTCTTGATCCCTTAGATATTATTGAAATTTATGGACTTGATCCATTAAGATATTATTTGATTAAAGAAGTTTCATTTGGAAATGATGGTAATATTTCACAAGATAGATTAGAGGATTGTATCAATAGTGATTTGGCTAATAATTATGGTAATTTATGTCAAAGAGTGACCGCATTTGCTGAGAAGAATTGCTCTTCATTAGTACCAGATAATATAAAATTTAATGATGAAGATTTAGTGATGCTAAATAAATTTACTGATAATTTAGATCTAATACGAACTGAAATTGATAATCAAAATATTAATTATTATATTAATTTCATTGTTAGTGCTTTATTTGAAGCAAATAAGTATTTTAACGATCAAGAACCTTGGAAAAAAAAAGATGATAAACATAGATTNAATACCATTGTCTATACATCTTTAGAAATGATTAGAAAAATTTCATTTATGCTTTATCCAATAATTCCAAGCTCAATAGAAAAAGCCTTAAAGATTTTTGATTTAAATATTGATGCAATTAATTTTGAATCTATCGCAAACCATGACTATCTAATATCTGGAAAACCAATCAACAAAATAGATATTATGTTTAAAAAAATTGAAAAAAAACATGATTGATTCTCATTGTCATTTAGATCATGAACCTTTACTTGAAAATTTAAATGAAGTTATAAAAAGATCTAAAGAAGTTGGAATCTCAAAATTATTAACCATATGCACTACACCTGAAAGTTTTGATAGGATAAAAAAAATTATTATAACCGACCCGATGATTTATGGAACTTTTGGTATTCACCCTCATGAGACTGAGAAAAGTCATTTAATTGATAAAAATTATATAACAAATCAAGTAAATAAAAATGAACGAATTATTGGTATTGGTGAAACAGGCTTAGATTTTTTTTATAATCATAGTAATAAAGAAAGGCAAATTGATAGCTTTAAAGCTCATATAGAGGCTTCTATAGAGCTTAATATGCCTATTATCATACATTCTAGAAATGCAGAGGATGAAACGTATGAAATTTTAAAATCATATAAATCAGAAAAACTTAAAATTTTGATGCACTGTTTTACTGGTTCGTTAAATTTTGCAAATAAATTAATAGAATTAAATGCCTTTTTTTCAGCAAGCGGAATAATTACTTTTAAAAATAGTTTAGAACTTCAGGAAACTTTTAAAAATATTCCCTTAGATAAACTGCTTGTTGAAACAGATAGTCCATTTTTAGCGCCCATACCAATGAGAGGAAAAAAAAATGAACCAAGTTTTATTAAATATACTTTAGAAAAATTATCTATTTTAAAAGAAAAAACTGATCAAGAAATGTCAGATTTAACTACTCAAAATTTTAATAAACTTTTTAATCTATAATGTCTCTTAAATTTGTTATTTTAGGTAGTGGTAGCTCAATGGGTGTACCTAGAGCAGATGGATATTCTGGAGATTGTGATTTAAATAATAAAAAGAATTTTAGAACAAGGTGTTCTGCTCTAATTAAATTTAATGATCAAAATATTTTAATAGATACATCGCCAGATTTGAGATCACAACTTCTAAAAAATGAAATTAAATCTATTAGTAAAGTTTTTTATACCCATCTTCATGCTGACCAGACACATGGTATTAATGACCTTCGACCATTTTTTTTGATAAACAAGAAACAAATTCCAGTCTATGCGGACATTAATACTAAGAAATATCTGCTTTCAACTTTTAAATATTGTTTTAAATCATCTTTTGGTTATCCATCAACTTTAAATATTAATAGCCTTAAAAAAAAACATGAATTTATAATTAAAGATAAAAAAATTAAAATTGAATCAATACCTGTTCAACATGGTAAGATTAAAAGTATTTGCTATTTAATTAACAATAAATTAGCCTATGCAAGTGATATTAGTCAGTTCTTTAAAAAAGATTACAAAAAATTAAAGAATTTAGAATATCTAATTATTGATTGTCTGTGGTACCGTAATCATTCAGCCCATTTCAATTTAGATCAAGTTTTAGAAATAGTTAAAATCCTTACTCCTAAAAAAACTATATTAACAAATATGCATAGCGATTTAGATTATGTAAAACTTAAGAAAAAATTACCCAAAAATATTATTCCTGGTTTTGATGGTTTGACTGTTAGTTTAAAGAATTAAATCTATTTGTTTTGTTATCTTATCTGACATTGGTGTAATAAAAGAATTGAACGTGTCCTGTATTTTTCCTTCTTTATTAATCAATATTTTATGAAAATTCCACTTAGGAACAGTTGAATTACCATAATTTTTTTTTGCCCATTTATATAAGTCATGGGCATTATTACCTTTAACATCAGTTTTGTCTGTTATTGGAAAAGTAATATTAAAATTAGTTTCACAAAAATCTTTAATTTCTGAATTAGTGCCTGGTTCTTGACCACCAAATTGATTTGATGGAACGCCAATTACATAGAAGCCTCTGTCTTTATACTTTTCATAAAGTTCTTGCAGGCCTGTATATTGCTTAGTAAATCCACACTTACTAGCAACATTTACCAAAAGTATAGTTTTTCCTTTGTATTGATTTAAATCAATAGTTTCATTATTTATATTTTTTATCGAATGATCAAAAAATAGCTTTTCGTATTTAGCATCAACTTTTTCAAAAAATGTAAACATAGATAGGATTAATAGAATTAATAAATTATTTTTATAAACCATGACTTATTTTTTAGAAGCATACAATAATATAAAATATCCAAATACAGTAGACAGTAAAGATCCAGCAAGAACACCAATTTTTACTCCATCAATATACTGAATATTTTCGGCAAAGGCTAAGTTTCCAACAAACAAACTCATAGTAAAACCAACCCCAGTTAAAATTGAAACTCCGTATAAGCTTAACCAGCTAGATTTATCTGGCATTTGAGCTACACCAAATTTAACAGCAATGAAAGAAACAACCATAACCCCAACTTGTTTACCAACAAATAACCCTAAAAGAATACCTAATGGAACAGGTTCTAATAATGAAGTTAATGATAGTCCCTCCAAAGACACGCCAGCATTAGCAAATGCAAATATAGGCATTATCATAAAAGCAACGTAAGGACTGATTGCATGTTCTAATTTAATTAATAAAGAGAAATCTTTTTCTTTAATTCTGTGAGGTATGGTTGAAGCTAAAAGAACACCTGCTATTGTTGCGTGAATTCCNGACTTATANGTGAAGAACCACATGAAGGCACCAATTATNAAATAGGGAATAAACTTTTTAACACCAAATTTATTTAANGTAAGTAGTAAAATATATGAAATTAAGATTAAACTTAAATAACTTATGCTTAAGTCACCTGAGTAGAAAAAAGCTATAATTAATATTGCACCAAGATCATCGATTATAGCAAGAGCCGTTAAAAAAACTTTTAAAGAAATTGGAACTCTTGAACCAAGTAAGGATAAAATTCCCAATGAAAATGCTATGTCTGTAGCAGATGGAATTGCCCAACCATTTAATGTTTCAGAATTACCAAGGTTTATAAAAACATAGACTAGAGCAGGGACCACCATTCCTCCAACAGCNCCTATAATTGGCANCAATGCTTTTTTTAAATTAGAAAGCTCACCTTGAATNAACTCTCGTTTTATTTCTAGTGTTACAAAGAAAAAGAAAATTGCCATTAACAAGTCATTAATCCAGTGATGTACGGAAAGTTTTAAACCGAAATCATTAATACCTATAAATAGGTATTGATTTAATGTATCAAAATATAAATTACTTAAACTAGAATTACTTATTACCAGAGCAATAATTGCTGCAATTAACAATACAAGACCACTTGCCGCTTCTAATTGAAAAAACCATTTAAAAGGTTTTGAAAGATTTTTGATCATAATTTTATATTAAATCTCTAATAAATAATGAGATATCTTTAATACTTTCATACAAATTATAAAGTATAAATTCGACATTTGGGACAATTTTCCCAATAGGATATTTAAACGTGTCCACAATAATTATAAAAGCTACGAATGAAATAATTGATACAACAAAAATATTTAATATTTTAAAATTTTTTTGTTTTTTTGGCTGTGTATTTACTTGTGTGCTTTCACCTTTATTTATCTCAATTTTTTCTTTAGTTTTTTCTTCTAAGTTAACTTCTACTTCGTCATTAGATGTGTCTGATACACTTTCTACATCATTGATCGGTGAATTATTTTGTTCAAAAATATTAACATTATCATTACTAATATCTTCATCAGTTGGACTTACTGTGTTTTCAGGAGCTACTTTTTTAAAAAACCATTTATGATCACAGCTAGCACACTGTAATAAACGACCCATGTCGGGAATTAAACTTGAGTCTACATCGAATTTTTTATTACAATTATTGCAAGTGATGATCATAAATGATGTATATCTGATTCTTGTAAAAAAGCCTTGTTTTTGATGTTCTTTATTCTTTGAAATTATCAATATCTAATGTATTAGTACCTCAATCGGGGCGTAGCGCAGCCTGGTAGCGCATCTGGTTTGGGACCAGAGGGTCGCAGGTTCAAATCCTGCCGCCCCGACCATTTTATGAAAAAAGCAAAGATTTATATACCCACTAAAAATTCAATGCAGTCTGGTTTAGGTAAATCAGACAAATGGTTAATTGAATTTGAAACTGAAGATACAGGAATTAACCCTTTAATGGGTTGGGAAACTAACTCTAATACTCTTTCAGAATTAAATTTAGAATTTTCCTCTAAAGAATTAGCAATAGAATATGCAAAAAAAAATAAAATTGACTTTGAAATCATTGAACCTCAAAAAAGAAAAACTGTTAAAAAATCTTACGCAGATAATTTTTTAAAATAATAATGTTTAAATTTTTCACTCAAAAAGAATGGCGATTATGGTCATGGGTTGGTTCATTTATTATTCTTTCATCGCTTTGGGTTCAGGTACAAATTGATGTTAAAATAAATGAATGGTTTGGTCAGTTCTATGACATGATACAAAAAGCCTTAGCAGCACCCAACTCAATCACAATTGGAGAGTACTGGGCAAGCTTGTTATCATTTATTACGTTAGCAGGTATTTATGTGGCTTTGGCTACGGTTGTTGCTTTCTTTACCTCACATTATTTATTCAGATGGAGAACTGCAATGATTGATTGGTATCACAGTGTCTATGATAAGGCCCGAACTATTGAAGGGGCTTCACAAAGGGTTCAGGAAGACACAATAAAGTTTTCAAGAATTATGGAAGGACTTGGTACAAGTTTTATAGAAGCAATAATGATGCTTGTTGAATTCACTCCTATTTTATTTGGTTTAAGTATTGGAATACCTATTTTATTTTTTGGGGATTGGAATTATGGTTT
>JGI26081J50195_1001041_pt1 | contig 11239 bp, 8 predicted proteins | sample SaaInl74LU_5_DNA_FD_50195 | JGI IMG/M metagenome (IMG submission 50195) | reverse complement strand
GTGGTTGGCCTCCGCCATGGCCAGCAACATGTCAACCCGCTGCTCGCTGCGGGGTGGTCGGCCCGCGACGTGCAGTCCGTAGGGAATCAGGGTGTGCTCCAAGGTCAGCACGGCTTCGCTGAGACGCATGACGGCATCTTCCAACGCACGGCCAGACACCGCCTCACCCCACACGGGTTCTGCGGGCACGAGGTCCAGCGCAATCGCTTGCTGCTGAATAATCGCCGCCATGTCGGTGCGCTCATTATCCTCTGGCGCCACACCACGCCAACGCTCCAGTGAGAGCTTTAATTCATTGAGGCCCTTGTACAAGCCAGCCTCCGTAACGGGCGGCGTCAAATAGCTGACCAGCGTCGCACCTGAACGTCGCTTGGCAATGGCGCCCTCGGACGGGTTGTTGGCCGCGTAGAAATAGATGTTCGGAACGTTGTCAATCAGACGGTCCGGCCAGCATGCACCGCTCATACCCGACTGTTTACCGGGCATAAACTCCAACGCGCCGTGGGTACCAAAATGCAGCACGGCATGCGCCTGAAAGTCTTCGCGCAAATAGCGGTAGAAAGCCGAGAACGCATGCGTTGGGGCCAGCCCTTTTTCGAACAACAGGCGCATGGGGTCCCCTTCGTAACCAAACGAAGGTTGAACACTGACCAAGACATTGCCGAATTGCTTTCCTAATACAAAGATGTCGCTGCCATTGGTCAAAAAGCGACCGGGTGCAGGGCCCCACTGGTCTTCGATTTCAGACAACCAACGCTCACGACGAACATGGTCATCTGCAGATATCAGGGTGTGCACGTTCGCATCCGCACCGTAAGTCGCGGCGTTGCCATGCAAAATTTCATCACGCAGCACGTCAACGTCTTCTGGCACCGCTACGGTATAGCCCTGTTCCTTCATCGCCACCAAGGTGTGCCATAAAGACTCAAAAACCGATAGGTGTGCCGCACTACCAACATTGCCCGCATTCGGTGGAAAGTTAAACAGCACAATCGCAACCTGCCGTTGCTTGCGCTCGACGCGCTTCAATGCCACGAGCTTGCTGACACGCGATGCCAGCATCGTGGCGCGCTCAGGGCAGGAGTGCATGTCCTGCGCGGTATTGGACTCGCCGAAGGTGCAGCCATGGTGACAACCCGTGCAGGTCACACCCACGGCGCCCGGACGGCCGCCAAAGACCATGGGCGACATCGACCCATCAAGCTCAGGAATGGCCACCATGATTGTGTTTTCAACGGGGAGCAAGCCGCGCTCCGAGCCACCCCATTGGTCGAGGGTTTGGAATTCAACGGGGTGGGCAGCCAGATACGGTACATCCAACTTGGCCAGCACCTCTTCTGCCGCTTTGGCATCGTTATAGGCCGGCCCACCGACCAGAGAAAATCCGCTGAGTGACACCACGGCGTCGACGCTCACCTGGTCGTTTTTCATGAAAAAAGCGTCAATCGCTGGACGTGAATCCAGTCCTGCGGCGAACGCGGGAATCACCCGCAAGCCCTGCGACTCTAGGGCGGCAATCACGCCGTCGTAATGCGCCGCATTGCCAGACAGCAGGTATGAGCGCAACAACAAGACGCCGACCGTGCCCTTGTGCGCTGTACCAGTAGGCGAAGGCAGTGCACCGATATCCTCACTGAATCGTCCGGTCATTCGCGGGTGGTAGACACCCACCTCGGGATACGACACGGGTGCCTGCACCTTCACCGCGCCAGACAAACCTTTGCGTGGGCCTTGTGCACCGCAGTCGATGACGTGGCGCATCATATTCAGCAGGTTGTCGTCTGATCCGCCCAGCCAATACTGCAAACAAATAAAGTAAGAACGCACGTCCTGCGCAGTTCCTGGAATAAATCGTAACAGCTGCGGCAAGCGGCGCAGCATTTTCATCTGGGTTGCGCCACCGGTTTTGGACTTGTCTTTGTTACCGCGCAGCTTTTTAAGCAGCGCCATGGGCCCGCTGGCCGGCTTGCTCATATCAAACTTACCGAGTCGCGTCAGCTGGGTCACTTCGATCGCACTCGCCATGCAAATCATGGCGTCGCACTGCAACCGACGTGCACGCAGATCTTCAAGTATGGGCAGGAAGTGGTCTTCCAAAAACAGCATCCCACACACCACAATGTCTGCCGCCGCGATATCGGCTTTACACGCCGCGATCAAACCCTCGTTGCCTGCGTACTCGACGCGGCATGCATGCGCCATGTCAAGCCCGGATAGTCGCGGCGCAACGCCTCATTAGCCCGTGAAAACGAGCTAGCGAAGTGCGTGTCCATGGTCACCACAACCACGCGGATTGGGGTCACGTCACGGTGGGACGTTTTATCGCTGCGAATGGTAGGCTTTAGACTCATAAAGGGTCTCCGTTGTGATCAACGCCACGCCACGCTCTATCGCGTATGCCTCCGTATTTCGCTTGGCCTTGCCGCGTACGAAAAACGGTATTTTTTTAAGCTCTTTTTCTGCCCCGCTATCCCATTGCGCCACCACAATGGGCCCTTGGCCGCTGGTGTCCGTAAGGGGGGCATGCGGTGCCGCGCTCGTCTGACTGTGCACACCACCACCTAAATGCGATGGCGCTGCATCCTCATGGAACTCTGTATCGCCTCTGAACATGCCAATGAGATGCTCCTCAAGACCCATCATGAGTGGATGTACCCAAGTATCAAAAAGGACGTTGGCACCCTCAAACCCCATTTGCGGTGAGTAGCGCGCGGGGAAGTCTTGTACATGCACAGGCGCTGAAATAACCGCACATGGCACGCCCAGGCGCTTGGCGATATGACGCTCCATCTGGGTGCCTAGCACCAACTCGGGATTCAATTCGGCTATGCACGCCTCAATTTCTAAATAGTCATCGCTGATCAACGCCTCAACACCGTAGATTTTCGCGGCCTCTCGCACCTCTCGAGCAAACTCTCGGCTGTAAGTCCCGATACCGACAACGGTGAAGCCCATTTCTTGCGCCGCCACCCTAGCGGCCGCCACTGCATGCGTCGCATCGCCAAATACAAACACACGCTTGCCNGTGAGGTAGGTGGAGTCCACCGACTTCGCATACCAAGCAGCGCGCGACATCGCACCCAACAACGCTTGCTCGGGATCCATTCCCGCCAGTTCGGCGACTTCACGAATGAAGTCGCGGGTTGCACCCGTGCCAATGGGTATGGTCTTGGTGAAGGCTTGACCGCAATTTTTTTGTAACCACTGAGCACTTAAATTGGCCACTTCAGGGTAGAGAACAATGTTGAAATCCGCATCACCTAAGCGCTCGATATCGGCGGTTGCCGCAGTCAAAGGTGCCACCACATTGATATCAATGCCCAAGCCAGTGATCAACGTCGTGATTTCTTTTAAGTCATCACGGTGTCTAAAACCCAACGCAGTCGGCCCCAAGATGTTGCAGCAAGGCTTGGTTTTTACTGCTTTATCTGACGCGTCGCGGTTGGGCTTTACCAAGTTGCGTACCAACTGATAAAAGGTTTCGGAGGCGCCCCAATTTTCTTTCCGTTGGTAAGACGGCAACTCCAACGCCACCACGGGCACTGGTAAGTTCAGAGCCTTGCACAAGCCACCCGGGTCGTCTTGAATTAACTCTGCGGTGCATGAGGAGCCCACCAACATCGCCTTGGGCGCAAAGCGCTCAAAGGCCTCGCGTGCGGCGGTCTTAAAGAGTTCAGCGGTATCTCCGCCCAAATCGCGCGCTTGAAAGGTGGTGTAGGTCACTGGTGGGCGCTTGGGCAAGCGCTCAATCATGGTGAACAACAGGTCGGCATAGGTATCGCCCTGCGGCGCGTGTAACACGTAATGCACGTCAGTCATTGCCGTCGCNATACGCATGGCACCAACATGCGGTGGCCCTTCGTATGTCCAGAGTGTCAGTTGCATATCTTGATCTTCCTTATGCAGCTAGGCGCATGCGGCGCACCAATGGTCGTGTGAACAACTCAGCGAGATCACCCGCTTGGTCGTAACCCTGAATCGGTGTAAATACCAGCTCAATGGCCCATTTCGTGGTCATCCCCTCGGACTCCAAGGGGTTCGCTAAACCAAGGCCACAAACCACCAAGTCGGGGCTCTGCGCACGGCAACGGTCTAGCTGTTTTTCAACATCTTGGCCTTCTGACAAGAACGTGTCGCCTGGCAGCATGGCCAGTTCCATGGCCATCACCTGCCGATGTAGATACGGTGTCCCCACCTCTAACAGGCGCATTCCAAGCTCTCGCGACAAAAATCTGGCCAACGGAATTTCAAGTTGCGAGTCGGGAAAAAAGAAAATGCTTTTGCCCGCCAAGTGCGTCTTTGCACGCGCCAATGACGCTGTGGCTCTGGCTGTAGGCGCCGCCACTGCTGCCTCAAAACGCTCGGGGGTCACACCAAACGCCTTGGCTGCCGCCTGGAACCAGGCCGTCGTACCCTCTATCCCCAACGGGAACGGCGCGGCCAACAACTGCGCACCCTTGGCTTGCAACATACGCAGCGTATCGCCTAAGAATGGTTGAGCCAAGAGCAAGCGCGTGTTGGGGCCAATGGCCGCTTGATCGTCCGCGCTGCGTGGGGGGAAGAAGCGGACCCGCTCGATACCCATCTGATTAAAAACCCGGATAAATTGATCTTCTACAACGTCTGCCAAGGTCCCCACCACCAGCAAATCAGGCGCAGCATCGGCACCTTGGCTTGGAAGTGTCGGCACCATTGAGGCTAAACAAGCATCCTCACCTTGTGTAAAGGTGGTTTCTATTCCACTACCTGAATAATTCAATACCCGCACGGAGGAGGCGTACTGCGCAGACAGCCGAGACGCCGCGCGAGACAGGTCTAGCTTGATAACCTCAGAGGGGCAGGAGCCAACCAAGAAGAGCAATTTAATTTCGGGACGGCGTTCCAGTAACTGGTTGACGACTTTATCCAACTCGTCGTTCACGTCCGCCAAGCCCGCTAGGTCGCGCTCGTCGATGATCGCGGTTGCAAATCGCGGCTCCGCAAAGATCATCACGCCAGCAGCGGACTGAATCAGGTGCGCACAGGTGCGTGAGCCCACCACCAAGAAAAATGCATCTTGGATTTTGCGGTGCAGCCAAATGATGCCGGTGAGTCCACAAAATACCTCGCGCTGACCGCGCTGAACCAAGGGACTCACGTCCGTGCAACCCACACTGGCTGCCTGCTTGATCGGGATGATTGGACTCATAGTGTGACCTGCGTTGGGGTAATAGTGTTTGAAGGCGTGGGCTTCTGAAGCCTCGCCATGCGCAACTTACGGATGTACTGCGCGGCATTGATGCCGTAGGTGATGTAAGCGACCAGGGCCAACAGCAACTGATCGTTCGCAGACCAGCTCCCTTGCCACCACACCCACAAATAAGCGGTGTGCAGCGCGAGGACCAGCATGCTGACCACGTCTTCCCAGAAAAATGCGGGGGCAAACAGGTACTTACCGAAAACGACCTTTTCCCAAATGGAGCCAGTGACCATGATGGCGTACAGCACCAGCGTCTTCACCACAACCGATATCAAGGCCCAATCGGTCAGCATCCCCGTATTTAGACTGTGCACAACCAAGTACAAGCTCGCGAGGAAAATCAGGAACTGCACGGGTGCCAACACCCCTTGAACCAAAGTCCAACGCGTCGCATCGCGCTTTGCGCGTTGCTCTGGCGTGTACAGGATCTGGCTAGGAGACAGCGACATTAAAAACCTTGAAATCGAATGAACTGGTGTCACTGTACGATTTGAAAACCCATGTGTCAACGAATATTGACACTATTTTTGTTATCTAGGGTTTACACTAAAGGCATGTTCAAGCAAATTCAGACAAACTTGACAGGTCTATTTGAACGATAGGTGGATGGAGTGGAGAAATTTAAAATAGAGAAACCGGAGAGATCGCCTGAACAGCCGTGGGGCGTCCGCGCACCCGCGCCTGAGAAGCGGTTTCTACAAGACCCCAGCCCCCGTCTGGTCGGTGGAACCTCTTTCGACCCTAATTTGGCGCTTGACCAACACCAAGTGCTGACGCTTGCGGAGGCCAGCTTGCAGAGCATGGAAGACGCGCGCAAAGTCGTGCGGGCTTGGCATCGGCAGGGACAGTCGCTCGCGGATATTTATCTCTTGGGCTTGACACCCGCTGCGCGGCTGCTTGGCGAGCGCTGGTTGTCCGACGACATGGACTTCATACACGGCACCATCGCGTTTTCCAGGCTTCACCAGTTGTTGCATGAATTCAGCTCAGAGTTTTTATTAGAGGATGCCTCCGAGGCCAATGGACTCAGTCTGCTATTGATGACAGAGCCCAACTCGCAGCACGGCATGGGCGCCTTCATGGTGAGTGAGTTCTTCCGCCGGGCGGGCTGGACCGTTACGCTGGCCTCACCGCAAGACATCAACGACCTCAAGCAAATTTTTCAATCCGACTGGTTTGATGCGGTCATGTTGTCCATCTCTTCCGACAGGCAGTTGACCGCCCTGTCGCACGCCATTCCCGAGCTCATCAGTAACGCCTTAAACCCCCACCTGAAAATATATGTTGGCGGAGCGATGGCTCACTTTGCCCCCGAAAAACTCGATTGGCCAGGGACTCGTTTACTGACGGAAGGCGCGCTAGAAGCCGTTGATATCGTCACCCAATCGGTGGTGGCGGAAACCGCGTCCGGTGCCTCAGCGACCACCACATGACCACAAACCTGACGTCAAACCCCATAACCAACTCTTAATTTGCGAATGACTACGCACACGCTACGTTTATCTGTAAACTTCCGCTTACATATATCAGTGTCCTCTTATTTATATTCGCAAAACTATCAATGAACCTCACAGACCTTGACGAGACCGCTTTTTCCACACTGTTGGGAGTGGTTTCGGACGTCAGTTTGACGCTCAGTGAACAAGGCGTCATCGAGGAGGTCTCTACCGGACAAGAGACCATGGCCGCCTTAGGCACGCAGGGGTGGCTAGGCAAACGTTGGACCGATATCGTCACGGTTGAAAGCAAACAAAAAATCCAAGACTTACTGGTTAATGAGGACAGCGACAAGGCCTTGACGTGGCGCCACGTCAATCACCCCACGCCATCGGGCGGGGAAGCCGCCATTCAATACATCACGGTCCCGCTAAAGGGCGGTAAGCGCTTGGCGGTCGGGCGCAACTTAGAGCGACTCGCCGAATTACAACGTCGCTTGGTGGAAACACAGCAATCGGTGGAGCGAGACTATCTGCGATTGCGGCACATCGAAGCGCGCTACCGCGTGTTGTTTGAGTCATCACCCGAAGCGGTGCTGATGGTGGACCTTAAGTCCAACCGCATTCTGGAAGCCAATATGGGCGTACAGACGCTGTTTAAGGATGCCAGCAAGCGCTTAGTCGGGCGCGACTTTCGTGAATGCTTTGATCCCAGTAGCCTCGGCGACGTAGAGTCTCTGCTGCGTACGGCCCTGTCCACTGGACGAATCGAAATGTGTGGCGCCAAGCTCGCCTCGAACCAGAGCACCCTCACCTTGTCTGCCATCGTCTTTAGACAAGAAGGCGGAGCGCAATTTTTAATACGACTAAACCGCCTTGAGTCCGCGTCAGTCGCCGTTGACAGCCACGGTCCCGCAGCCATTTTGAGCAGCGCCATGGAAAGCTTTCCGGATGGGTGGCTGCTCACCGACACCGGCGGGACTATCAAGAGCATTAACGACGAAGGCATGGCCTTGTTCGGCTTAACGGCTGCCTCACAAGTCATAGACCAACCCTTAGAGAAATGGCTGTTCCGCGGCGCGGTCGACTGGGGCGTCTTCAACACCTCGCTAAAGCAGCATCTGCCCGTAAGAAATTTTGCGACGGAGATCAGAACCCTGTCAGGCATGACCCTACCGGTCGAGGTTTCTGCCGTTTACATGGCAAAACCAGAGCCGCTCTACGCATTTTTTGTGCGAGATATGGACCGTCGGCTGCAGGCCTCGCCAAATAACTCGGAGGTCTTCCCGACACCCTTCGCGGAGTTGTCCCAGCTGGTCGGACGCCGTCCCATGAAGGATATCGTGGGTGAAACGGTGGATACCATTGAGCGTATGTGCATTGAAGCGGCGCTTGAACTGACGCACAACAACCGGGCATCTGCCGCTGAAATGCTGGGACTTTCACGCCAAAGTCTCTATGTCAAGCTACGCCGTTTCGGCATTTTGTCTGAAACCGATAGCGACAGCACCCTCGCGTGATCCTTAAATGTCTTTTTTGATTGACACATAGTGTCAATCTTGATTGACAAACTCAGGCATCTTCACATAATGGAGGCATGGACCCACACAGCCTTGCTTTCGCCGACACACCGCGCACGCCCTCGCTAAGAACGGTCGCCGAGTTACTCAAGCCCATTACCTGGTTTCCCCCCGTTTGGGCTTTCGCCTGTGGAACGGTCGCTTCAGGCCAAAGTCTTTCCGAAAACTGGTTGCTCATACTGCTGGGACTGGTACTGACAGGGCCGCTGGTATGTGCCAGTAGCCAAGCGGTCAACGATTGGTTTGATCGCCACGTCGATGCCATCAATGAACCCCAACGCCCCATCCCCTCCGGGCGCATGCCTGGCCGTTGGGGCTTGGGCATTGCCATCTTCTGGACGGTGCTGTCACTGGCTTGGGCCACACTCATGGGGCCATGGGGGTTTGCGGCTTGTGCGTTGGCCATCACCCTGTCTTGGGCCTATAGCATGCCGCCGGTGCGATTAAAAAATAACGGCTGGTTTGGCAACGCAGCATGCGCACTGAGCTATGAAGGGTTGGCGTGGCTAACCGGCGCGGCCGTGATGCTTGGCGGCGCATGGCCCACCTACGACACCATCTGCCTGGCGTTGCTGTACAGCGTCGGCGCACACGGCATCATGACATTGAACGACTTCAAGGCCATCGAGGGTGACAGACAAATGGGCGTTGCGTCCCTGCCTGTTCAACTGGGCGCACAAGGCGCCGCCCGCGTTGCCTGCTGGATGATGTGGTTGCCGCAAGTCGCTGTCGCCGCCCTACTTTGGAGTTGGGCGCTACCTTGGCATGCCCTCGCTGTGCTTGCCTTGAGTCTCATGCAATGGCCACTGATGGCGACCTTTTTGAAAAACCCCATAGACAAAGCACTGCAAATGAGTGCATTCGGCGTGCCTTTGTTTGTGAGCGGCATGATGGTGAGCGCCTGGGGCCTGCGACAACTTAGCCAGATGGGGGCGCTATGACCGCACCGTATTTTGGGTGGTTACAAATCGCCCGCTTAGGTCTGATACAAGCCTGTTTAGGTGCGGTTGTGGTGGTGACCACCTCCACACTCAACCGCATCATGGTGGTCGAGTTGGCCATGCCCGCGTTGTTGCCAGGCTTTCTAGTCGCGTGGCACTACGCGGTACAAATCGTTAGGCCACGCATGGGATATGGGGCCGATAAAGGTCGGCGCAGCACCCCTTGGATGATGGGCGGCATGATCGTTTTAGCTTGCGGGGGGGTCATGGCAGCCATCGCTACGGTATGGATGGACACGGCACCCACGGCAGGTATCGCCCTGTCCGTCCTCTCGTTTAGCCTGATCGGTTTGGGTGTCAGCGCCTGCGGCACCTCGCTGTTAGCGCTCATGGCCAAGCAGGTCCCCGACAACCGCCGCGCACAAGCAGCAACGCTTGTGTGGCTCATGATGATCATGGGTTTCGCCGTAACCGCTGGCGTAGTGGGCAAACTGATAGACCCCTACACNCCNGAGATNTTGATCAAGGTATCCGCCGGGCTCAGCTTACTCACCGTTGCGATCACGGCGCTGTGCTTATGGGGTTTGGAGAAAGAGGGTGGCGTGAGCGCGCCACAGCCCACCAAAAACTTCGCCAACTTTAAAGAAGCATTTCGCGACGTTTCTGCCGAACCTGTCGCGCGAAATTTCACGATATTTGTCTTCCTCTCCATGCTGGCATATAGCGCGCAAGACCTGATCTTGGAGCCATTTGCTGGCGCGGTACACGGCATGTCACCCGGCAAGACCACGCAGTTGTCTGGCTGGCATCACATGGGTGTTTTGATTGGCATGTTGGCCGTCGCAGGCGCGAGTACGCGCTGGGTGAAGGGCCGCTTGGGCTCCGTCCATGCATGGATGCTCAGTGGCTGTGCACTATCGGCTTTGGCCACGGTTGGACTGGCGATGTCGGCACTAACAGCCCCACCGATGGCTTGGCCACTACAAGCCAATGTCGTGTTCTTAGGCATCGCTAACGGCGCTTTTTCCATCGCGGCTATTGCCACCATGATGCGCCTCGCTGGCCAAGGAGGCCCCGGTAAAGAGGGGACGCGCATGGGCTTGTGGGGTGCCGCACAAGCCGTGGCTTTTGGATTGGGCGGCTTGGTCGGAACAGGGGCGAGCGACTTGGCGCACGCGGCGCTTGGCGATGCGCGCTTGGCGTACATGTCCGTCTTTATTTTCCAGGCCCTCATGTTTTTAGCGTCTGCCCTCGTGGCATCGCACATGCGCAAGATCACAACAGCGGATAAACCGACAAATCTACCGAACGATATTTTATGGAACAAAGGAACGACCACATGAGCCAGATTGAATATGACTTTGTTGTGGTGGGCGGTGGTCCATCTGGTGCGACGGCGGCCAATGAGCTGGCCGTAGAAGGCTGGCGGGTNCTCTTGCTCGATAGGCAAGGGCGACCCAAGCCATGTGGNGGTGCCATACCCCCACGGCTCATTAAAGACTTTGATATCCCCGATGACTTATTGGTGGCGAAAATACGCTGCGCGCGCATGATTTCCCCAGCCGATAACAAGGTGGACATCCACATCGACAATGGCTTTGTCGGTATGGTCGACCGACAAGACTTCGACGAGTTCTTGCGTACCCGTGCCGCCGAGGCCGGTGCCATCAGACAGCAAGCCGTTTTTGAGAAAGTGGAGCGGGACGCGTCTGGCAGCTTGTGGGTGCACTACAAGCCCGTGAACAAAAAAGTCTATGGTGCCGTGGAGAAAGAAGCCACGGTCAAAGTGCGCACCCGAATGGTCATTGGTGCGGACGGTGCGCGCTCAGAGGTTGCCAGACAACACATACCCAACGCGGAAAAGACCAAGTATGTTTTCGCCTATCACGAGATCGTTCAATCACCGTTAGGGCAAGAGAACCACGATGGCGAACGCTGCGATGTGTACTACCAAGGCGAGGTCTCCCCAGACTTTTACGGCTGGGTCTTTCCCCACGGCAAGACCATGAGCATTGGCACGGGAAGTGCCGATAAAGGCTACTC
>JGI26081J50195_1001038_pt1 | contig 11250 bp, 11 predicted proteins | sample SaaInl74LU_5_DNA_FD_50195 | JGI IMG/M metagenome (IMG submission 50195) | reverse complement strand
GGCCGGACGCGACTTAATCGCGCAAGCCAAGACGGGTAGCGGCAAAACGGCTGCGTTCGGCCTGCCTTTGCTGCAAGGGCTGGTGACAGCCTCATTGCAGGTGCAAGCGCTTATTTTGTGCCCTACCCGAGAGCTGGCCGATCAGGTTTGCGCCGAGGTGCGTCGACTTGCGCGGGCCTACGAAAACGTGAAGGTGTTAACGCTGTGCGGTGGCGTACCGCTGCGGGGTCAATCCGCTAGTTTGGCGAACGGCGCCCATGTGGTGGTCGGCACACCCGGTCGGGTGTTAGACCACCTCGCGCGAGGCAATATGTCGCTTGATGCGATGAAGGTGTTGGTGCTAGACGAGGCGGATCGCATGCTGGAGATGGGNTTCGCCGATGACATTCAAGCCATCGCGAAACAAAGCCCTAAGCAACGGCAAACCCTGCTGTTCTCTGCCACCTATCCCGATGGTATTGCGGCGCTAGCGAACAAGCTCATGCGTGATCCGCTCATGGTCACCGTCGACACCGTCCACGAAACACACGCCATCGAGGAGTGGTTTTTCGAGGTGGGCGAGGCGACACGCTTGGACACAGTGCCTCGGTTACTCAACCATTACCAACCTATGTCCACGGTGGCATTTTGTAACACGCGCGCGCAGTGCAACGACTTGGTGGCCATTCTGCGCGGGCAGGGGTTTTCTGCCTTGACCTTGCATGGTGACTTAGACCAGCGTGATCGTGACCAGGTCTTGGTCCAATTTTCCAACCAGAGTTGCTCGGTCTTGGTCGCCACCGATGTGGCGGCGCGCGGGTTAGATATTGCAGATCTGGCCGCGGTGGTGAATGTGGACACCACCCCCGATCCGCAAATTTATACCCACCGTATTGGCCGCACAGGTCGCGCAGGCGCTTCGGGCTTGGCACTGAGTTTGGTGACGCTGCCGGAAATGAGTCGCGCCTCGCGTATTGAGGAACAAAGTGGGCGACCGTTGCGCTGGCAGCCATTGACGGCACTCGGCGTGGGCAACAGCCCCCTGAAGGCGCCGATGCGTACGCTACAAATTGCAGGCGGTCGCAAGGAAAAAATACGTGCGGGCGACATCGTTGGGGCCTTAATCGGCGAGTGTGGTCTGGAGAAGGACCAAGTGGGCAAAATCGCACTTGGCGAGTTCTCCAGCTACGTCGCCGTCCCAGCGGCTATCGCATTCAAGGTCTGCGAGGCGCTCAATGTCGGGCGCATTAAAGGAAAGCGCGTTAAGGTGCGCGTACTCGATAACTAGACAGGCGGAATGGCGTAAGCGCGAGTGGGTACGGGCTTAGGCCGAGGGCCAATCGAACATCAGCGACAAGTTTTGCACCGCCGCGCCGCTTGCTCCCTTGCCCAAGTTGTCCAACCGGGCGACCAACAGGCTTTGGCCTTCGGCGTCATTGCCAAATACGTGTATTTCCAGCGCATCGGTTTGGGCGAGCGCGACCGCATCTAACTTGCCGCTGTCGCCCGCCGCCTCATGGGTGACGACACGGACGCAGGTGGTGTTCGCNTAGTGCGCCTGCAGCGCTTGCGCGATGGTTGCGGTTTGCGTGCCTGATGGCAGTTGGCTGTGATGCAAAGGCAATTGAACCAGCATGCCTTGTGCAAAGTTGCCAACGCTGGGGACAAACAGGGGGCGCGCCCGCAGGCCCGTCCATTGCATGATTTCGGGAATATGCTTGTGCGCAAGGCCAAGCGCATAGAGCTCAAAAGGCGGTGCCGAACCGGCTTCGTAGGCCTCAATCATCGCGCGGCCACCACCCGTGTAGCCGCTGACACTGGGCAAACAGAGCGGCGCATCCGCAGCCAGCAAGCCCGCATCAATGAGCGGACGGATTAAGGCGATACCGCCCGTGGCGTAGCAGCCGGGGTTGGCAACGCGCGCCGCCGAGCGAATGGCGTCAGCTTGTCCTGGTGCGAGCTCCGGAAAACCGTAGACCCAGCCCGGCGCGATCCGGTGTGCGGTGGAAGCGTCCACTATCCGTGGTGCCTTTTCGCCGCTGGCTGCGATAGCGTCCACTAAGGCAACCGTTTCGCGCGCGGCATCGTCGTGGAGACACAAGACGACGGCGTCCGCTTGGGCCAACAGGGCGCGCTTGGCTGCCGTGTCCTTGCGCAAAGCGGGGTCGATTTGTAGCAGCCGCACAAAGGCCTTGTCCGCGAGACGCTCCCGAATTTGAAGCCCTGTCGTGCCCGCTTCGCCGTCAATAAAGATATTAGTCATCGCTGATGTTGTCCGTGTTTCTTAGCGTGCCACGTGTCAGTTTGCTGAAAAGTTTTTGCACCGCATCATGATACAGTCTACGACTGGTAATTTCCCTAGGTCGCGCGGCCATGCCCAGCAGGGTGACGGCGCGCGGTGGAAAGCGATTGGTCCAAACATTGAGAGCCCCCACATGAAGATTCACGAGTACCAAGGCAAAGAAATTCTGCGCCAGTTTGAGGTGCCTGTACCACGCGGAATCCCTGCGTTCACAGTGCAAGAGGCGGTCGAGGCTGCACAAAAGCTAGGCGGCCCGGTATGGGTTGTCAAGGCTCAAATTCACGCCGGTGGCCGAGGNAAGGGCGGTGGCGTTAAGCTGGCGCGCTCTATTGACGAGGTCAAGCAATTGGCGGGTGAAATTCTGGGTATGCAGCTGGTGACCCACCAGACGGGCCCAGCGGGACAAAAAGTCCGTCGCCTGCTGATCGAAGACGGTGCAGACATCCAAAAAGAGTACTACGTCTCTGCGGTCACTGACCGTGGGACACAGCGTGTCGCGCTGATGGCCTCCAGCGAAGGCGGCATGGACATTGAGGAAGTGGCACACGCCACGCCCGAAAAAATCATCAAAGTGTTTGTCGACCCGGCGTTGGGCTTGACGGACGAGCAAGCGAATGAGTTGGCGAATGGCATGGGTGTGCCCGCCGCCTCTATGGCCGCTGCGACCGATGTGCTGAAGAAACTCTACAAGTGCTACATGGACACCGACGCCTCATTGGTGGAGGTGAACCCGCTTATTTTGGAAGGCGGCGGAGGCATTAAGGCGCTAGACGCCAAGTTCAACTTTGATGCGAATGCATTGTTCCGCCACCCAGAAATCGTGACCTACCGCGATCTGGACGAAGAAGATGCGGCCGAAGTGGAGGCCTCTAAGTTCGACTTGGCCTACATCAGCTTAGACGGCAATATTGGCTGTTTAGTAAACGGTGCGGGTCTTGCAATGGCGACCATGGACACCATCAAGCTGTTCGGCGCTGAGCCAGCTAACTTCTTGGACGTTGGCGGTGGCGCCACGCCAGAGAAGGTTACTGAGGCTTTTAAGATCATGTTGAAAAACCCCAAGGTAAAAGCCATTTTGGTGAATATCTTTGGCGGCATCATGCGTTGTGACACGATTGCCTTNGGCGTTATCACCGCGTGCAAGGCGGTTAATTTGAACGTACCGTTGGTGGTTCGCATGAAGGGTACCAACGAAGAGCTGGGTAAGCAGATGTTGGCAGACTCCGGTTTGCCCATCATTAGCGCCGACTCCATGGCAGAAGCCGCGGAAAAAATTGTTGCTGCGGTCAAAGCCTGAGTCAAAAAGGAATAAGTATGTCGATCTTGATTAACAAAGACACCAAAGTCATTACCCAAGGTATTACGGGTAAGACAGGCCAGTTTCATACGGAAAAGTGCCAAGAATACGCAAACGGTCAAAACTGTTTCGTGGCTGGCGTGAATCCAAAGAAAGCGGGCGAGAGCATTTTTAACATCCCGATTTACGGTTCCGTAAAAGAGGCTGCCAGCGAGACAGGTGCAACGGTATCGGTCATTTACGTGCCACCAGCCGGAGCGGCGGCGGCTATTTGGGAAGCGGTTGAGGCCGATTTGGACCTGGCGATCTGTATTACCGAAGGTATCCCTGTGCGCGACATGCTCGAGGTACGCAACCGCATGGCCGCCAAAGAGGCTGCCGGCGGCAAGCGGACGTTGCTGTTGGGCCCCAACTGCCCTGGCCTGATTACGCCTGATGAAATCAAAATTGGCATCATGCCGGGTCATATTCACAAGAAGGGCCGCATTGGCGTGGTTAGCCGTTCAGGCACCCTGACGTATGAGGCCGTGGGCCAACTGACTGAGCTGGGTCTGGGGCAGTCCACTGCCGTGGGTATTGGTGGCGATCCCATCAACGGCCTCAAGCACATTGACGTGATGCGCATGTTTAATGATGATCCTGAGACCGATGCGGTCATCATGATCGGCGAAATTGGTGGGCCCGATGAGGCCGAGGCCGCTCGCTGGTGCAAAGACAACATGAAGAAACCCGTGGTTGGCTTTATCGCCGGCGTGACCGCACCGGCGGGTAAGCGCATGGGCCATGCGGGTGCGTTGATCTCTGGTGGTGATGACACAGCGGAAGCAAAGCTGGCCATCATGGAGGCTTGTGGCTTCACGGTGACACGTAATCCCTCTGAAATGGCTAAATTGCTAAAGGGTCTGTTGTAAATCGGAGGCGAGCCTCCGAATTGCGGCCTTTCTTCTAGAGGGCAGGCAGAATGGCAACGGGTGACCGTTGCCATTTTTTTTAACTCACCCTGAAGGACTAAGCCATTGTGCTGGAACTAATGACCCCTGAATTTTGGATTGCTGTTGGGCAAATTATCTTGATTGATATTCTGCTTGGTGGCGATAACGCCGTCGTGATTGCGCTCGCTTGCCGCCAACTGCCGGCACATCAGCGCGTCAAAGGCATCTTGTGGGGGACGGCCGGGGCAATTGGTCTGCGCGTCATCTTGATTGTTTTCGCGCTGACGTTGTTGACGATCCCGTACTTAAAAATTGTCGGCGGTGCGTTGTTGGTGTGGATTGGCGTCAAGCTCATGGTGCCTGAGCCCGATGACGCGCACAGCAACATCGCGTCGAGTGATCGCTTGTGGACCGCTATCAAGACCGTGATCCTCGCGGACTTGGTGATGAGTATCGATAACGTGATGGCGATCGCGGGTGCCGCGCAAGGCGCCGCCTCGCACCATCAGGTGCCTTTGGTGATTTTTGGCCTGGTGATCAGCGTGCCGATTATTGTGTGGGGAAGCCAGCTTGTCCTGAAAATCATGGACCAGTTTCCGTGGGTCATTACGTTCGGTGCGATGTTGCTGGGTTGGATAGCGGGTCACATGATCTGGACGGATCCTGCATTGGCGACCGTGGTTGTTCAAGAGGATGTATGGGGCATCTCTGGGCGCCACTGGGCGGGGGCATTGGGTGCGTTCCTGGTCTGGGCTGCCGGACAAATGCTGGCCCAACGCGCCAAAAACGCCGATGCGTCCGGGTAAACCTGTGCACGGTGTACCGATGTGGCGCAACGGGTTCGCGCCCTAGAATAGGTTTACCCGTTGCCAACAACTCAATTGAGTAGACCCCTTATGCCTTTTATCCGACACACCCCTGCCGTTACGTCGCAAAAAGGGTTCACCCTGATTGAGCTCATGGTCGTGGTCGCTGTCGTTGGGATATTGGCTGCTGTGGCAATACCCCAGTACCAGAGCTACACCCAGCGTGCGCGTTGGGCCGCTAATTTGGGGGCGGTCGCCGCTTTACAAAACAGCGTCACCGAGTGCCTAGCGCAACAAGCGGGTACGGTAGCGAACTGCAATGATTTCGCGAAACTCGGTATCACGAGTGGCTTGTCTGCTGATGGTACGCTCGCCATTCCTTACGGCTCCGCAACCGTGCAAAGCAGTAGCGACGGTGCCGCCGTCCGGCTGATCTTGTCTGGTGGCGCAAACGCAGGCGCTTGTACGGTGACCGCCAGTCTGAGCCCGGTGGCTGGTGCGCAAATGCTGCAGTGGGGGATCACGCGGGACACCACAGAGACCACGTGCACCCGCGCAAANACGGGTATCGACACCGCCGTATAAGCGGGCTGGTCCGGGGTCTTTCACGCGTGAACACGTCGCTAGTCTGCCCGCGCCGTCTCCAAAATAAGACTGATAACTACAAAATACTATAAATAGTTTGTTTTGTACCTAATATAAGTAAAAATCGATCTTTCCATTGTGCTTCGGTGCATGGGACAATCCGTGGTCTAACAAAACTTAGGAGTCGATATGAAGAAACTTTTCACGGCAACCGTGTTGACAGCCGCCTTGGTTGGCGCTGCACACGCAGATAGCATCAAAATTGGTGTGGCGCTTGGGTTCACTGGCCCCGCGGAATCACTGGCTGGCCCTATGGCTGCCGGTGCAGAGATGGCACTAAAAGAAGCCAGCGATAGCGGCGCTTTCTTGGGTGGCACAACCATCACGGCTGTTCGCGCCGATAGCACCTGTATCGATGCCGCTGCCGCAACGGCTGCTGCTGAGCGTTTGGTGAGCTCTGAGCAAGTAAAAGCCATTATTGGTGGCCTGTGCTCAGGTGCAACAACCGCTATGTTGAAGAACGTTGCAATGGCAAAGGGCATCGTTTTGTTCTCGCCCTCTGCGACATCGCCCGCGCTGACAACTATTCCAGATAACGGCTTGTTCTTCCGCGCCTCGCCTTCAGACGCACGTCAAGGTCAGATCATTGCGCAAATGCTCAAAGAAAAAGGCATCAAGTCTGCTGCTTTGACGTATACCAATAACGACTACGGCAAGGGCTTGGCTGACAGCATCAAGACCAATGTAGAAGCGACAGGTGGCAAGATCACTATTTATGCATCACACGAAGATGGCAAGGGTGACTACACGGCCGAAGTGGGCGCGTTGGCCTCAGCTGGCGGTGATATCTTGATTGTTGCTGGTTACTTGGACCAAGGTGGCCGCGGCATCATCCGCTCCGCTTTAGACACGGGTGCGTTTGAGCGCTTCTTCTTGCCTGACGCCATGATCGGTGAAAGCTTGACAAAGGCCATTGGTAGCGGCTTGAACGGCTCTTTTGGTGTCGTTCCAGGCACCGACAGCCCAGGAGCCAAGCAGTACACCGCACTGGCGGCCAAGGCTGGCTTCAAGGACGGCCCTTACTCTCCAGAGTCATACGATGCCGCNGCATTGACCGTCTTGGCGATGCAGGCCGCAAAGTCAACGGACAGCAGCCAGTTCAAGGCCAAGGTGTTTGAAGTTGCCAACGCCCCTGGTGAAAAAATCTACCCTGGAGAGATTGCCAAAGGATTGGCGATATTGGCCAAGGGCGGGCAAATCGACTACGTCGGTGCATCAGCGGTTGAGCTGATTGAGCCCGGTGAAAGCGCAGGCAGCTATCGCGAAGTGGTTGTCAAAGGCGGCCAGTTCGACACGGTAGGCTACCGCTAAGTAGACGGGTCTTCGGACCCCTTACCTCTTAGATGTAATGACGGCCCAAGCGCACCGCTTGGGCCGTTTGTTTTATTGCTGTCATGATCAAAGTTAAAAATCTCAAGATGCACTTTGGCGGTATTCATGCCGTCGATGACGTGTCGTTGTCGCTTGAAACAGGCCGGATCACCGGTTTGATTGGCCCGAATGGCGCCGGCAAGACCACGTTGTTTAACGTGATTGCGGGTCACTACAAGCCCAGCGCCGGCCACGTGTTTCTGGACGGGGAGGACATTACCGGTCTGGCGCCGCATCAGCTGTTTGCGAAAGGCATGTTGCGCACCTTCCAAATTGCGCACGAGTTTTCGACGTTAACGGTGCGTGAGAACTTGATGATGGTGCCCGGCGACCAATCAGGTGAACGCTTGATGGATGCCTGGTTGCGTCCTGGTCAGGTTAGAGCGGAAGAGGAACGCGTCCGCGCTAAGGCGGAAGACGTGATTGCGTTTTTAGAAATCAGCCATGTGGCTGATGAGTTGGCAGGCAATTTATCGGGCGGTCAAAAAAAGCTACTTGAGCTGGGCCGCACCATGATGACCGATGCCAAGATCGTGTTTCTTGATGAGGTGGGCGCGGGTGTTAACCGCACCTTGTTGAACACGCTAGGCGATGCCATTATTCGTCTCAACAAAGAGCGTGGTTACACCTTTTGCATGATCGAGCACGATATGGATTTCATTGAACGCTTGTGTGACCCCGTGATTGTGATGGCTGAAGGACGCGTGTTGGCCCAAGGCACAGCCGCCGAAGTGATCGCCAACGAGCACGTGATTGAGGCCTACTTGGGGCGTGGATTAAAGAACAAGACAGAGAACAAGACAGGAGCTAAGGCATGAGCTTTCTCATTGGCCAAAGCATGACGGGTGGCTACGGTGGCGCCGATATCTTGAACGACTGCACGATTGCGGTGGAGCGTGGTGAGATTGCCGTGATTGTGGGCCCCAACGGGGCGGGCAAGTCGACCGCGATGAAGGCGCTGTTTGGCATGCTGACTATTCGTGAAGGCGCCGTGCAGTTAGAGGGGCAAGACATTACCCACCTCACACCACAGGACCGGGTGGCGCTTGGTATGGGGTTTGTTCCGCAAACGAACAACGTGTTCACGTCTATGTCCGTTGAGGAAAACCTCGAGATGGGGGCCTTTTTGCGTAAAGACGACTTTAGAGCAACCATTGAACAGGTCTTCGACTTGTTCCCGATTTTGAAAGAAAAGCGCAAGCAACCTGCTGGCCAACTGTCTGGTGGTCAACGCCAACAAGTTGCGGTGGGCCGCGCCTTGATGACACAACCCAAGGTGTTGATGCTCGACGAGCCCACCGCAGGCGTGTCGCCGATCGTGATGGATGAGCTGTTCGATCGCATCATCGAGATTGCCCGAACTGGCATCGCTATTTTGATGGTCGAGCAAAACGCTCGCCAAGCGCTAAACATTGCCGACAAGGGCTACGTGCTCGTGCAGGGCAGCAACCGTTTCACGGATACAGGGGAGGCGCTAATGGCCAACCCAGAAGTTCGCCGTACCTTCTTAGGAGGCAAATAAATGCACGATGTCCTGAACGCGTTTATGTTGCTCAGCAATTTTTTGATTGTTCCTGCGACGGCCTATGGCAGCCAACTGGCGCTGGGGGCGCTGGGCGTGACCTTGGTTTACGGCATTCTGCGCTTTTCCAATTTTGCCCATGGTGACACCATGGCGTTTGGCACGATGTCCGTTATTCTGGTGACCTCTGTTTTTCAAAGCATGGGTATCGGTATTGACCCCTTGCCAACGGCGTTACTGGCGATCCCGTTTGGCATTCTGGCCACGACAGCCATGGTGTTGATCTCTGACCGCTTGGTGTACCGCCATCAACGCAAAGTGCGGGCAGCGCCGGTGGTGTTTTTGATCTCATCCATTGGCCTGATGTTTGTGCTCAACGGCTTGGTGCGCTTCGTGATTGGCACTGGCGACCAACGCTTCTCTGATGGCGAGCGCTTCATCATTCGTTTTGGTGAGTTCAAGAAGCTCACGGGTTTGGATGAAGGCATTGCGTTCAAAACTAGTCAGGGTTTGACCATCGTGACGGCAATCATTGTGGTCGCCGCTTTATTTTGGTTTTTGGACCGTACCCGCGCAGGCAAGTCCATGCGGGCGTATTCTGACAACGAAGACTTGGCTTTGCTCTCCGGGATCAACCCGGAGCGTGTGGTGATGATCACTTGGATACTGTCTGCCACGCTCGCAACCATTGCAGGAACTCTGTACGGTTTGGATAAAGGCTTTAAGCCATTCACTTACTTTCAGTTGCTGTTGCCCATCTTCGCGGCCGCAATTGTGGGCGGCCTAGGCAACCCGCTGGGCGCCATTGCTGGTGGCTTTGTCATTGCGTTTTCTGAAGTCACCGTCACGTATGCCTACAAAAAGTTTCTGACTTATTTAGTGCCGGAGTCGTGGGCACCCGAAGGGTTGGTGCAGCTGCTCTCTACGGACTATAAGTTTGCGGTGTCATTTGTGATCTTGGTGTTGGTCTTGCTCTTTAAGCCAACCGGAATTTTTGCGGGGAAATCCGTATGAAGCTACTGAAACAACAAGCCCCCCTGGCGTTTGCCTTCATGGCCACCGCCTTGGTGCTGGTCGGCGTTTTTCAAAGTTGGTCGCTGTCGCTGACCATCCTTAACTACTGCCTCATTGCCTCGATCATGTCGTTGGGCTTGAACATTCAGTGGGGTTATGCGGGCTTGTTTAACGTGGGCTTGATGGGCTTTGCCGCCCTCGGTGGTATGTCTGCCGTATTGGTGACCATGAAGCCCGTGCCAGAAGCTTGGGCGGTGGGTGGTGCGGGTATCGGCATGGGTATCGTCACCACGGTCGCGACTATTTTGCTGGCTATTGCGGCTTACCGCCGCTTGCCCAAGGGCTACGTGCGCGGGTGGGGCATGGCGACAGTTATCGTGCTCGGCTATTTTGCGCGCGGTACTTTTTTGATCCCGCCACCAACCTTATTGAGTCAGTTAACCCGGCGCAAACAGGCTTCTTAGGGGGCTTGGGTTTGCCCGTGTGGGTTGCTTGGGCGGTCGGCGGCGTGCTTGCCGCTGGTGTGGCCTGGGTCATTGGGAAAATCACGTTGGGCTTGCGCTCAGACTACTTGGCTATTGCGACCTTGGGGATTTCAGAAATCATTATTGCGGTGCTGAAAAACGAGGAATGGCTCACCCGGGGCGTAAAGAACGTTAACGGTATTCCCCGTCCGATGCCTTATGAGTACGACTTACAGCAACAGGTTTGGGCGCAAGAGTGGGCCGTTTGGTTTGGCGCAGACGTGCAGGACTTCACCTCCATCTACGTAAAAGTATGCTCCGCTGGGCTGGCCTTAAGCGTGTTGCTCGTTCTTTACTGGCTGTCTCAAACAGCGATTAAGTCACCATGGGGCCGCATGATGCGCGCGATTCGTGACAACGAGACAGCGGCAGAAGCGATGGGTAAACACGTCACAGGACGCCATTTGCAGGTATTTATCCTGGGCTCCGCTGTGGTGGGTATCGCCGGTGCAATGATGACCACGTTTGATGGGCAGTTTACGCCCACGACCTATAACCCCTTGCGGTTTACCTTCTTAATATGGGTCATGGTCATCGTGGGGGGGTCTGGTAATAACTTGGGCGCCATCGTCGGTGGTTTTGTTATTTGGTTCTTCTGGGTAGAGGCCGAGCCTATGGGCTACGCATTGCTCAACTTCCTCACGTCTGGCATGGATGCAGACAGTGCGTTAAGAGCTCATTTACTAGATAGCGCAGCGCATATGAGGCTGATCACCATGGGGTTGATCTTATTGGTCACGCTGCGATTCAGGCCGCGCGGCTTGTTACCTGAGCAAACGGCGCGAACGCGCGGTCATTGACCGGGTTTGGATGCGTAGGTCCGCATCCGGTCGACACGCACTTACGTAGGCGCCCGTC
>JGI26081J50195_1001028_pt1 | contig 11322 bp, 6 predicted proteins | sample SaaInl74LU_5_DNA_FD_50195 | JGI IMG/M metagenome (IMG submission 50195) | reverse complement strand
CCAAAGCTGGCAAATCGCGGCCCGTTACCCCTTGCAAAACCTGTGCAAGGAAGGCCTTTCCACCGATGGAAATCGGATCTGCGGCTGCGGCCTCTGTGCCACCAGACAATGCAAGCTCGCGGCGCAGGTTGGCCACTTCGTTCTGCAAAGCTTTGCGCTCCTCGAGAAGCTGTTGCGCGCGGTCGGCGATCTCTGTCGGCTGGACTTTCAAAACATTCGCAGCCGCGGCCATTGCAGCCATTTGTTGTTGAATGTGATGTTCTGCGCCCACTCCGGTCAGCGCCTCAATGCGCCGCACCCCGGCCGAGGAGGCCCCATCGCTCAGCAAGACGAATCCGCCGATATCTCCAGTTTGGCGCACATGGGTGCCGCCGCAAAGCTCCAAGCTGTAGGTGTCTTGCCCCGATCCTTTGCCAGAGCCGGGCAAATGCCCCATAGAAACCACCCGAACCTCATCGCCATATTTTTCGCCAAAGAGCGCTTGGGCCCCCAGGGCGCGCGCATCGTCAGGTGTCATAATGCGAGTCTCAACCGTGCTGTTTTGCCGGATGAAGGCGTTTACTTCGCTTTGCACCTGTTGCAACTGCGCGGCCGTAAGCGCTTGCCCATGGCTGAAGTCAAACCGCAGGCGGTCATCTGCGTTCAGTGACCCGCGTTGCGCCACATGATCACCCAGTGCCCGGCGCAGAGCTTCATGCAACAAATGGGTTGCGGAATGATTTGCACGAATTCGCGCGCGGCGGTCCGACGCGACTATGAGCTCAGCGGCCTGCCCCATTTCAACAAAGCCTTTCGTGACTTTGGCCATGTGAATGAACAGATCCGCAGTTTTGCGGCAATCGGTGACCTCAAGAATGCCACTCTCTGTCACAATCTCTCCACGGTCACCGATTTGACCGCCGCTTTCCGCATAGAAAGGCGTTTGGTTGAGTACTATTTGCACAACAGCGCCCGCGTCAGCACGGTCCACTTGCCCGCCATCCTGCACGAGCGCCACGATCTGACCTTCAGCTTGTTCGGTGTCATAGCCCAGAAAATCTGTCGCGCCATGGTTGTCCAGCACGTCAAACCAAATCGTATCATCGGCCATTTCACCCGAGCCTGCCCAAGCGGCACGGGCTTTGGCTTTTTGAGCGGCCATCGCGCTGTCAAAGCCATCCGTATCGACCGAGAGGCCTTTCTCACGCAGAGCATCTTGCGTCAGGTCAAGTGGGAAGCCGAAAGTGTCATAGAGCTTAAAGGCTGTGGCGCCAGGCAAGGCGCCGCCCTGCGGCAGATCGCCAACCTCATCTTCCAACAGGCGCAAACCCCGGTCCAAAGTGGTGCGGAAACGGGTTTCTTCCTGCAGCAAAGTTTCTTCAATCATCGATTGGGCCTGAACCAATTCAGGATAGGCCGCCCCCATTTGCTGGACCAAAGCCGGCACCAAGCGATGCATCAATGGATCCGCCGCACCGATCAAATGCGCATGACGCATCGCGCGGCGCATGATCCGCCGCAGCACATAGCCACGCCCATCCTTGGAGGGTAAAACCCCGTCGGCAATCAGAAAGGATGTTGAGCGCAGGTGATCTGCAATCACCCGGTGGTGTGTCTTATGCGGGCCGTCCGGATCCGAAGAGGTCGCCTGCGCTGAGGCCTCAATCAGATTGCGCACCAAATCCGTGGCGTAATTGTCATTCGTGCCTTGCAACAATGCCGCAACCCGCTCAATGCCCATGCCGGTGTCGATGGACTGTGCGGCCAAGGCTTTGCGCGTGCCGTCTTCAAACTGCTCATATTGCATAAAGACCAGGTTCCAGATTTCGACAAATCGGTCACCATCTTCATCCGGGCTGCCGGGAGGGCCGCCCCAGATGTGATCCCCGTGATCGTAGAAAATCTCTGAGCTGGGGCCGCAAGGACCGGTCGGCCCCATCATCCAAAAATTATCATCCGTGGCGATGCGGATGATTTTATCATCACTAAATCCGCCAATTTTCTTCCAAAGGGCCACGGCCTCATCATCATCATGATAGACGGTGACAACCAGTTTTTCCTTGGGAATACATAGCTCTTTTGTGATGACCTCCCAAGCAAAGAGAATGGCCTCTTCCTTGAAATAATCCCCAAAGCTGAAATTGCCCATCATCTCAAAGAAGGTGTGATGGCGGGCGGTGTAGCCCACATTGTCCAGATCATTATGTTTGCCGCCGGCGCGCACGCATTTTTGTGCGGTGGTGGCCCGCGTGTAATCGCGCGTTTCAACGCCCGTGAAGAGGTTTTTGAATTGCACCATACCTGAGTTGGCAAACATCAGTGTGGGATCATTGCGCGGCACCAAGGGGCTAGATTGCAAAACGCGATGACCCTGGCGGTCAAAATAGTTCAAAAACGTGGAGCGGATATCATTGAGCGTGGGCATTTCTTCGCAAAAACCTTGTAAATTGGGGTTGCCCGAAGACTTACCTTTCCTTTCCACAAGTGTCCACGGCAAAGCAAAACACCCCGGTGTGTCTTGCGCCGGGGTGTTTTATCTAACTTTGTCTATTAACTGAGGGCGCGGGCCACCCTAGAGGTCGATCACATTGTCCTCATCTTTTGAGCTTGGCCCCTCCACATCGATAGGCCGTTCAAACTTCAACCCGTGAGATTCACGAATTTTAGCTCAATATCATAGGCCATAGCCTTGTTTTCACTCAAGAAGACTTTTGCATTCTCACGGCCTTGGCCGATACGCTCATCACCATAGCTATACCAGCTGCCGGATTTCTCGACAAAGCCGCCTTTGACACCAAGATCAATCAGCTCGCCCATTTTGGAGATGCCCTCACCATACATGATGTCAAATTCAACCTGTTTAAAGGGCGGGGCCACTTTGTTTTTCACGACTTTGACGCGGGTGGCATTGCCCACGACCTCGTCGCGATCCTTCAAAGCGCCAATCCGGCGAATATCCAATCGCACCGATGAGTAGAACTTCAAGGCATTGCCGCCGGTTGTGGTTTCCGGGCTGCCAAACATAACGCCAATCTTCATCCGAATTTGGTTGATAAAAATGACCATACAGTTGGATTTGCTGATGCTGCCGGTCAGTTTGCGCATGGCTTGGCTCATCAACCGGGCCTGTGCGCCGACCTGTGCATCGCCCATATCGCCTTCCAATTCCGATTTCGGGGTCAAAGCAGCGACAGAATCAACCACCACCATGGAAACCGCGCCTGAGCGCACCAAAGTGTCGGTGATTTCCAAAGCCTGCTCGCCCGTGTCAGGCTGCGAGATCAGCAGCTCTTCCAGATTTACGCCAAGTTTACGCGCATAGAGTGGATCAAGCGCGTGTTCTGCATCGACAAATGCGCAGACGCCGCCCTTTTTCTGTTCTTCCGCCACGCAATGCAGGGTCAACGTTGTTTTGCCCGAGGACTCTGGGCCGTAGATCTCAATGATCCGCCCCTTGGGCAGACCGCCAATGCCAAGAGCAATATCTAGGCCGATGGAGCCGGTTGAGGTCGACTCAATCCCGGGGATGACTGCGCCCTCGCCCAATGTCATGATTGAACCTTTGCCGAACTGACGTTCGATTTGTGCCAAAGCGCTGTCTAGCGCCTTTTGACGGTCGCCTGTTTTTGGTGCCATTGTGAGTAAATCTGCCGTTGCCATTGTTTCACGCTCCTTATTCCACACCCGAGACGGGGGGACAATGATGTAATGTTCGCTTCTTGTTCTTTTTATCGGACCAAAAGGAGAACAAATCAAGATTTTTCTACAAATTTGTCTTTTATTCTTAGCAATAATCTTTAAAAATTGGTGAAACACTTATGAATTTAAGAGATTAATGCTGATATTTTCGCGCTATAACCTTGTTCTCCTGGCCGTGCCTAAAACGGGATCAACGGCTTTAGAAGTGGCTTTGGGACAGGAGGCCGATGGTAGATTCGGCAATCCACCAGAAATGGAGCATTTACCGGTATAATCGCTTCGTGCGACCTCTGTTGTAGCTCACCACTGGGCAGGATCCAGAAACCTTTGCGCTGATCCGTGAGCCGATTAGCTGGCTGCGCAGTTGGTATCGGTATAGGGCCCACAATTCTATGGCCCTATTGCCCACCTCGACCTGTCATATCAGTTTCGACCAATTTGTGCGTGAGGCGATGTCAGACGATCCCCCTTCCTTTGCCCAAGTCGGTTGCCAAACGCGTTTTTTGTCACCTGGAGGCAGCGGCGGGCCCATCACGCATCTGTTTCAATATGAGCAAATGGATTTAGCCTGCAAATTCCTAGAGAACCGTTTGGAATTGGAACTGGACCTGCCGTGGCTCAATCAAGCGGCCATCGGCCCGGCGCCGTTGGACCCAGATTTGGAAGCGCAGTATCGGCAGATCCATGCGGGCGAATTTCAACTCTGGCAAGACGCCTCTATCTAGCGCTCGCCCTATGATGCTGGCACCACGACATCCAGAACGGCTTGGGTCAGATCGTTAAGTGAAAAGGGATTCGGCAAGAACACGGAGCCCTCAATTTCAGATTGTTGTTTNTCAAANGCATCCTCAGCATATNCCGAGACAAAGACGACACGCGTGCCGGGCCGGTCNATGNGCGCAAGCCGCACCCAGGTTGGNCCATCCAGCCCCNGCATCACCACATCGGTCACGAATACATCGATTTTCAATGACTTATCTTCGAGAATTTTCAACGCNGCTTCGGCNCAATCGGCTTCATAAACGGTGAGACCCTTGATCCGCAGCGCCCGCGATGCAAAGGCGCGCACGGGTGCCTCATCCTCCACCAGAAGCACAACTTGTTCGCATTGTGTTGGCGGTGACACGACCTCGGCTATCAATTTTTGTTCCTTCTGTTTGGCGCGCCGATCAACTGCCGGGATCAGCACATCAAAAACTGTGCCCTTGCCGATCTCGCTTTCTGCAAAGATAAACCCATTGGACTGTTTAACAATTCCATAGACCGTCGATAGCCCCAAACCGGTCCCCTCGCCCGTGCGTTTTGTGGTGAAAAACGGTTCAAATATTTTTTGGCGGTGTTCGGGGGGTATGCCCGAGCCAAAATCTTCCACTTGAATCTTCACATACTCTCCCGCTGGGATCACCGCACTGTCGCGCTCNTGCGCCTTGTCAAAGGTTTNAGATTGCGTGCGGATGACAACATCGCCCCCCTCGACCATTGCATCGCGCGCATTCACCACAAGGTTCATTAACACCTGTTCCAATTGCCGCTTGTCCGCCCGCACAATGGGAAGTTTCGTGCCATGGTACAGNAAGAGATTTACTTTCTCGCCCACCAAACGATCCAACAAATGCGCCAAGTCAGCGATAATTTCACGAATATTGAGCAGTTTAACCTGTAGGTTTTGCTTGCGTGAGAAAGCCAGCAATTGACCAATCAACGCAGCGGCCCGATTGGCATTCTGATGGATTTGCATCAGATCACTGAAATCAGGATCATTTTTGTCATGGCGCAACAGAAGTAGACCACAATGACCGGAAATCGCAGTTAACAAATTGTTGAAATCATGCGCCACACCTCCGGCAAGCTGCAAGCGTCAGGCCCTGACCACCGATGGTCACACAATCTTGTGCCCAACCTTTTGTGACAGCCCGGCGCATCAAACTTTCCAGTTTTGGCGCGAGATCCCCATAAGCTTTTGGCAACACGCGATCAATGGAACCGGGCTCAATGGAAAACCCTTGCTCTTTTGCCGCGCGATTCACCTGCGTCACCCCGCCGTCCAGCCCGCTGATCACCACGCCATAGTCACATTTTTCATAGGTTTGCGCCAATATTGCTGAGCGGCGCAAATCTGCAAGATAGCGCACCACCCAATAACAAGCCAAGCCAGCCGCGCATATCACGATCGAGAGTGCGAGAACCAAAAGCCAATGCCCTGTGCGCAGAAACCCAGTTAAAACAATTAAGAAAGCAACGGAAACACAGAAGCTAATGAGGGCGAAAGAATGGTGCCAGGCGTCAAATATTCTTAAAATACTTTTCATTTAAATTGTGCGCTCGTTGATAAAAATTCCAATGCGACACATACAAAAAATTGGTTAATTGATTATTAATTACCACAGCAAAGCCCGCGCTCAAATACCTTTCTTAAAGATAACCAAATAGAGCCCATCCTGTATTGCACTGGGTAAATATTGCTCTGTGCTGCAAAAGGTTAAATCCGGGAAATTTTCGCTGACAAATTGCCGCTGCCCTTGATTTTCGGCCTCAAAAATTGAGCAAGTGATTAAAGCGAGACATCCGTTTGGCGCCAAATATGTTATGGATTTGGCAATGATATCCCGTTGAAGCCGCACAAATGCCTCCAGGTCCTTTGGTGTAAGGCTCCATTTACCTTCCGGAGATCGGCGCCACGCCCCGCTGCCCGAACAGGGTAAATCACACACCACAGTCTCAAATTTTGCCGATTTTGCCAAATCTTGCGGCGCTATGACCTCAATGTCATGCCCACCACGCGCCGCCCGCGGTGCTATTTCTGCCATACGCGCGGTTGAAATATCATGAGCAAAGATCTTCGAGCCGCTGCGCGCTGCCAGGGCCAAGGACTTGCCACCGCCCCCGGCACAGTAATCCAAAACCCGTCCATTGAGTGCAATAGCATCCGCCACGGCCTGAGACGCCGCGTCCTGCAACTCAAACCAACCCTGTTCAAAACAAGGTTGAAGCACGGCGCGGCGCGGATTGCTTAAGACGGTCAGCGCCGTATCAGAGGCCAAATTGGGGGTTGTTTCAATCTCCGCCTTGGCCAATTCCGCCTGGAGCTGGGCCCGCGTCGTCTTTTGTAGGTTTACCCTCAGCGTAATTGGTGCGCGATGTCGCAGGACCGCGCCAATCTTTGCAGTTTGCTCGGCTCCATATTGCTGGGTTAATAGGTCGATCACCCAATCTTGCAGATCCAAACGATCGCGGTCTGAGGGAAGCGGCGTGACATCGTCAGCACACAATGCCGCTGGCGCATGCGCTATTCCGTAAAAAATTCATTTGGATCTTCGCCATTGGCACGCAGCGTCCCAATGGCCCAGGCGCGCGCAGATTGCGGCGCCGGCCAGGCGCCAGCTGATCGGCGGCAGCGCAGCGCTTGAAAGACCAAATCGCGCAATGCAGCCCGATCTTTTGACCCTGCAAAACGATTGCCCCGCGCCCAATTGGTCAGAGCCTTTTCTGCCGGCACGCCAGATAGAATAGCCTCGAGTATATCAATCTGTGCCGCGACGCGGGCGCCGGGTGTCATCAGCCGACCCGATAGTTCGGACTTTCGCGGGTGATTTGAACGTCATGCACATGACTTTCTTTCAATCCTGCGCCGGTGATTTTCACAAAGCTACAATTTTTGCGCATCTGATCCACGCTCGCGCATCCCGTATACCCCATGGCCGCGCGCAGACCGCCAACCAATTGGTGCAATACTGTTCCTGCCGCGCCCTTATAGGGCACTTGCCCTTCAATTCCCTCGGGAACCAACTTATCGCTGGCGGCATCTTTTTGGAAATATCGATCCGCAGAGCCGCGCGCCATTGCGCCCAGAGAGCCCATGCCGCGATAGGATTTAAAGCTACGCCTTGGTAAAGGATGACCTCGCCGGGGCTTTCATCGGTGCCGGCAATCATAGACCCAACCATGGCACATGAGGCCCCTGCCGCAATGGCTTTGGCAAAATCGCCAGAAAACTTAATGCCGCCATCCGCAATGACCGGAATATCATGCGGAAGGGCTGCGCCTGCGCAGTCCATAATCGCCGTCAATTGCGGCACACCCACGCCTGCAACCATCCGCGTTGTGCAGATTGAGCCTGGACCGATACCAACTTTAATCGCATCTGCGCCCGCCTCAATCAAAGTGGTGGTCGCCGCCGCCGTGGCCACATTACCGGCGATGATTTGGGTCTTTCCAGCCACTTCCTTCGCCCGCGCCACCGCCAAAGCCACCCCTTCAGAGTGCCCATGCGCCGTGTCGATCACAACCATATCTGCGCCCGCTTCGATCAGCGCCATCGTGCGCTCAAAACCCGCATCCCCAACGGTACTGGCCGCAGCCACGCGTAGGCGCCCTAAGTCGTCCTTACAGGCACTTGGGTTCAAGACGGCTTGCTCAAGATCTTTTAGCGTCAACAGTCCGGTCAATTTGCCTGCACTGTCTGTCACAAGCAGTTTTTCAATCCGCCGCGCCGCCATCAATTGCTTGGCTTCACGCGGATCGGCTGGTTCTTGCAAGATTGCAAGGTTTTCAGTCGACATCATAGCGGAAACCGGTGTTTTGGGATCTGTGGCGAAGCGCATATCGCGGTTGGTCACAATGCCGACAACGCGGCCATCCTGCACCACTGGGAAACCGGTCACGCGGTAACGTTCTTGCAAGGCTTTCGCATCAGCAAGGGTTTGCTCCGGCGTCAGAGTGACGGGGTTATAGACGATCCCACTTTCAAATCGTTTGACCCGCCGGACTTGCCGCGCTTGCTCGTCCAGATCGAGATTGCGGTGGATAACCCCCATGCCGCCCGATTGCGCCATGGCAATCGCCATGCGCGCTTCTGTCACCGTGTCCATGGCCGATGACAGCAGCGGAATGTTCAATCGGATGGATTTTGTGACCTGCGTGCGGGTATCTGCCGTGGAGGGCAAGACCGAAGACTGAGCCGGTACCAACAAAACATCGTCAAAAGTTAAAGCCTCGCGAATCTCCATGGGAGTCCTCCTAGAGCATGTATCACTTGGCGCTTTCCTATCGCATGGGTTGACGTAAACCGAAAGGGGGTTGGGTAGATTAATGCTCATTCGGGTCATCATGGCACAGCCCCCGGGCTTTTTGTCGGCTAAATGCCGATGCCCGGCTCGTGAATTAACCCGATCTGCCGCGGATTGACCATTTTCAGCCGTTCCCGCTCTTTACCCTTCGCTGAAGCGCAGTAAGTTAAGCGCAAGTTTTTCTTTAAAGGTTCCCCATGACACAAGAGCATCTGGTGCTGTTCACCCCCTCAGGCAAACGTGGACGTTTCGAAACCGGCACACCGATCCTCACCGCAGCCCGGCAATTGGGCGTGGATCTCGACTCGGTGTGCGGCGGTCGTGGCATTTGTTCCAAATGCCAGATCACACCGGGCTATGGAGAATTTTCAAAACACGGGGTCACAGTCGCCGAAGGCGCGCTTTCCGAATGGAATGCGGTTGAGCAGCGCTACAAAGACAAACGCGGCTTGATTGATGGTCGCCGCCTTGGCTGCCAAGCCACCGTTCAGGGCGATATCGTGATTGACGTGCCGCCTGAAAGCCAAGTGCACAAACAGGTCGTCCGCAAACGCGCAGAGGTGCTCGACATTACGCTGAACCCTTCGACACGGATCTACTATGTCGAGGTGGAAGAACCCGATATGCACAACCCATCGGGAGATTTAGAGCGCTTGGTTGCGGCCTTGGAAAGCCAATGGCAACTGCGTAACGTGCAGGCAGATTTCAGCATTCTGCCGCAGATGCAGCCAATTCTTCGCAAGGGCGGTTGGACAGTGACCTGCGCGGTTCACCATGCGGATGCCGGCAGCGACCCGCAGATCATCCATCTGTGGCCGGGGCTCTATGAGGGCACAATCTACGGCATGGCTGTGGATCTTGGATCAACCACAATCGCCGCGCATCTGTGCGATCTGCGCACCGGTGAAGTTGTCGCCTCCTCTGGATTGATGAACCCGCAAATCAGGTTTGGCGAGGATCTGATGAGCCGGGTCAGCTATGCGATGATGAACCCGGGTGGTGATCAGGAAATGACCCGGGCTGTGCGCGACGGTATGGACGCATTGTTCACCCAAATTTCGGCTGAAGCGGAGATTGACAAGAGCTTGATCATGGATGCCGTCTTTGTTTGCAATCCCGTGATGCACCATCTTTTCTTGGGAATAGACCCTTTTGAGCTTGGGCAAGCGCCCTTCGCTTTGGCCACGTCCAACGCCCTGCGCTTATTTGCCCATCAGTTAGACATCAACATCCACCCCAGCGCGCGCGCCTATATCCTGCCCTGCATTGCCGGCCATGTTGGAGCCGATGCGGCCGCGGTTGCTCTGTCAGAAGCGCCAAATCGCTCTGAAGATTTAGTGCTGGTTGTGGATGTTGGAACGAATGCGGAAATTTTACTCGGAAACCGGGACAAGGTGCTGGCCTGCTCCTCCCCCACCGGCCCGGCCTTCGAAGGGGCGCAGATCAGCTCGGGGCAGCGCGCGGCACCAGGGGCCATTGAAAAGGTTGAAATTGATCCGGTGACCAAAGATCCCCGCTTCCGCGTGATCGGATGCGAGCTTTGGTCTGATGAGGAGGGTTTTTGGGAGGCCATTAAAAGCAGTGGCATCACAGGCATTTGCGGCTCAGGCATCATCGAAGCCATTGCCGAAATGCGTATGGCTGGAATTTTGGACCCCTCCGGGCTCATCGGGTCGGCGGAACAAACGGGCACAGAGCGCTGCGTGTTAGACGGGCGCACCCACAGCTATGTGATGTATGACGGCAGCGCCGAAGGCGGGCCAAAAATCACCGTCACAAATCCCGATATCCGCGCCATTCAAATGGCCAAAGCTGCTCTCTATTCCGGCGCGCGGCTCTTGATGGATAAATTTGGCGTGGATAAAGTGGATCGCGTTGTGCTCGCCGGTGCTTTTGGGGCTCATATTTCCCCCAAACACGCGCTGGTTTTGGGAATGATCCCCGATGTCCCCTTTGACCGTGTGACCTCTGCGGGCAATGCTGCGGGATCCGGGGCGCGGATTGCTTTGATTGACACAGCGCAGCGGGCTGAAATCGAGCAAATTGTGCGCCAAATTGAGAAAATTGAAACCGCGATTGAGCCACGGTTTCAGGAGCATTTTGTCAATGCCTCGGCAATTCCCAATTCCGATGATCCATTCACAACGCTGAAATCTGCGGTGCCTTTGCCGGATGTAAATTTCAACACAGGTGGCGGGGATAGTGCCTCAAGCGGGCGGCGGCGCAGAAGGCGCTAAGGGCGCCAATCGCGGCTTGACCCCTTGTCATGAAGCCGCTAGGCATCGGCGCAGCGCGGGTATGGTGAAAAGGTATCACGCGAGCTTCCCAAGCTTAAGTTACGGGTTCAATTCCCGTTACCCGCTCCAAATTTTGGCAAAACTATAGCATGTTCCGTTATGCGCGCAGCAATCACCTAGTCAAAGAGCTCATGGCAGAACTCCAAGCCCTCAACCAGCGCATCCACCTCCGCCTTTGTATTATACATGGCGAAGCTGGCACGGCACGTGGCGCTGACGGCGAGGTGATCCATGAGCGGTTGCGCGCAGTGATGCCCGGCCCGCACCGCGATGCCCTTTTT
>JGI26081J50195_1001026_pt1 | contig 11324 bp, 10 predicted proteins | sample SaaInl74LU_5_DNA_FD_50195 | JGI IMG/M metagenome (IMG submission 50195) | reverse complement strand
GCGCCGCCATGTGCCGGACCCCAAAGACAGGCAATTCCAGCTGCAATGCAGGCAAATGGATTGGCCCCAGAGGAGGACGCCAGACGAACCGTAGAGGTCGANGCATTTTGCTCATGATCTGCATGNAGGGTGAATATCCGGTCCATCGCGCGNGACAAGATAGGGTTCACCTCATAGTCTTCGGCAGGCACCGCAAAGCACATGCGCAGGAAGTTTGAGGCATAATCCACATCATTGCGTGGATAAACAAAGGGCTGTCCAACCGTGTATTTATAGGCCATGGCTGCAATTGTTGGCATTTTCGCGATCAAACGAATGGACGCGACCTCGCGCTGGTGCTGGTCGGTAATATCGGTTGAATCGTGATAGAATGCCGACATGGCTCCAACAACACCGGTCATAATGGCCATCGGATGGGCATCACGGCGGAAGCCGCGGAAGAAATTGACCATCTGTTCGTGCAGCATGGTGTGATTTGTCACCAGGCTTTCAAACTCTTCGAGCTCAGTTGCATTTGGCAAGTGACCGTTGAGCAACAAAAAGCACACTTCCAAATAGTGGCTTTGCGAGGCCAGCTGATCAATCGGATAGCCTCGATGCAGCAATACGCCGGCCTCTCCATCAATGAAGGTGATGGTCGAATCGCAGGCGGCGGTTGAGGTGAAGCCCGGGTCATAGGTAAAGACATTGGCCTGTGCATAGAGCTTTCGAATATCTACCACATCCGGTCCGGCTGTCGGCGACATCACTGGAAGGTCATAGGTGGTCCGTTCAGGGTCAGTTTGGCAATGTTTTGTACGTCATCGGTCATATTATTCTCATCTTCCCAGTTCAGCATGGTCTCAAAGGGCCTGCTCAACTTATATCGTTTAGCCGTGCAATGGTTTCATCCCGGCCCAACACTAACATCATGTCAAATACACTAGGCGAGGTAACGCGTCCTGAAAGTGCGGCCCTTAGTGGGGCTGCCAACTTGCCCATTTTTGTCTCATGGGACAGTGCAAGGCGTTCAACCGTACCTTCCAGTTCTTCTCGCGTCCAGATAGCATTTTGCAACTGCGGCGTCAATTCATTCAGTATACTAATGGATACTGAATCAAGCGCTTGGAGCGCTTTCTCTTCCAGATTCAAAGGGCGAGATTGGAGTATAAATGATGATTTATCAATGAGTTCCAGCATGGTTTTCGCGCGTTCCTTGACGCAATAAGCGCCGGACAGGAAGAGAGATTTTTGTGCATCACTCAAAGGGTCAGCCTGGGTTGCCGCCAGATATTCCTCCAGTTCATGCAGCAATGCAGCATCATCGGTCTGCGCGATGTGTTGGCCGGAAATATTGGCCAATTTTTTGAAGTCAAACCGCGCGGGTGATTTGCCAATGTGCTCAAGGTCAAACCAGGATTGCGCTTGGGCATCGGTGAAGAACTCGTCATCCCCATGGCTCCAGCCTAAACGCGCCAGATAATTGCGCATTCCGGCGGCCGAGTAGCCAAGCGCTTGATACTCCTCAACCCCTGTCGCGCCGTGGCGCTTGGACATTTTCTTGCCGTCCGGCCCATGAATGAGCGGGATATGCGCATAGGTTGGCAGATCCCAGCCCATGGCCAGGTAAATCTGAATTTGCCGCGCCGCATTGTTCAGGTGATCGTCGCCGCGAATAACATGGGTGACGCCCATATCATGGTCATCGACCACAACAGCGAGCATATAAACGGGGCTGCCATCTGATCGGAGCAGAACCATGTCATCAAGCTGATCATTGCGGATGACAACATCCCCTTGCACCTGATCCTTGATGAGCGTTTGCCCCTCGCGCGGGGCTTTGAGCCGCACCACATAGGGCGCGTCAGGGTGATCCCCCTCTTCGGCATCACGCCAGGGGGAGCGAAACAGTGTCGAGCGTTTCTCCGCTTGCGCCGCCTCTCGAAAGGCGGCGATTTCCTCTTGCGTGGCAAAGCACTTATAGGCGTGGCCCGCTGCCAGCATTTGCGCGGCCACGTCCGCGTGACGCGCCGCATTGGCCGCTTGACTGACCGGCGTGCCATCAAAGTCCAAGCCAAGCCAAGCCAAACCCCGGTAGATGGCCTGGGTTGAGGCCTCGGTTGAGCGCTCCTTATCTGTATCTTCCACCCGCAGTAAAAATTGCCCGCCGTGGCGCCGAGCGAAGAGCCAGTTAAACAGCGCCGTGCGCGCCGAGCCAATATGCAATGTTCCGGTTGGGGAGGGGGCAAAACGGGTGACTACGGGGGTGTCAGACATGATGTTCATCTTTCGCAAAGGAAAAGGGCGCAGACTGTTCCTAAGGCGCATCCATAGAGAGGACAAGTGCAGCATTGGTCTTGGATTTGGGCAGCGGTGGAGTCTGCGCTGCAGGCGCAGGCGCAAAACCTGATGCATTGGACCGCTTTTGGTTTTGGCTTGGGAATTGCGGCCTATTTTGGAGTGCCGCGCGAGCCAGGACCATTGGTCTTCCTAGCCGCCTGCCTCTCTGCGGGCCTATGTGTGGGTCTTGCGATCCGATTTCGCACTGGAATAGCGCGGTTGCTAATCGTGATCGCCGCTCTGGCGGGTGGGTTTGCCTGGAGTCAATATCGGGCCCATGCGGTCTCTGGCCCTGTTCTGTCAGAGCGGTTTTATGGTGCGGTGCAGGGGCGGGTTGTCGGCATTGATCGCAGCCTGTCTGAAAAGCCGCGCCTAACTTTGGATCACTTGGTGTTGGGCTCATTGCCACAGCACGCCACGCCAAACCGTTTGCGCGTGGCGCTGCATGGGAGGGCACAAGAGTATATGCCACAGATCGGCGACATCGTCTTGCTCGCAGCGCATTTGTCACCGCCGCCCGGTCCGGCTGAACCCTATGGCTATGATTTTCAACGACAGGCTTGGTTTGCGCAATTGGGTGCGGTGGGATACACGCGCAGCCCCGTGATGATCTGGCGCGCGGCACCGGCCGATCAGGGCGGGCTCATCGTTCAAAAATGGCGTCAGAAGATCGGCGCGCATATGGCGGCGCATATGCCAGCCCGCACCGCAGGGGTGGCGATGGCCATCACGGTTGGTGACCGAATGTATCTTGATCGAGAGGTGCAGCAAAGCTTGCGCGCGGCGAATCTTTCGCATCTTTTGGCGATTTCTGGCCTGCATATGGGCCTGCTCACCAGTCTGGTGTTCTTTTTAACGCGGGCCCTTTTGTCCTGTCTGCCCTATCTTATTTTAAACTGGCCGATCAAGAAAATAGCCGCGATGATGAGCATAGGGGTTGGGGCGGGGTATCTGATGCTTTCCGGTGCCAGTGTTGCGACCGAGCGGGCGTATATTATGGCCTTTACCATCTTCGCCGCTGTGCTGCTTGAGCGGCGTGCGCTCACCTTGCACGCGCTGGCGATTGCGGCAATTTTGGTTTTGCTGCTCCGGCCGGAGGCCCTGCTGGGTCCGGGCTTTCAAATGTCATTTGCAGCCACTGGCCTTTTGATCATTGTGTTTAACGCGATGAGCCAATGGACATGGGCGGCGCGCTGGCCGTGGGGCACGCGGTATTTGATGGGATCTGTGGTCTCGGCAGTGGTGGCTGGCCTTGCCACTGCCCCGATCGCAGCGGCACATTTCAACATACTGCCGCATTACGGGGTCTTGGCAAATGTTGTCGCGGTTCCGATTATGGGGTTTGTGGTCATGCCCAGTGCGATTTTGGCCGCCGCGCTGGCCCCCTTTGGGGGAGAGGCGTTGGGGTTTTGGGGCATGACCTTGGGGCTAGGAGCAATTTTGGATGTTGCGAGCCATGTTGCAGATTTTCCCCATTCGGTCAGCCATATCAAAGCACCACCGCCAAAGGTATTGGGTCTATTGGCGGCATCTGTGCTGTTTGGAATTTTGTGGCAGGGTCAATTGCGATATCTTGCTGTTATTCCCGCCTGTGCCGCTTTGATTTGCTGGGTTATGTCTCCTCGCCCGGATGTATTGATCAGCGGTGATGGGCGTTTGGTTGGTGTGATGGTGCAGGGTACAAGGGTTCTGAATGTCGCAAAAGGTTCAGGCTTTGTGGCGCGCAGCTGGCTTGAGAATGACGGGAACCCCATCTCTCAAAAATCTGCCTATGGGGCTATGCCATCTTGGCTCGAGATTGTGGACAAAGGGTCTCACCCGATGCGCCCCTGTCAAGCCGCGTTGGTGGTTGTGCAAGATTGGCGGTCTGAGCCGGCCTGCGATGGTTTTGATTTGGAGGCGCTGGCAACTGCGGGGGGCGTGGCAGGACGGTTCGATAGCTCCGGCAGGCTGCAATGGATCACGGTCAGACAGGCTATCGGACACAGGCTTTGGAACAGCGCAGAGTTGCGGGATGCAAAAGGCCCCGATCCAGCAGGCCTTAATGCGCGTTAATAGGTGCGGATCAGGCCCACCAATTTGCCCTGTACTTTGACCTGATCGTCGCGGAATACGCGGGTTTCATAGGCAGGATTGGCCGCTTCAAGCGCGATGGCGCTGCCATTGCGGCGGAACCGTTTCAAAGTGGCCTCGTGATCTTCGACCAAGGCGACGACGATATCGCCATTCTGGGCTGTGCTGGTTTCTCGGATCACCACCACGTCACCGTCATTGATTCCGACCTCGATCATCGAGTCGCCCTTCACCTCCAGCGCGTAATGCTGACCGGCGTTTGAGATCATGTCGCCCGGCACAGCCACATCACGCGCGTAGTCTTGAATTGCAGAAATAGGCACGCCAGCTGCGATGCGACCCATCATCGGCAATGATCTCACGTCTGCCGAATCCAGATCAATGGCATCACGTGGCCGGTCAGGACGATCCCCAGCAATCAGCCGCGGTGCAAACCCGCGTGTCGCGGGTTGCATCTGTTCGGGCATCCGCAGAATTTCAATGGCCCGCGCCCGATGCGCCAGGCGGCGAATGAATCCGCGTTCCTCGAGGGCCGTAATCAAGCGGTGGATACCGGATTTTGATTTGAGATCCAGCGCCTCTTTCATTTCATCAAAGGATGGGGAGACGCCATCGACCTGCGTGCGCGCGCGGATAAACTCAAGCAGTTGCAATTGCTTTTTGGTTAGCATGACATCATCTCCCAAGGTTGAGTCAATTCGCCGTGTTTGGGTAATGTTCTACTCTCGTTCCCCTTTTGTGTCAAGCTGTTTTGCATGACTTACAAAGGAATATAACGCATCTCGCTGCCTTTGGGCATGGCGGGGGCCTGGATTGGAGCAATCGCGAGCGCATTTGCGCCGCTCAAGATGCTCAGCAAAGAGCTGTCTTGCCGTGTGGCCACATGCAGAGCGCCATCTATCAAAGTGGCGCGCATATAGTGTTCTCGGGCGCCATTGGCGGGAAGATCATGGGCCAGTGGCGCGGTTTGCTGCGCGCGCGGACCGGCCGGCAGACCGAGCATCTTTTCGATCAAGGGCACCACGAAAATCTCGCCGCAGACCATGGCGGACACTGGGTTGCCCGGAAGGCCAATCATCGCCCGCCCGCCCATACGCCCGGCCATCAAGGGTTTTCCTGGGCGCATTGCGACTTTGTAAAAAGATTGCTCCAGCCCGAACTCGGCCGCGGCCTGCGCCACCAAGTCAAAATCGCCCACAGAGGCGCCACCAATGGTCAGGACCAGATCAGCATCACGGGTCAGGGCAAAGACCTCCGCCAAGGAGCCCAACCGATCGCGGGCAATCGGCAATATTCGCGCCTCTGCGCCAGCTTTTTGCAGCATAGCGGCGAGCCCATAGCTGTTTGACGCGATGATTTGATCGTCGCGGGGGGCATCGCCGGGCTGTACCAATTCATCGCCTGTGGCGATAAGGGCAACCTTCGGCCTGCGGGTCACATTGGGGCGCGGGACATTCATTGCGGCCAAAAGCGCGATGTCTTGCGCAGACAGGCGGCGCGGGGCGCGCAACTGATGACCTTTGGTGAAATCACTGCCAGCAGGGCGCCGATGGGCCGCATCATTTGGACCGTCAATCAGCGTGATTTGTCCATCTTTGGCGCAGACATTCTCTTGAATAAGGACATAGTCAGTGCCTTGGGGCAGGGGTGCGCCGGTGAATATCCGCGTGGCCTGGCCGGCGGCAACGGGACTTGAAAAAGGATGCCCGGCCGCAGATTCGCCAATCACCTGCCATGTTTGCGCGCCGGCTGCGAGATCGGTGGCGCGGATTGCATAGCCATCCATGGCCGCGGCGGCGAAGGGCGGTTGATCGCGGTTGGCTGTGACGGTTTGGGCCAAAACCCGCCCCTGTGCGTATTGCAGGGCAATGTCTTCGCTTGGCAGCGCGTCGCTGAGTGCCAAAATATGGTCAAGCGCCTCTCTAACCGAAATCATAGCGCCGAACGCCGCCAGGTGCCGGACTTGCCGCCTTGCTTTTCTTCGAGCTGAATAGACGCAATGGTGATGCCTTTATCGACGGCTTTCATCATGTCATAGACCGTAAGGGCCGCTGTGCTGGCGGCGGTGAGGGCTTCCATCTCAACTCCGGTTTGCCCGCGTGTTTTCACGGTGGCGGTGATCAGGACCCGGTGAGTTGCCCGATCAGGCTCAAGATCGACCGTGACCTTAGTGATCGGCAACGGATGGCACAGGGGGATCAGCTCAGAGGTTTTCTTTGCGGCCATAATCCCCGCTATGCGGGCGACAGCCAGCGCATCGCCCTTTTTCAAAGTCCCCTCCAGCAAGACATCCATGGCCGCTTGTGTGAGCTGCACGATGGCCGTTGCAGTGGCCATACGATCTGTATCGGACTTTCCAGAGACATCGACCATATGGGCGTGTCCGGCCTCATCAAGATGGGTCAGTTTTGACATTTAAATCCTATCTGGCATCCGCGGATTGGCCAAAAGAGTTCGCGTGGCCTGCGCCACATCGTTCTGACGCATCAGGCTTTCGCCAATGAGGAAGGTTCGGGCGCCATGGCCGGCCAGATCGGCCAGATCTTCGGCTGTGTAAATCCCGCTTTCGGCAACTATGGTTTTGTCCGCTGGCACGCGCTGCGCGAGACTGCGGGTGGTGTCCAGAGTAACATCAAAGGTGTTGAGATTGCGGTTGTTGATGCCAATCAAGGAGGATTTGAGCGCAAGGCCGCGGTCCAATTCAGCCGCGTCATGCACTTCAATCAAGGCATCCATGCCCCAGGCCGTGGCGGCCGCTTCCAATTCTGCCGCTTGGCTGTCCGAGACGGAGGCCATGATAATCAAGATACAATCGGCACCCAAGGCGCGGGCTTCTGCGACCTGATAGGTGTCATACATGAAGTCTTTGCGCAGCGCCGGTAGGGTTGTGGCGGCGCGGGCGGCGGTGAGATAGCTGTCATCCCCCTGAAAGGACGGCCCATCTGTCAGAATAGACAGGCAGGTCGCACCGCCTTGTTCATAGGCACGGGCCAGTGCGGGCGGATCGAAATCTGCACGAATGAGGCCTTTCGAGGGCGAGGCTTTCTTCACCTCTGCGATCAAAGCATAACCGGTCTGAGCGGCTTCTTTGAGGCGGCTGGCAAAGCCGCGCAGGGGGGACGCCGCGCGGGCGGCTGCTTCAACCTCGGCCAAAGAGACGGCCGCCTTGCGTGCTGCAATCTCTTCAAGCTTATAGGCTTTGATCTTATCAAGAATAGTGTCTGTCATATATTCAGTCCAATTGTCATGCGGCGCTGGTGAGCGCGGCTAAGGCGGTGACTTTGCTTTTTGCCGCCCCGCTGTCGATCGCGCCCGCGGCCAATTCGGCCCCTTCGCTCAGCGAGCTGGCTTTGCCTGCAATTTTCAGCGCGGCCGCAGAATTGAGCAAAACCGCATCGCGGTAAGCGGAGGCTGCGCCATCTAAAAGCGCGGCGAAGGCTTTGCCATTGTCTTCGGGGCTACCGCCGAGAATTGCCTCAAACGGATGCACTGGCAAGCCTGCGTCTTCGGGATGAATTTCAAACTCGACCACCTGGCCATTTTCAAGCGCGGCCACAGCGCTGCTGCCGGTGATGGTGAGCTCATCGGTGCCATCGGCGCTGCCATGCACCAGCCAAGCCGCCTCGCTGCCAAGCGCCCGAAGGGTTTCGGCCATGGGGCGGATCAAATCTGCTGAAAACACACCTGTTAATTGCCGTTTGACCCCGGCGGGATTGGTCAGCGGACCCAGGATATTAAAGATCGTGCGCGTGGCAAGCTCAGCGCGGGTGGGCATCACATGAGCGATGGCCGGGTGATGCATAGGGGCCATCATAAAGGCGATGCCGATCTCTTCCAAGGCGCGTTCCACGACATCGACTCCCACCATCACATTGATGCCCATCTGGCCCAAAGCATCGGCGGCGCCGGATTTGGAGCTGAGATTGCGGTTGCCATGTTTGGCCACAGGCACGCCGGCCCCGGCCACCACAAAGGCGGTTGCGGTCGAAATATTCAATGTGCCCTTGCCATCCCCACCGGTACCGACGATGTCCATGGCGCCCATGGGCGCGCGAACGGCGTTGCATTTGGCCCGCATGACGGCGGCGGCGGCGGCATATTCATCGACAGTCTCACCGCGTGTACGCAGCGCCATCAAAAAACCGCCAATTTGGCTTGGGGTGGCCTCTCCATTGAACAGCGCCTCAAAGGCCAGCTCTGCTTCAGCGCGGGTCAAGGGACGGTCGGCGGCTGTCCCAATCAAGGGTTGCAAAGCAGATGTCATGCCAGTTCCTTTGCCATGTTAAGAAAATTGCGCATGAGATGATGCCCATGTTCGGAGGCGATGCTCTCGGGATGAAATTGAACGCCATGAATGGGCAGGGTTTTATGCTGAAGCCCCATGATCGTGCCATCTTCCAATTCCGCAGTCACCTCTAAACAGTTGGGCAGTGTGGCGCGTTCTACAATCAATGAATGATAGCGTGTCGCCTCGAAAGGTGTCGGCAGGTCCGCGAAGAGACCTTGGCCCGTGTGATGCATTTTGCCCATTTTGCCATGCACAATCTCATGACAGCGCACGACCGAGCCGCCAAAGGCCTGACCAATGGTTTGATGCCCCAAGCAGACCCCCATGAGCGGGACGCGGGCGGCAGCGGCGGCCTCGGTCAGGGCAAGACAGATCCCAGCCTGCGCCGGGTCACAAGGTCCCGGGGACAGGAGAATCGCTGAGGCCCCGAGGGACATTGCCTCTTGCACGTCCAAGGCATCGTTGCGTTTGACCACAACCGTTGCGCCCAACTCCCCAAGATAATGCACCAAATTATAAGTGAAGCTGTCATAATTATCGATCAGCAGTAACATGGGTCGTCCTTTATGTTTTTTTTGCCCCACCGGCGCTCTTTCGGAACAATGGGTCTCGCAATTGACAGATTGGTCGCGGTATAGATGCTCAGGGAACGATGCTATCGTCAAGAGTGACAGGGCGTTTTTGGTGATTGAAAGGTGATAGATGCAACTACCGTTCTTCAATGGTCTGATTTGGGGTACGCTCATGGGGGGGGCTGGGCTGGTGGTCCTTTCGCTGTCCCACGATGTTTTGAACCTCAAAGGTCTAAACCCCGAGGTGACGGTTCTGCCAATCTCGCAAAGCCCTGATACGGCTATGACCGCGCAGGTGCCGGTGATTGATCTGGATCCCCCCTCGGAATTATCAGCGCCGCGTTCCATCTTGTCGCAAGGCCCCACCGCCGCCAGCCTTGGCCGCGGCTTGACTCTTTCTGCGCAAAAACCTGTATTGACCGGTGAAACTGAGACATTGGCCACTTTGCCGATGGTTCAAAAACTGCGCCCCTCCGCAAATATGCCACAGGTCTACCCAGGAGATTCTGCCCTCCTTTCGCCGCAATCTCCGACCCGCTTGGCTGGGATGCGCCGCCCCAGTGTCAACGCTCTCGATGACCGGAGCGCTATGCAGGTGAGCGCGCCGCGATTGGTGCAAACCGAGCCACTGCCAGAGGTGACCTATCTGCGCTATGCTCTGGAGTTCGAGCGGGTGGCGGGTAAGGGGCTTATAAGCATTGTGTTGATGGACAGGCCGTTAATGGACCCCCCCGATGGGCTGTTGGATCTTGGCGTGCCGTTCACCGTGGCAATTGATGGGAAAGCGGCGGATGCGCGGGCTAAAATGCTGCTTTATCGCGCCGCGGGTTTTGAAATTTTTACCAATATGCAATTGCCCGAGACCCTAACTGCTGTGAATGTGGCGCTGATCACGGATGCCTCAGTGCAGGCCGTGCCTATGGCCACGGGGCTCTGGCCTTCAGATTATAACCATGGCCCGCGATCTCCTGCGCAATTGCGTCTGTTGCAAGACCATTTGGCGAAAGAAAACCTAGGCTTGTTGCCAAAGGTCGATGTGACAATTTCTGATGACATGCGCCGCGCCTCGGATGTGTTGAGTGCCCTGGACTTTGCGGCAGAAACTGCTGCGCAGACGGGGCGAGCGGTCGTGGCGCTGGATCCGGTTGCGGAAATTTGGCAAGTTTTGCGCTTTTGGCTGCGCCATTCCGACTACGGCAATAGCGTCATCGCGCCGGTCTCGGCTGTGCTCACCCGCTAGCGCATATGTGACGCCCCATGCTCTAAGGCGCGCCGGTTAGGAGTTGCGCCAGCCAGCTTCGAATGTCGGGGTAGAGCGCCTCGAGTTGTGGCAGGTCGTTGACGCAGAGCATCTTGAGGTCNGGGGNGTCTCGAAGGTTTTGCAAGAGCGNGGGGATTGTCCCATCTGCNGCACCAACCCCTTGTCCGCTGTAGATATGATGGTGATCTTTAATCGGATGTAGCTTGGCGGTCTTGTGCAAAATACAGGCATNATTGTGCAAGCTNTGCGGCGAAAATTGGCGAATATCACGCATTTGATAGCGCGCATTGTCGCGAAATGCAGCGTTGAACTGGTTGTGAAGTTGGGCCATAATGCGGCGCGAGCAGGGATGTGCCACATGTGCCGCGCGAAAGAGGCGCTCGGGCGGCATACCGCATAGGCCTGCCGCATTGAGTTGCATNTAGTGATTGAACTTAGCCGGATCAGCCATCTGCACGGGATCGTCTTGCAAAACGCTGAAATCAGCCCAAGCGCCGCGTAAAATTGGGCCGTGTTTCGTGAAAAAATCGGCTTGCTGACAGGGTGCAGTTAGAAAAACATCATCATTGAAATAGATAAATCGGTCGGACAGACCCGGAATGTTCCAAAGAAAGGTCTCTATGGCCAAGGAGTTGAAAGTTGGCAGGGTCGCGCCGTGATCGGCGAATATCTCTGTGTGATCCACCAAGTGAATTTTGGCCTGCAGAGCAGCGCTTAGGCGCGACAGATCTGGTGATTGATCATCGACAACAATCCATATTTTGCGCAGCCACGGGGCGTTGTGCTCAAGGGACGAAAGGCAGAGATAAAT
>JGI26081J50195_1001024_pt1 | contig 11333 bp, 4 predicted proteins | sample SaaInl74LU_5_DNA_FD_50195 | JGI IMG/M metagenome (IMG submission 50195) | reverse complement strand
GCAGCAGTTGGATTTGCCGGGGCTGGCGGATTTGCTAAATTAGGCTCAACTGGAAATCAATTTCAAGATGCCTTTAAGAAATATGGAGGTAGCTTCGGTGGCTAAAAATAAAAAATAATATGGCAGCAGATAAAACATTAGTACAAGGCGCAGCAATGGCTGCTCCTAAATTCGTAAATGTAGCGGGAGCTTTTAGTAAAAACTTTGAAAGTACTTTAGGCGAAATTACAAAAGCAACAAACGAAGCAAATGCAAAAAGGAGCGAGCTAATAAATAGCCTTGACTTTATACAATTTGACGAAAATGGTAATACAATACCAATGTCTGAAGCACAGCTTGCTATTGCTAAAGATATTAGACAACAAGTTTTAGATGATATTAATAACGGTGATCCTTTTAGCCCAAAAAGAGCTGACTCAATAGGAAAGGCTAAAATGAAGGTACAGGAAGTTGCTGGGTTAGCTAATGTTCATAAACAAGTTATTGCTGATATGCAGTCCGCTAAATCAGAATTAAGCGGTGCAAATGATACTTCTGCTATTGATAGGCTTAATGCTATTAAAAACGCAAAGCTCGTTAAAGACCCTAAGACTGGCGAATACAAATATGAAGTAGCAGGTGAAATGCTATCCGCTCAACAACTTGCTGCATATCCGGAGGACATCATAGAAACCCCTGTTGTAGCGGAAGCAAATATTGGAAATACTTTTAATGTTTTATCTAAAAAATACACAACAATAGATCCAAACGATCCTTCTAAAAGAGCGCAATTTTTTGGTAACGCCGAACAAGAAGTTAGAACTATAGTTATACAGCAATTAAATGACCCTGCTTACGGTAATGATCTTAGGTATCATGCTTTAACACAAGGAAGCGATTATATTAAAAACCCACCGTACGATGGAATTACTAAATCTGGATTAGATGAAATAGCAATTACGGAAGTTAAAAAAGACATGGCCGAATGGAACAAGGCTAATCCCGACAAACCACCAAAAACTTTCCCAGATAACGACCCAATAAGAAAAGAAAATTTTATAAAAAATAAACTTAATGAAATGGTTGAGGAAGCCTATGTTAATGGCTTTAAAGAAAACAACCCGGATTCTAAGTTGCAACCTAAACCAGTAAAAGACACTACGTATAAGCCGGATAAACTTGATAAAGAAATTGCTTTTAACAAACCTATTGTAAGAGAGGCGAAAAAATTTGTTAGTGATTTAACTAAAGAAGGAGCTAAGCTTAAAGGTGACGAAAAAGTAAAACAAATAATTAAAAAAATTAAATCTTTTAGTCCGGATAACGAGGTAGCATTATTAACTAGAGGTGAGGCGTTTAAAAAGTATGTTGAAATGGAAAACAACAGACTAAAAGGTTTGACTGAAGAAGAAAGAAATGCTGAATTTGGAAAGGACAAAAAAGGCAAACAAAGAAAATGGGCTGACTCTGATATAATGAAAGAAAACTTTAGAAAGTTTATAGGCGAAAAACCAGGTATAAATATAGGAACAGATGAAGACCCAAATGTTATTCCAAACATAAAATCAGGAAGTGGTAATCAAATATTCGAATTTGATGAATTCAATGACGGAACATTTGCGTTTAAACCATTACCTGTAAATACTAAGAGCGCTAAATCTTTGGAAGAGTTTTTAGTAAACTATATACCTATGTCTGACGAAGCAAGAGCTAACTTTAAAGGTAAAATATTAGATAATCAATTACCATAAAATAAATATTATATGTTTGAATATAACGGATTTGAATTTACTTACGAAGAAGTAGAAGCAAGGGCTAAGGAAAAAGGATTAGATATAGATACTTATGTTAGCCAATATGGTATAAATAAAATAGACAAACCTTCTGACGAGGGAAAGCCAAAACCTCCGACGGCAACTATGGGCCAACTGGCGGAGGAAAAGGAGTTTGGTCCATCGGTATTTCCATTGGCAACTTCTTCTTGGGATTCGTCATTTCTAAAAACGGACAACCCAATAACATATGAAGCTGAAAACAATAAAGAAGTAGAGGTAGTAAGCTCCCAATATGCTTTTGAATCTGCTAAAAATATTTATTCAGCTTTGCCTAAAGGAGAAGATGAAGATAAAATTTCTATCAATGCAAACACAACTTTAAATAAGCTTGTTGAAAATGATGACTTTTTTAAATCATTTCCATTAGAGGTTTTAAAAAATAATAAAGACTCTGTAAATTCTTTTATAAAAGATATTAAAGAAAAATATGATTTAACAAAAGAGGCAGATTTTGAAAAAGCTAATAAAGAATTAAACGATTACTACAACAACTTAGTGCAAGACGCAGCGGCTAGGTCCGAAACATATAGCCAGCGTTTAAACTCTTACAAGGCGGCCGCTTCGCAAGCTGCTGGAGGGGATTTTAAAATTTTGCAAGACAAGTTAAGTTTAGAAGAAAAAAATAAAGCCAAAGATTTAGATGCTGTAAAAACCGCTGTTGCTGCAGATATGATAAGCGCAACACCTTTCAGTTTTTTAAATGTGTTGCCTGACAATGTTGCCGCCAACTTATACAAGACAGCGGCCGCAACAATACCCTCGTCTTTCAGCAGCACGTCAGTCATGAACAATGGACTAAGAGTTTCCGCTACTAAAAAGCAGATGGAGCTTATTGAAAAAAACGAAAACGAAGATCAATTATATTTTTCTGAAAAAGAAGCGCAAGGATTGCCACGATCTGGTGTATCGATAGGAAAACCAACTCTTACTAAAGAAGAAAAATTAAAAGAGCTTAAAGAATTATCGTCACAATTTCAAAAAGACTTTATACAAGGCGTTGTTAAAACAGAAGAATGGAAAAAAATACTTGAAGTTTTTCCGTCAGATGCGCAATTTTTAGATAATAGCGGTGTTTTTGATAAAGAGAATGCTTTAGATTTGCAAAAAGCAATTGGTACTCAAGGTGCTCAAATGCTTGGCGCCATGGCTAGTTTTGGATTAACTACTTATACTCAAGAAGGAGGCGGTGCTGCTTTAGAAATTTTAAATATAGAAGCTGCAAAATATGTAAAACAACCGAGCGAACCACTTGATAAAGCAAAGGCAAGAGTAGAAAAAATGCCTGCCAAAGAAAAAAGTGAATTGTTTTTAAAATTGCTTGACAACGGCCAAGTAAATTTAGAACCAGCCGTTGCAGTTGGGGCGGCAAATGCTGGGTTAGATCTAGTTTCTAACTTTTTTGTAGTAGGCAAAGCAGCTAAAGTTTTACCAAAGTCTGTTCTTAGAAATTTATTAAAAGGCAAAGTAAAACAAGCAATAGCCAAAGGAGGCTTACAAGGAGCCAAAGAACTTACACAGGCAACGTTTGCAGAGGTTGCAACGGAAAATTTGCAAGAATTATCCTCAGCCGTTGGGGTTGGAGCAGCTACTGGCGAATATGATATAACATTTAATAGGTTTTTAGAAACAACTATACAAACAGCTTTAACTACACCGTTTTTAGGAGGGGCTACAAAAGTTACTTCAAGCACTATTAATGAAATTGCGACTAACATTGCCGCATTAGATAACCCTGTTCATACCAGAACATTGGCTAACTCCTTAAAAGCAAACATAGAAAATCAATATAAAACAGGCGAAATATCTTTTGAGCAAAAAGATGAATTGTTTTCGCAAATTGAAGAAGCTGAAAAAATAAATAAAAGTCCAATATATAAAGGACTTGGTAAAGAAGCAAAAGTAGAAGCTTTTAATTTAGCTCTTGACTCAAAAAGAAACGAAGGAGAAGTAAAAAATATTCAGTCTCGTATAGATGAATTAAAGAGCAATAATCAGAATACTTTGCTCGATGAAATAAAGCTAGCTAATGCACAAAAGCTTTTAGACGAATCTAAAAAAATAGAAGCCAAGCTTTTATACTATAATAGATATTCTAATTCAGGTAAGAAATTTGCAGATGTAGTAAACAATACAAATGAAGGATCTTTAAAAGATTTAGAAATAAAATTTTTTAGCAATACAAAAGAATCTAAAAATTATGCGGATAACTTACTCCTTGAAGATGAATCTATAAAAGGCGAAGATAAGCAAGCTTTAGAAAGGTTTTCAAACGGAGAAACATCAGCTGTTTTTATAGGTAACACAGCATTAATAAACGACGCCGCTACAAAAACTAATATATATAAAGAAGTTTCTGATTTTAATATATCTACAGCTTCTAACGTAGTGCACCATGAAGCGTTGCATTTTTTAACAAATAAGTTAAGCGACACTGAATTAAACGATTTAGTTAGCAGTGTTAAAAATGAAATGAATGACTCTAATAGTAAAGAGATGATTTCATTAAATGGTTTAGCCAAAGCAAGAGTTCAAGATAGCTATTCAAATAGAAACAAAAGAATTCAAAACGAAGAATATTTAACATCTCTTTCGGATTTTTCAAATGTATTTAGCATATTGCAAGGGGATAATAAAGTTGAGGCTGGTTTTACTTTAGATAAAATTGCAAATATTTTTAATAAAAAGATTAGCGCTTTATCACCAGAATTAAACGCAAATTTTGATGCAATTCAGCTGTTAGATTTTATTAAAAAATATAATAAAATTGGAGATAAAGATTTTAAATCTCTTAGGGTACCCGTAGTAAAAAGCAAATCAGTAGAAGCTGACGAAGAAATTAATAATGAAAAGCAAACTAACGTAACTGAATCAAGACCAATACCAACTTTGGATGATTTATACAAAAAATATGGCAATGATCAAGTAAATTTAGTTAGTAATAGTTTATTAATAACACCAGAAGGAAAAGAAACGTTTGATTTTTCAAAATCAGAATTTGGTCAATCAATAGGTGGATTAGTTGAAAAAATAACTAAAGCAAATTTTGACGGCATTGCTCCTGACGCAAGAAAAGGCATTACCAGAAGCGACTATAAAAATGATTTGGTATCATTAGCGGCTACATTGGTTTCTAATGAATACGTGCCTTCTAAACAAGCCATAGGCAAGTTTATGATGTCCAGACTTAGACTTAGAGCTTTGGCTCTTGCTAAGCAAATGGGTATTGAGTCTACTGTTGAAAAAGGAGGAATGGGTATTGGCTTTGCCGCTGAAGATCAAAAAGACTTAATGGCTACAGAAACATCTGAGTCTGAAGTTTTAAAAAGCGAAGAAATTGCAAAAGAAAAACCAGTAAAGAAAAAAGAAACTTTATTGGAAAAAATTAAATTTCCAAACGAAACTATGTCTCAATTTGATGAGGCATTGGTAAAGGGGATAGCTTTAAACATTAAAAAGTTTGACACTGCTAAAGGTCAGAATCAAACTATATCTCCATTTGTGGCTGATTTAAAAATAGATTTAGCCAACTATTTAGAAAAAGATTTAGTTAAAGCTATTAAAAGCCAAGGCTTAGAAGAGTTTTTAAGAAATAATAGGGAGGCTGTTTTAGATAATTTTACCACTACATTTTTATCTAAACATCCGTTTTTTAGAAAAGGTATATTAAAAAGAGTTAATGGCGTTTGGACTCCACCTAGAAAAATTAGTGCATACAAATATGATTGGGTTGACGACAATGGTAATAAACTTAAAATAGACAGGGATAATGCAGCCGGAAGAGGTTTAACTTCTGGGCCAGAATTTATTAAAAGAAACCCTGATATTAAAAACGTTATAAAAGAAAATGAATTTATTGATTATCATTTTCAAGATGGTGCTTTAAGAAACAAAGCAAAACAAAATCCAGTTGCATCAATGGCTAGACAGATAGCATCTGAAATGGGGTTTGATGTATTAAAAAATGATTTAGCTAATAACGGTGAATTAACTACTGAAATATTCAAAAGGGCAGACCTATACGATATTATTGTTATAGAAGAAACTATAAATGACTTAGCAAAAGATTTAGACAGAGGTTTAATTAAAGAATCTAAATACTTAAAATCATTAACTGAAACTGAGGTAGGTATTTTCTATGATAATTCATCTTCTTTTACTGAAAAGTTAATTAACAACGGTTATAACACAGAAAAAGCATTTAAAGAAGTTTATACTATAAAGGTTTTGCCATTAGGTAAAGAAAAGTTAGATGGTATAATATCCGAGTTAGATGAAAAATTAAGATATGTTCTTAATAATGAAGAACTAAGATCCGCCATAGCTATACAAGAGTATTTAAATCATGAAATTCATGAAGCCATGTCTGAATTTAGAGGTATAAATGCAACCGCTAGAGTTTTAGACTACCAAATATCAATAAAAAATAACGCAAAGGGCGTAGAAAAAGCTATAAAAAACTTTACTCCTGTTTTGAAAAAAATAGTTTCAACTAAACTAAACAAAGCTGAGTTTATAATAAAGCACTTGTCTAGAGCTTTTTCTCATGGTAAAGACGATAGCATTTTCTTGACAAATAATGATATATTTGAAAATTTAATTAAGCCAATTACAACAAAGGAAGAAATACAAAATATAAAAGTTAGGAATGGCCAGTTTGTATTTGTTGAAAAAATTATTGAAAAAGGAAAAGAAAAAACAATATACACCAAAATAAAACCAACAGAAAGCTTTTATTACGGTACGGCAGCAAGCTTTAGGGATCTTATAAGCTCCGGAGGTTTGAATAAAACAAAAGCTTTAGAAAGCAAAAAAGTAACAGATGTTGTTTCTAAAGAAAGCAAAAAAGTTTTTATAGAAATAATTAAAGCTTTACAAACCGCTGTAGCTGACAAAAACAATCCTATGGATATTATTGACGCGGCCTTAATATTCCGCACGTTATATTCAGATCAAAAAGCATTAATAAAAAAAATGTACCCGTTAGAAGGTATTTTTGTTGGGAAAAATACATCGAATGAAATTCATGTATACGAACACAACCCCCCAGTATCTTCTTTAGCAAGGCATGCTATAGCTTATATTGCCGGGGATTTAACCGATATTAAAGTAGTAGAAGATATAATAAATCGTTCAAAAGCTTATATAACTCCTGAGTCAATGGACAAAATTATTACAGATAACGGACATAAACAAACGGTTCCAAAAACAAAAACAGGAATTGAAGATAGGGTTGCAATAGACGGTTTTAAATTAGTTACTATCAAAGAGGATAAAGTTGTAGAAAGCAAAAAATTAGAGGCTATGAGCACAACCTTTAATAAAATGCTAGAACGCAAAAAAGGTATTGCTGCAACTGAGAACATTTCAAAAGCAACCGCTAAATTACAAGGACAAAAAAAGGGTAGATTTAAAGTTTTTGTACCAGCATCTGCAGATGACTTTGTCGGTTTGCTTTATAATTTTTTAGGAACGGGTAAGCAAGGTGATGCTGATATGCAATTTTTTGAAGACAAATTACTTACACCTTTAGCTGAAGCTAATAGTAATTTAAATTCAGAAAGACAAGCAATAAAACAAAAATGGCAAGGAGTTGTAAAAGCCAACAAAGGTATTACTAAAATATTAAGACAAGAAAATGATTATAAGTTTTATACAAATGACCACGCTGTTAGAACATGGATGTGGGATAAACTTGGCTATGAAATTCCAGGAATAAGCGAAACAGATAAATCATCATTAATAGAGTCTGTTAATTCTAATGAAAAATTATTAAAATTTGCAGAAGATCTTATTGATATTCCAGATAAAAAAGAAAGCTGGCTGAAACCAGACCAAGATTGGACCGCTGGCACGGTTGAAATGGATCTTCAAGAAATTTTAAGTAAAATTGGTAGAGCCAGAATATTTGAAGAGTATATTACAAATGCCGATATTATATTTTCAGAAGGCAATTTAAATAAAATTGAAGCAGCATATGGACCAGCATTAAGAAGCGCCTTAGAAGATATGCTTTACAGAATAAAAAATGGTAGAGCAAGAGAGATTGGAAACAATAAATTAGCTAATGCTTATTTAAACTGGGTTAGAGGGTCTGTAGCAACAACCATGTTCTTTAACACCAGAACCTCTTTATTACAGCAACTTTCCATTGTTAACTTTACTAACTGGAACGAAAACAATCCTATGGCTCAGGCTAAATTTTTGTTAGGCAGCCCTAGAATATATGCACAGTATTGGACTCAAATATTCAATTCAGATTGGATGAAAGAGCGTAGACAGGGATTAAAAACAGATATAAATGAATCTGAGCTTGTTGCAAGATTAGAGGGTAGCAAAAATAAAAATAAAGCTTTATTAGCTTACATTTTAGAAAAAGGATTTTCACTTACAAAATATGGTGACAACATTGCAATTGCTACGGGAGGAGCTCCATATTTATATAACAGAGAACAAAAGTATATTAAAGATGGTCTGACTGTAGAAAAAGCTAGAGAAAAAGCTTTTTTAGATTTTCAGGAGTTAGCCGAAAGAACTCAGCAATCCTCAAGACAAGATTTATTGTCTAATCAACAAGTAAGTATTACTGGTAGATTATTCTTAGCGTTTCAAAATACTACTATGCAGATGACGCGTATACAGAAAAAATCTGCTTTAGATATAATAAATAGAAGAGGAGACTTTAAAACAAATATATCTAGGTTTGTATATTATAGTGCAATACAAAACACTTTATTTGCCTTTTTCCAAAACACATTATTTGCCGCAATATGGGCGGATGAAGATGATGAAGATTTAAAAATAGATGATAAAACGCTAAGGGCTGCAAACACTGTTTTAGATAGTGCTCTTAGGGGATCAGGTATTGGTGGCGCGGTTTTAGCTACTTTAAAAAACGCTATTATAGCTTGGAAAAAACAAAATGACAAAGGATGGACCGCCGATAACTCCAAAGTTTTAATAGAATTACTAAATGTTTCTCCAGCGGTTGGTATTAAAGTTAGAAAAATTAATACCGCAATGAATACTTATAAATACAATAAAAAAATTATTGATGATATTAGCTATACCAATCCTAATCACCCATATTATGGGATTGTTGGAAGTTTAACTTCTGCAATAATTAACGTTCCATTAGACAGGGTTATTACAAAAGCTCAAAATTTACAAGCCATGACACAGCAAGACGCGGAGGCCTGGCAAAGAACAGCGTTGTTTATGGGTTATAATAGTTGGGATTTAGGCTTAAAAGATAAAGAAATAGAATTAGCTAAAGCAAAATCTAAATTTGAATCTTCAACTTCTAAAAGAAAAACTGTTGTAAAGAAAAAAGTAAAAAAGAAAAAACGTAAAATAAACTAATTAAGTGTAAAAATATAATATGCACCAATGAAACTACTAATGGAAGATTTAAAAATATACATGATAAACACCGTGTCATTACTCGTCTCGTTCTCTAATGTAGAAATGGGATTGAAGATTGTATTGTTGATAGCCTCCATTGGGTATACCATTAGCAAGTGGATTGAAATATATAAAAAACGTAAAAAATAAAAATGGCTGTACCTAAAATAAATGATGATAGCTCACTATCTATAAACATAAAATGGTTGATACAGATTGTTTTATTAGTAGGTACGGCTGTGTACATGTATTTAGGACTTGAAAATAGAATAAAGGAAGTAGAAGATGAAGCCAGCAGCTTAAGATTTAACCAAAACACTTATGTTTTTCCAGATATTAGGATATTAGAAAACGAAGTATTAGATTTTAAACTTGACAGGGTCAGCTTTAGGAAAAGATTTGAAAGACACGAAGAATTAATACAAGAATTAAGAAATAACGAATAATGACAATTAGTGATCATATATCTTTTAAAGAATTTACAGCTTCAAATACGGCAACAAGGCTAGGTATTGAAAACAAACCAGGCGCTTATGAAGTTAAATGCGCAAGAGACTTGGCTCACCATGTATTTGAGCCCCTCCGGAAGTGGGCTGGTGGACCAATAAGAATCAATAGTTTCTTTCGTTGTCCAGAGCTAAATAAAGCCATAGGCGGATCTAAAAAATCTCAGCACTGTTATGGTCAGGCAGTGGATTTAGACGACACACACGGCTTTAAAACAAACGCAGAGATGTTCAACTACATCAAAGACAACCTAGATTATGACCAACTTATATGGGAATTTGGTACAGATGAAAATCCTGACTGGGTGCACGTTAGTTATGTAGGCCCTGGTAAAAATAGAAAAAATAATTTAAGGGCTTCAAGAAATAAAAATAAAACTGTGTATAGCACAATATAAAAAACGCCGAAGAAATTAATCAACGGCGTTTAATATGAACAACTAACTAACTAAAGTCACGGGTAACTACTCCGTGATTTTTTTTTACCCGTCACAAGACAAGCAATCTGGATCCATAGCTTTTGCAGCAATATCTCCTCTTAATACTGATTCAGTTCTTGTGTAGTATAAAGTCTTCACTCCTTTTTTCCATGCTTCAAAATGAACTTGATTAATCCACTTTGGTGTTGCAGTAGACGGGAAAGCTAAGTTTAAACTTACTGACTGATCTATATATTGTTGACGTATACCAGCTTGATTAACTAATTCTAACTGGTTTATTTCTTTGAACGTTTTAAATACATCTTTAACAGCGTCATAACCATTCAACATATCTTGTTCTGATGTATCTGGTAAATATACTAATTTTTTATTTATATATCCCCAATCATCTAAAATATTTATGTCTTGAATACTTCCACCATCTTCAAGTATTTTATTCCACGTTTCCTCAGTGTCAATACCTACTTTCTTAAGAACTTTTATTAATTCTTTGTTCTTACGTATGAACGTGCCTTTTGCAGACTGCTCTGTAAATACATTTGCAGCCCAAGGCTCGATGCCTGGAGACACATTACCAGATAGTTTACTATTTGATACAGTAGGTGCAATAGCCCTAAGGTGAGTATTCCTAAATCCAGTATCACGACACCAAAGAGGTTCTCCGTATACCTCGGCAAGTGCCCTCGATGCCCTTTCGCTTTCGATTTTAATCTGGCTAAATATTCTCCTAGTCTCAAATTGAGCTTGAAGCCCTTCGAAAGGTATTCCGTTTTGTTGGAGGTAAGTGTGCCACCCAAGGACTCCAAGACCAAGCGCTCTTCCTTTTTCTGCAGAACGAACTGAGTTTTCAAATCCTTTAAGGCCTTTAGCCTTTTGTATAAACTCTTCAAGGACTCCGTCAAGGAACCAAATTGCGTCATAAATAAGATTAGTATCTTTCCATTCTTCATATTTTGTAAGATTTAATGATGACAAGCAACATACGAAACTATGATTTTCATCTGTGTGTAATGCAATCTCACTACAAATGTTAGTCATATGTACTTTTAATCCATTTCTTTTATATGCCTCAGGGTTTGCTTTGTTTGTGTTGCCTTTGAATAACACATATGGTTCTCCTGTAGCTTTTCTTTTTTGTAATAGTTTACTCCACTTTCTTCTAGCCTCAGCGT
>JGI26081J50195_1001018_pt1 | contig 11399 bp, 12 predicted proteins | sample SaaInl74LU_5_DNA_FD_50195 | JGI IMG/M metagenome (IMG submission 50195) | reverse complement strand
ACCTCCTATGAAACCTCAGACACCAAAGGGGTGTTGGATGGGGATCTCGATGGCTTGATGGCCGCGACTTTGGCGATGAATGCCTCTGGAAAATCGCGGGCGGATGCTCAGGGCGAGTAGAATGCCGCTGACAAAAAAGGCGCGGCCAAAGCCACGCCTTTTGAACCCGAAAAGGTATTGATTTATTCTTTTGCAGCGGGGGCGGCGGCTGGTTTCTTGGCCGCACCTGGATTGAGAGGATCNTCTTGGCGCTGGACGGAGCCCTCAAAATGGGCGCCGCTTTCGATGGCGATGGTTTTGTGGATGATGTCGCCCTCAACCTGTGCCGTCGAGGTCAGCCGCACTTTTAGGCCACGCACCCGGCCAATCACATGGCCATTTACCACAACATCATCAGCAATGATTTCGCCTTTAACGGTCGCACCTTCCCCGATGGTTAAGAGATGGGCGCGGATGTCGCCGTCCACGCGGCCCTCAACTTGAATGTCACCGGTGGTTTTCAGATTGCCAGTGACGTGAAGATCAGACGACAGGACCGATGCGGGCGGTTTTGCCTTCGGTGCTGCAGGTTTGAATTCTGCTGTTGGTTTGTTGATCGGCGCGGCGAGTTTTTCGGCTGCGGCGGCGTCGGGTTTCGCGGATGGGTCGTTGATTTTGCTTTTAGAAAACATCTCTTCCTGCCTTAATAAATGTCATTGGGTTTACGGCTTTACCATTCACGCGGACTTCATAGTGAAGATGGGTGCCGGTTGATCTGCCGGAGTTTCCCATATCACCGATCCTTTGTCCACGGGAAACGCGTTGGCCTTTTTTTACGCGAATTTTTGCCAAATGGGCATAGCGAGTTTCTATGCCAAATGCGTGTTTGACATAGACAACGCGGCCGTAACCGCTCCCCCATTCCGCGCGTGTAACCACCCCGTCGGCGGTGGCATAAATGGGGGTTCCGCGACTTGCAGCAAAATCAGAGCCATTGTGCATCTGCCCCCAGCGCGGACCGAAGCCGCTGGTGTAACGATGGGTAGATTTCACCGGCATATCAAAGGGCGCTTTTTCAGCTGCAATACGATAGATATTGAGTTTGTCGAGTTGAGCCAAAATGTTATTGGCCCGGTCAACGGTGGGATCAACTGTGTTGAGAGCATCGGGGGCATAGGTGATCGGGGAGAGGGCGCCACCCTGTCCCGAATAGCCGCGCCGCACTTGCTGGAGCAAGCGGTCAGTATTCAACCCAGCGTTGCGAAACATTTTGTCGAGAGGCTTCACCGAAATGCTCATCGCCTCTTCCAGCTGACGAAAAATTCGGTCGCCTTTTTCTTCGAGAAATTGAATTTCCAATTCCAAATTGGCCATTTCTTCATGTGCTTGGAAGGCGCGCCGGCGGGCGTGATCGCGTTCCACAGCCACGTCTTCCAGCGTATCGGTGACGTAATCCATTGTGCTGGCCACGGATTCTGAGGAGCTATCGTCGACAGGTTTGCCCGTGTCGTGGTCAAGCTGTGCGGCCAGTTGATCCAAGTCGCGCTGCAAAAGCTCCCGTTGGCCCATGACCCGCCGCAGCGTGGCTTGCATCACTTCCATCGCGCGGTCCAATTCGCGCCGTTGATCCTCTGATGTCAGAAGCTCAGATTGCATTTCGGACACCTGCGCGAGGGCCGTGTTGAAACGTCCTGCGCTGTCAAAGCCTCCTCGGCGCGGGTGTCGCGCTCATTGGCGAGGGCATTCAATCGCTCTTCATAAATGGCTTGATCGCGCCGGGCTTGATCACGGAAATTGCCTGTACCAATGGTGTCGAGCAGCACGATGGCTGTTGCAACAATTGCCCATCCGATGAAAGCGGCTGATGTGACCAGAGTGAAAATTTGTGACAGCGGCGTGAGGCGAATAAAGCGCGTGCCAGTTCCACTGCGCAAAAACAGCCGTTTTTCCGGCATGAGTCGTTCCAGGAATTGTTGTGACCTTAACCGAAGTGCACTGACCAAATCTCAATTCCAATCTACAAGGGGCCGCCGAGCGCGGTATCTTTGCGGACTGAATACCCAAATGACCAATCTGCCGCAACGAATTTGATAGAGGCAAATCCTTTATATTCGCTTAAATCGGCTTGTTTCTGCTCACAAACTCTATCGCATGGCCGGTGGTGGCGGCATTTCATCGGCGAGGGGCCAATAAAAATCGGGTGCGATCCCTGCCTCGGCACGTTTTTCTTCGTTGAAAGGTGGTTTGAGAGGGCCATGAAAATACTGGCGCACGAGGCCATGAAACAGAGGTTTGGGGTCTAAATCGTCCCGACCGCACAGAAAATGAAACCATTTTGAGCCATAGGCCACATGGGCGACTTCTTCGGCATAGATGACATTGAGCGCAGCGACGACCTGTGTNTCTTTTGCATTTTCGAAAATGCGGATCATGCCAGGGGTGACGTCCAGCCCGCGCGCTTCCAGCACCATGGGCACNACCGCCAATCGGCCAAGAAAATCAGACTGCGTGTCCTGGGCTGCCCGCCACATGCCGGCATGGGCGGGCATTGCGCCGTAAAAACTGCCATGAGCTTCAAGACAGTCGCACATCAGATTGAAATGTTTGCTTTCTTCATCTGCCGCCTTCACCCAATCATCATAAAATCCCAAAGGCATTGGTATGCGCGAGAATCGGGCGATCAAATCCCAATGCAGATCCACGGCATTCAATTCAATATGGGCCACCGCATGTAAAAGAGCGTTGCGCCCTTCGATTGAACCTGTCTTGCGTCTTGGTACGTCCCGCGGGGCACGCAGCTCCGGCGTTTTGGGGCGGGCGGGCATATCTGGCGGGGAACAGGTGCCAATTTCAACATCGTCCCCAGCGGCGCGCGCGGCGCACCATTGCGCGGCAAAGCCCCGTGACAGAGCGGTTTTTTCCCGCCCGTCTGCGGTGTTGAGCACCGCGCAGGCCATCTGTGTTAAAGTCATCATGAATTGAATGACTGCAACTGCGCCAAAACCTCGTCGACATGGCCAGGGACTTTGACCTTGCGCCAAATCTGTAGCAATTTTCCTTCTGGTGAAATCAAAAACGTGGCGCGCTCGATGCCCATATAGGTTTTGCCATACATCTGCTTTTCCACCCATGTGTCAAAGGCTTCGCAGAGGCTGCCGTCCTCGTCGGCAATCAAAGGGATGCGCAAATCATATTTGCTGATGAATTTATCATGTTTTTTTACTGTATCGCGCGACACGCCGACGACCATCGCATTTTGCGCCTCAAAGGCGGCGCGCTCTTCGGAAAATCCAATGGCTTCTTTGGTGCAGCCCGGGGTGTCGTCTTTCGGGTAAAAATACAAGATCAAATACTTGCCGGAAGCATCTGCCAAGGAAAATTGGCCACCACCGTTGGTTGACAGGGTGAATTGCGGTGCATTATCGCCGATTGAGATCATCATATCCTCGGTATATCTGAGAGCCATTGTTGCACCCTTGGTTTTAGGCCAAGATATGTAAATTGAAAGGGGTGAGTTGCACAATGGCGCAATCTGCTGAGCAAGATCAAGAGGACAAAGCGCCGCCACGGCGCCGGCCGATGTCACGGCTGGCTGTGGTGATCTGTACGCTGTGCTGGTCTGTCTTGCTCTGTTTCGGCTTATTGGTTGCGATTATGCAAGATCGTATGCTGCCGGTGCCTGAACCCTTGCGTGAGAAATTAACGCAAGTCCTGAACGCCGATCGTACATTGCCAATCGTGCGGTTTAGCCGTGCGGAGTTGGGATTGACGGAGTTGTTTCACCCCCAATTGGTGCTGCATGGCGTGCAATTTTCTGATGGGCAAACTGGCGCAGGTGTTCAGTTTGGCGCTTTGGATGTGGTGATCCATGGTCCGGCGCTGCTATTTGGCCAGATCGCGCCTCGATCCCTCACCTTATCGGATGCCTTTGTCGATCTCAGACGCAGGCTCGATGGAAGCTTCGATCTTGGCTTTGTTATCTCTGCGAATTCCACCGGGGTCGGCTCGTTGGATGAGATATTGGACGCCACGGAAGACTTCTTTGACCGCGAGGATTTCAGACACCTCACTGAGGCGCGATTGGATCAATTGACTGTTAATTATACCGACCGGGTAACCAAGCGCGCCTGGACCTTCGACGGTGGCCGCCTCTCTGCGCGGCGCGCGAATGGATTGATGACCCTGCGGGGGGATTTGGCGCTCCTGGCCGGAGGGGGGGAATTGGCCACTTTGGGNTTGTTTTACAAGGCCACAGGAGCGGGCGNAGGAACATTGGGGGCGGAGTTTGACAATNTGCCGGCGCAGGATCTTGCGGTGCAATCTAAAGCCCTCACTTGGCTCAATTTCGTGGATGGTAACCTCTCNGGGAGTTTTCGCAGCACGCGCNCTGNAGGCAAAGTTGGCAAGTTGAANGCGCTGCTCGATTTTGGCGCGGGCACGTTGAGCGCNGGTCCAGAAAGTTATCCGGTGTCCTANAGTAAAGCAAAAACCTATTTCACATATGATCCCAAACGCGCGCGCCTTGATATCTCCCTTGCATCAATCAAGAGCGATTGGGGGGCNTTATCGGCAGAGGGCTATGCATTGTTGCAGCTGGGTGGGTCGTCACAGCGCAGTTCGAGCGGGATGGTCTTGCATCTCGATGTCGACAGCGCAGTTTTTGACAAAACACCCTGGTGGTCTGAGCCTCTGCAGGTGACGGCAGCCAGTGCGCAGGTGAAGCTCAATTATGATCCCCTGACGCTTGACTTGGGTCTGTTGCAGGCTGAGGTGAATGGGACCGATCTGAGCCTGTCTGGCAGTGCTGCGCTCACGCCTTTGGGTTGGTCCTATAACGGGCAGGGGGGGGTGCCGTCTGTGGGCAGCCAAACCGTCATGACCCTTTGGCCGGAAATGTTAAATACCAAAAGCCGGCGCTGGTTTGGGCAAAACGTGCGCAAGGGAACACTTAAAAACCTNAGCTTTGATCTGCGTCAAGCCGCGGGAACAGCGGCGGTTTTGGCCAGCAGCTTTCAATTTGAAGAGGCGGAAGTGAAATTCATGCCGAATATGCCGGTGATCTCTGAGGGATTAGGATACGGTGTTTTGGAGCGTGATGAGTTTATTTTGGCCTTAGAGACGGGCTATGTCCAAGCGGCGGAAGGCGGGCGCTTGCATATGGATGGCTCGAGCATGCGCGTGCCCAATACACGTGTACCCGATCCGCCAGTGATATTTGATCTAAAAGGCAGGGGGTCCGTTCCGACCCTTATGTCTCTTATGGACAACAAACCGTTTCAGATATCCACAAAAACCAAGCTTGGCATTGATGATGTCTCTGGGCAGGCGCAGCTGGCCGCTCAGATTGAAACCCATCTGAAAGATGAGCTCACATCAAGGGACATGTCCTACGCTTTGACGGGCACGCTGCGTGATCTGCGCAGTGAGCTGTTGGTGCCTGGGCANATCTTCACCGCTGAGCTGCTGCAATTGACCGGCACGCCAGATTTAATCGAAATTTCAGGTGCAGGGCGCGTCTCTGATATCCCATTTGAGGNCAGGTGGTCACATGCTCTGGGGGCACCCAATTTGTCCAGCCAAGTGACCGCAAAATTTGAGCTGACGCCGGCGAGCCTCAAAACGCTCAATATTGGTTTGCCCGAGGGCAGCTTGAGCGGGGCGGCAGAGGGCGCCTTGCGTTTGGATATTGCGGAAAATAAGCCAGTAGCTTTTGAGGTGACGTCCGATCTGACGGGTGCGCGGTTGCAATCGGAAGCGTTGAACTGGTCAAAATCCGCGGCTCAAGCGGCGCAATTGCGGGTGCAGGGGGTTTTCAGCGAGCCATTGCAAGTGGAGCTTCTGGCGCTTGAGGCGCAGGGTTTGTCGCTTGAGGGCACGGTTCAGTTTGACGCCGGTGGTCTCGACCGGGTTGTGCTGTCGCGCTTGGAGGTTGGCGATTGGCTCGATGGGGCCGGCGACATTTATTCATCAAGGGTCTGGCGTACCCATGCGCCTGCTCTTGTCTGGAGATCTGGATCTGCGGAGTTACGGAAAATTGGCGGGCGGTGAAGCTGCGCGCGCGGATACGACCGCGCCAATGCCGATGTCGCTCAAGCTTGGCCGGCTGCAGTTGTCGAACACTCTGTTCCTCAGTGACGTGCGGGCTGATTTTGACCAAGGTCTTGCGGCCGGAGGCGCCTTTGGCGGTCGCGTCAATGGCGGTGTCGGCATCAATGGTCAGATGTCCGGCCAGGGCAGGGGGCTGCGCCTGTCCGTCACATCGCAAGACGCAGGTGGCGTTTTGCGCGATGCCGGACTTTTGCGACAGGCCAGCGGCGGTGAGATGATGCTGGATCTTGCACCCCATGCGGATGGGTGGAACGGCTCAATGAATATCACCTCTGTGCGCGTCAATGATGCGCCGGCGATTGCACAATTGCTCAGCGCTGCATCAATCATAGGCCTGCCCGATCAATTGGACGGGAAGGGCATTTTCTTTTCGACAATTGAAGGCGAATTCAATATTAACAAAGAGCTGTTCACGATCTACCGCTCCAGTGCGGTCGGCCCGTCTCTTGGCATGTCCATGGACGGGTATATAGACACCAAACGCGACCAACTCGATCTTCAAGGTGTCTTGTCCCCCTTTTATCTGCTCAATGGTTTGGGCTCAATTCTCACCCGGCGTGGGGAGGGGTTGATTGGCTTTAACTTCACGCTGCGGGGCGCGTTGGAAAATCCGCAAGCCTCGGTCAATCCCTTGTCCTTGTTCACACCCGGAATGTTTCGTGAAATCTTTCGCCGGCGACCGCCGAAACAAGAGTAGCAGACGCAGGTTTCGGGTTTGCCAAATGATTTGATTGTCGCTAATGGGAGCGCTTCTCAAGGGGCGTGCTATGAAACTCTCAGACTTTGATTTTGACTTGCCACCCGAGCGGATCGCGATTCGTCCGATGTCACCCCGCGGCGACGCCAAACTCTTGGTGAGCCAAGCCGGGCAGATCGACGATGCGCATGTGCGTGATCTCTGCAGCTATTTTAGGCCAGGAGACCGCTTGGTTTTGAACGATACCAAGGTGATCCCGGCGCGTCTGTTTGGGACACGGGCGCGGCAATCGGCGCAGGGCAGGGTTGAGGCAAAGATTGAAGTCACGCTTCTGGAGCCGCAGGCCAGCGGGCGATGGAAAGCTTTGATAAAGCCCCTGCGCAAATTGGCTGTCGGCGAAGAGATCCAGTTTGCAGCCGGCCTGTCGGCGCGGTGCATTGAGAAAACCGATGGCGAAGCTTTGCTCGATTTTTCGGCCCAAGGCGCAGAGCTGGATGCGGCATTGGATGTCAGCGGTCAGATGCCTTTGCCGCCCTATATCGCGTCAAAACGCGCCGCCGATGCGCAGGATAAGAGCGACTATCAAACCGTTTGGGCCAAACATCGCGGTGCGGTGGCGGCGCCGACGGCTCTTTGCATCTGGATGCAGCAGCTTTGGACGCTTTGCAGGGCCATGGGGTGACGATCAGCTATGTCACCCTGCACGTTGGGGCCGGCACCTTTTTGCCGGTCAAGGTGGAAGAGATCCGCACCCATAAAATGCACGCAGAATGGGGCCATGTAAGTCCGCAGGCCGTGGCAGAGATAGAGCAAACCCGCGCCGCCGGCGGCCGGATTATCCCCGTGGGCACGACCGCTTTGCGCCTGATTGAGACGGCGGCGCGTGGCGGCACCCTTCGGCCTTTTGAAGGGGAGACAGATATTTTCATTTACCCGGGGTTTGAGTTTCAGATCACCGAAGGGTTGATGACCAATTTCCACCTGCCGAAATCGACCCTGCTGATGCTGGTGGCCGCTCTGATCGGCAAGCCACATTTGGATGCGGTTTATGCCCATGCGGTGGCTCAGAATTATCGTTTTTTTAGTTACGGCGATGCATCATTGCTTTTTGCGTCATAATATCGTTTGGGTAGAAAAAGAGCGCGTGTGTCACGGTTCATTTTGTCCCGGTTTCATTTTGAGGAAGTGCAATGTTTCAGGTTTTGTCGCGGTCTTGGGCGCTGCTTATCGGCATGATGTTGTTGATGGTTGGCAATGGGTTGCAGGGCACATTGCTCGGCGTGCGGGGCGGAATTGAAGGGTTTTCAACCTTCGAAATGTCCATCGTGATGTCAGCATATTTTGCGGGGTTTCTTGGCGGTTCACGCCTGGCGCCTGAAATGATCCGCCGGGTGGGACACGTGCGGGTCTTTGCGGCTTTGGCCTCATTCATCTCTGCCATATTGATTCTCTATCCGGCCTTTGCCCATCCCGTGGCTTGGGCCTTGGGGCGCGTTGTGATCGGATTTTGTTTCTCTGGGGTGTATGTCACCGCAGAAAGCTGGCTGAACAATTCTTCTGACAACGCCAATCGGGGCAAGGCGCTCTCGGTCTATATGATCGTACAGATGTTTGGAATTGTCAGCGCGCAAGCGCTTCTGGCCATGGGGGACGCAAGTGGCTACGCCTTGTTTATTTTGTCCTCCGTTTTGGTTTCGATTTCCTTTGCTCCGATTTTGCTGTCGATTTCTCCAACGCCGACATTTGAAACCGCAAAACCTATGCCGCTCAAGACCTTGCTTGAGACATCTCCTTTGGGCTGTTTCGGCATGTTTCTTCTGGGCGGCGTTTTCTCGGCGCAATTTGGCATGTCCGCAGTCTATGGCGTGGCGGCCGGTCTGACGATTACGCAGATCTCAATTTTTGTTTCAAGCATCTATGTGGGTGCCCTATTGATGCAATATCCGATTGGCTGGTTTTCGGACCGCATGGACCGGCGGGTTGTGATTATGATCGTAGCCGCAGCGGGCGGGATTTTCTCGCTTCTAGCGCTGTTTTTCGACTATTATTTTGGCGCGCTGCTCGTGGCCGCTTTCGTGATCGGCGGCACATCCAATCCGCTGTATTCATTGCTGATCGCCTATACAAACGACTATCTCGATCCCGACGATATGGCCGCGGCCTCAGGAGGGTTGATATTTATCAACGGTATGGGCGCGATTGCTGGGCCTTTGGTGACCGGCTGGATGATGGACAGTTTTGGTGCCCAGGCATTCTTTGGCATGATTGCGCTCTTGATGCTCATCCTCGCGGGTTACGCGGTCTACCGGATGACACAGCGGTCGCGGGCGGGCATCGAGGATGGTGCCTATGCGCCGGTTCTGCCCTCGGCCAGCCCGGTCGCGGTGGAGGTGGCTTCGGAATATTATATCGAGACCGCTTTGGAAGATGAAACGAATGAAACATAGAGTTACCTTTTTCTTTGCACTTTTGATTTAGATGCGTAGAGATTGAAGATAGGCAGACTCACCGGAGCGGACATATGACAACTGTAAACGAAGTTGTTGATTTTTGGCTGGACGAAGTTGGAGCGGACAGATGGTATGCAGCCGATGAGGCGCTGGACCATGAGGTCCGCAGGCGGTTCGAACAGCTCTGGTGGGACACGCTCAACGGAGCCAATGGGCTTTGGTTGACTTATGCCTCCGGCACGCTTGCCTATCTGATATTGATGGATCAAATGCCCCGCAATATGTTTCGCGGAACAGCGCGGTCATTCGGATCGGATCGGCACGCTCTCGCGGCGGCCAAAGCGGCATTACATAATGGCTGGGATCTGAAGATCGACGAGCCGGCGCGGCAATTTTTCTATATGCCTTTGATGCATTCTGAGAGTCTCACAGATCAAGATCGTGCGGTGCGGTTGATCATGTCTCGCCTGCCGCAGGGCAGGAGATTGCAATTGCCCCATGCCCAGGCGCATCGGGATATCATCCGCAAGTTTGGCCGCTTTCCAGCGCGCAACGATGCGTTGAACCGGCGTGCAACGGCGCCGGAGGTGATTTACACCCAAGCGGGCGGATATGATTTCACACTCAAAAGCCTTGCGGCCAGCTCCTAAAACTTTGGTGCGGCTGCAATAGCTCTTGCCGCGCGCGCTGCAAAATTTTCGATTTGCACCGGTTTGAACTATAGTTTAATATTAAACTAATTCAAAAACGGAGTCCTGTGATGGCTGACAATGCATATGATGTGATCGTTATTGGAGCGGGGCCTGGGGGCTACGTTGCGGCAATTCGTGCGGCGCAATTGGGGTTGAAAACCATTGTGGTCGAACGCGAGCACATGGGGGGCATTTGTCTCAACTGGGGCTGTATTCCCACAAAGGCGATGCTGCGCTCCTCTGAAGTGTATCATTTGATGCAACGGGCCAAGGAGTTTGGTTTGTCTGCACAGGGCATCGACTATGATCTTGATGCCGTTGTGGCACGGTCTCGGGCGATTGCAAAACAGTTGAACGGCGGCGTGAGCCATCTGCTGAAAAAGAACAAAGTGACCGCCCTGATGGGGGCGGCGACAATAACGGCTCCCGGCCAGGTCTCCGTTAAAACGGCCAAGGGTGACGAGACCCTATCGGGCAAGCATATCATCATCGCGACCGGGGCGCGGGCGCGTGAATTGCCCGGGCTGGAGGGCGATGGAGATTTGGTTTGGACCTATAAAACCGCTCTGACCCCGCCGCGCATGCCGAAAAAGCTGTTAGTGATCGGCTCCGGCGCGATTGGTATCGAATTTGCCAATTTCTATAACACGCTTGGTGTGGATACGACGGTGGTTGAGGTGATGGATCGGGTTATGCCGGTGGAAGACGCGGAGATTTCGGCCTTCGCTCAAAAGGCTTTTGAAAAGCAAGGTATGAAAATTCGCACAAAAACCATGGTGAAACAACTCGATCGCGGCCAAGGCTCTGTGACAGCGCATATCGAACAGAACGGCAAAGTCACCACTGAGGTGTTTGACACGGTGATCTCGGCGGTTGGGATCGTCGGCAATGTGGAGAATCTCGGGCTTGAGGCGCTCGGCGTTGAAGTCGACCGCACCCATATCACGACGGATGCCTATTGCCGCACAGCTGTGGCCGGTGTCTATGCCATCGGCGATGTGGCTGGTGCACCATGGCTTGCGCATAAGGCCAGCCATGAAGGGGTCATGGTCGCTGAAATGATCGCAGGCGGAACGCCGCATCCGGTCAAACCGGAGAGCATTGCCGGTTGTACCTATTGCACGCCGCAGGTGGCCAGCGTCGGACATACCGAAGCACAGGCGAAAGAAGCCGGCTATGACGTGCGTGTTGGACGCTTTCCTTTTATCGGCAATGGCAAGGCAATTGCTCTGGGCGAGGCGGAAGGCATGGTCAAAACCGTGTTTGATGCCAAAACAGGTGAGCTGTTGGGCGCGCATATGATCGGCGCGGAAGTCACAGAGCTGATCCAAGGCTATGTGGTTGGGCGGCAGCTGGAAACCACGGAAGAAGATTTGATGCAAACCGTCTTCCCACATCCCACCCTGTCGGAAATGATGCATGAAAGCGTTTTGGACGCTTGGGATCGCGCAATCCACATCTAAACTTCAATGG
>JGI26081J50195_1001015_pt1 | contig 11425 bp, 9 predicted proteins | sample SaaInl74LU_5_DNA_FD_50195 | JGI IMG/M metagenome (IMG submission 50195) | reverse complement strand
CTATCATTTACGACCAAACCCAGATCATCGCCAATGCTTATTCCCTGTTTGTGCAGGTCTAGCCGCAGTTCTATGACTTGGCTTTTTTCTAATATAGTTTCCATGAGAACTGCACACCTATCCTACCGTCAAATACGGCTGTTAAAGCAGCAGAGTGTTAGAATGAAAGTTTAGACAAGTTCTTTCAAGCTAATGTTTTGTGATGAAAGCGTTGCAAAAAGTGTCGGAACGACCATTCTATGTTTAACGGCGTTGGTTATTGCAGTGCTTATCACCTTCGTTTTTACGTTAGGTGTTTCAACATCATAAATCCGATGCATCTTACCTTCATAGTCATAGACAATTTGCATTTTTCCAACGGCGTTCGTGCGAAAGCCTAAAAAATGCTGTCCATCTTCGCTATAAGCAAACATTGTAGTTACTCCCCAGACTCTTGAGGTTCTACGAAGCTTCAGATTCGCACAAAGGTTTTACTTAAGTCTCTTTTGAAGAGTCACTGATTTATCACACAGTGTAGCTGAGGTGTGGTTGAGCAGCCTCCCTGCACAGCTCAAGCTCGTTTTGTCTGACAGTGCCACTTCAACAACTCCAGACACTTTGTCATCTTGGGAACAAAGGGAGACACTACAGTTTTCCGTCGGCAAGTATTAGGATGCAAGGCAATACCCAGGCTTGAATCTTCGCGCGCGAGCTTCATAATACTACTAATTCACCGGACACCCTACGCTTTTGAACCCCGCAAGTCACTAGTTTAAAATAAAGATAAGATAGCCAATATCTTTGCAGGTACCCCAAAATAAGGAAACAACCATGACCATTCTGCCCATTATTCAAGATGCCAAAGATGAGCTAACGGCTATTTTTAAAGATCTGCACGCCAATCCTGAAATTGGTTTCACCGAATACCGCACTGCAAAAGTAGTTGCCGAGAAGCTGCGCGAATACGGTGTGGACGAGGTGCACGAAGGTATCGCTAAAACTGGTGTTGTCGGCATAATCAAGGGCCGCGAAGGGCCCCGACGGGTGGGATTGCGCGCCGATATGGACGCCTTGCCTATCAATGAGTTGACCAACCTTGACTATGCATCGAAAACCCCTGGTGTGATGCACGCCTGCGGGCACGATAGCCACACCACTATGCTGCTTGGTGCGGCAAAGCATCTGGCCTCGACCCGCAATTTCGCGGGCACCGCGGTGCTGATATTCCAACCCGCCGAAGAAGGCTTGGGCGGCGCGCGCGCCATGCTTGCCGAGGGGCTTTTTGACCGCTTTCCTGTAGATGAGATCTATGGCATGCACAATTCGCCCAACGGAGAACCCGGAACGATAGGTATCTGCAAAGGGCCCGCGATGGCCGGTGCCGCATTTTTTGACATTATCGTCCAAGGCAAGGGCAGTCATGCCGCGATGCCGCAACAATCGCGAGATCCCTTGGTCATTGCCGCAGAGCTGGTCGGCGCAATCCAGACCATCCTCAGCCGCAATGTCGCCCCCCTAGACACTTGCGTGCTCTCCGTAACGCAGCTGCACGCGGGATCTGCCTATAATGTGGTGCCCGATACCGCGAAGCTGGCCGGCACAGTGCGCTATTTCAAACAAGAGGTGAGCGATATGGTCGAGCAGCGGATGCGCGATTTATGCGCCGGCTATGCCACTGCTTACGGGATTGAGATCACCCTCGATCATCGCAACATTTTTGATGTGCTGATGAATGACCATGACCTGTCGGAGGCCTACCTAGAAGCCGCCGCTGACATCGTTGGCAACGAAAACGTCAGCGGCACTGAGGAGCCTGCAACCGGGTCCGAAGATTTCGCGGACATGTTGCAAGTGGTGCACGGTGCCTACTGCCGGATCGGTCATTCTGGCACCACCGGCCTGCACAACCCCAGCTTTTTCCTCGATCCCGAAGTGCTGCCTGTCGGTGCATCCGTGATGGCACGCATCGTCGAGCGGCGATTGAACGCAGCAAAGGCCTGCGGGCCAACCACGAACCAATAGCAAGTCAAGGAGAAGAAAATGTCCACACGCGATCAAGCGATCCGATCGGCACAAGCCCTCGTTGATAATGGCCTCTTTGTCTCCGAGCTGGCAGAGCTCGTGGCCCGCCCCACAGAAAGCCAAGATCCGGCACGCGCCAATGAAATGCAGCGCTATCTGTCTGATCTGCTGATGCCGCGCCTGGTCGCTGCTGGATTTGACAGCGAAATCCACCCCAACCGATATGGCAATCCGTTTCTGGTGGCCCGCCGGATCGAAGACCCACACCTGCCGACCATCCTGGGTTATGGCCACGGGGATGTCACACGCGGACAAGAAGGCGCGTGGCATGCGGACGGCGCACCCTTTGTGCTGCGCCAAGATCAAGACAGACTGTATGGGCGCGGTACAGCTGATAACAAAGCCCAGCATCTGATAAACATCCAAGCGCAGGAATGCGTGATCGCCGCGCGGGGCAAGCTGGGGTTTAATGCAGCCTGGCTGATTGAAATGGGCGAAGAAACCGGCTCGCCTGGGCTGGAAGCGTTTTGTCAAGAGAACCAAGATTTGTTGGGGGCGCAGGTTCTCATCGCCTCTGACGGGCCGCGGTTATCGCCGGACGTGCCGCTAGTGTTTCTCGGCGCGCGCGGGGCGATCAACTTCACGCTGTCGGTGGAGTTGCGAAAGGGTGCGCATCATTCCGGCAACTGGGGCGGATTGCTGACTGACCCCTCCGTCATTTTGGCACATGCGTTGAGTACAATCACCGACGCGCGCGGCCAGATCCAAGTGCCAGAATGGCACCCCACGAGCCTTACACCAGACATTCGCGCGCTTATCGCCAAATTGCCCCTACCCGTCGGCCCCGCCATCGATAGAGATTGGGGCGATGCCGCGCTGACCCCGCAAGAACGTGTGTATGGCTGGAACGCCTTTGCCGTGCTAGCGATGGAAAGTGGGGTTCCAGCCGCACCTGTCAACGCCATCTCGGGCCACGCTAAGGCAACTTGTCAGCTACGTTTTGTCACGGGAACGGATGTAGATGATATCCTGCCTGCACTGCGTCGCCATTTGGTTCGCGCAGGGTTTCCGCAGGTCCGTATTGACCGATCAGATAACGGGTTTTTCCCTGCGACACGTTCAGATCCCGATAATCCTTGGGTGGCACGGGTCACCACATCGCTGCGCGAGACCCTCGGGTCTGATCCACATATAGCGCCAAATCTCGGCGGATCGCTGCCCAATCATGTTTTTATAGACACGCTCGGACTGCCGACGGTGTGGGTTCCGCATTCTTATGGCGGCTGCAATCAGCACGCTCCTGACGAGCACATGCTGCTGTCCGTTGCCCGCCAAGCGCTCGGCCTAATGGCAGGCATCTATTGGGACTTGGGTGCGCAGGCATAAACGCGCCACGCACGCCTAGCTCAATAGATCCATCCGCGGCATAAGGCTCAACAAATGACGGGAATATTCGTGCGAGGGTGCACTGAACAGCGCTTCTATATCGGAAACTTCGCAAATAGCGCCATGCCGCATGACCGCGATCCGATCGCACATCTGACGCACGACTGGCAAATCATGGCTGATGAACAGCATGGTCAGGCCTAACTCTTGTTGCAAATCCTTTAGCAGGTTGAGGATCGTCGCTTGAACCGAGACATCAAGCGCCGAGGTCGGCTCGTCGCAGATCAGGATCCGCGGCCGCGACGCCAAAGCGCGCGCGATCGAAATCCGTTGGCGCTGCCCGCCCGAAAATTCATGCGGATAGCGCAAGGCCGCGCGCGCGCCTAAGCCAACGTGGTCCAACAAATCTCCAACGATCTTGCGCGTCTCGGCCTCACTGCTAGTGAGCTTGTAAAACCGGATCGGCTCAGCCACGATATCAAGTACCCGCATCCGCGCATTCAGCGACGAATAAGGGTCTTGGAAAATCATCTGCAACGCGCGCCGCGCCTCGCGTGCGTCTTTGCTACTCGGNTGGGACACAACGTCCTGGCCAATCACCCGTACTTGCCCAGAATCTGGGCGGTAAAGCCCCGCAATCAGACGCGCGACTGTGGATTTGCCAGAACCAGACTCGCCCACGAGACCGAAGGTTTCTCCCTCATTCACCGTGAACGACACATTGTCGACCGCCTTCAGCATGCGGCGGTTTCGTTTCAGAATAGACTTTTGCAGGGTAAACGATAGATCAAGGTTCTCGACCTCAATGGCCTTGCCCGTACCCCGTTCGCGCAGCGATTGGCCAAGCCAATGGGTCTGGATATCAATACGCCGCATCGCGACATCGCCGCCTTCGATATAGTCAACGGAGGAAAAGCGCTCCAACTTTTGATCAGCACGAGGTACGGCTGCGATCAAGGATTTGGTATATTTATGCTGTGGTGCGCCGAGGATCTGGGCCACCTCGCCCGTTTCCACCACCTCACCGCGATACATAACCGCCACACGGTCCGCGATATTGGCAATCACACCGATGTCATGGGTGACGATGATCACCCCCAAGGCACGCTCGCGGCAGAGCTGCTTGATCAGGTCCAAGATCTGCGCTTGGATAGACACATCAAGTGCGGTTGTCGGCTCATCCGCGATTATTAAATCTGGATCGCCCGCAAGGGCCAGCGCAATCACAACACGTTGGCGCATCCCGCCCGAGAATTGGTGCGGATATGCGGAGAGCCGCGCCTTCGCCTCGGTAATGCCGACCTGTTCCAACAGCTCAATCGCGCGGCCCTCTACCTCTGAGCCGCGCAAATCATTAGTTTTTTCAATAGTTTCAGCCAGCTGCGCGCCAACCGTCATCAGCGGGTTGAGCGAGGTCTGCGGATCCTGAAAGATCATGCCGATCCGGTTACCGCGCAGACGGCGCATTTCAAGCTCACTGCGTCCGCGTAGCTCTTCGCCCTCAAAAAGGATCGACCCACCGCTGATCTGGCCAGGTGCCTCGAGCAAATCGATGATGGCATTGCCAATGGTCGATTTGCCAGCTCCAGATTCCCCAACAAGGCCCAGCACTTCGCCCGCCTTGACTGTNAGGTTGACACCGCGCACAGCCTGAAATCGGCCCCGGCGCGTTGGAAATTCAACATCTAGGTTGGTGATTTTAAGAAGTTCTGTCATCGTAGCTTTGGATTTAGTGCGTCTCGCATCCAATCCCCCAAAAGGTTAACCGCAAAGACCAAAACAACCAATGCAACGGCCGGGAACAAGGTTATCCACCAAAGACCCGAGAAAAGATATTCGTTCCCAACGCGGATCAAAGTCCCGAGCGACGGTGTCGTGGGCGGAATGCCCTGCCCCAAAAAGGACAGAGTGGCTTCTGCGATGATGGCGAGTGCCAAACCAATGGTGGCAATCACCAAAACCGGGCGCAGCGTGTTAGGCAGCACATGACGAATCATGATCAACCAAGCCGGCAGACCGATAATGCGCGCTGATTGCACGTATTCCTTGTTGGCCTCAACCATTGTTGCGCCACGGGCCACGCGCGCAAATTGCGGCCAATCGGTCAGGCCAATTGCAATGATCACAACGTAGACAGCAAACTCTTGGCGCAATTCCAACGGTAAAAACGCCCGCCCTACCCCATTGATCAGGATAGCGAGCAAGATGCCCGGGATCGTCAGTTGAACGTCCGCAATCCGCATAATCACAGCATCCGTTACACCGCCAACGTAGCCCGAGATGACGCCTAGCGTTACACCGAGCACCATGCCAAGGCAAACCGCGGCCAGTCCAACGAGGACGGACAGGCGCCCACCATACAAAATTGTGGACAGCATATCACGGCCTTGATTGTCGGTCCCAAGAAAATACTGGCTTTGCCCACCCTCTATCCATGCCGGGGGCAGCTTGCCATCCCAAAGGGAAATCTGGCTTGGATCAAAAGGATCAAAGGGCGCAATAATGGGGGCAAGAATGCATGCCAGAATTAGGAACACCGTGACAGCCGCAGCGATCATTGCGCCGGGCGAATTGATAAAAGACCACACAACATCGTTGTCTTTGAAACGTTTCCACCGCGTAGTCGGACCGTCCTCAGGGAGGTTATGAGTCATGAAATTTATTCTCCAAGCCGGATGCGTGGATCGACCACAAAGTAGAGTATGTCAACAATGAGATTGATCAAGACGAACAAAAGGGCGACGAACACTAGATAGGCTGCCATGATNGGAACATCAACAAAATCAACGGCCTGGATGAACATTAAGCCTGTTCCGGGCCACTGGAACACAGTTTCTGTGATGACTGAAAAGGCGATGAGCCCACCGATGTTCAAGCCAATAATGGTGATGACCGGCACAAGCGTATTGCGCAGCGCGTGGCGAAAATTAATCGCCCGTTCCGCAAGGCCGCGTGCCCGCGCGAATTTGATATAATCTGTCTGCATCACTTCGAGCATTTCCGCCCGCACCAGACGCAAAATCAGCGTCAACTGGAACAACGACAGTGTAATCGCAGGCAAAATAATTGCGCGCCAGCCATCAACGGTTAGAAGCGAAGTCTTCCACCACCCAAAATCAACTGTTCCACTGCGCCCAGAGGATGGCAACCACCTCAGATGAACGGCGAAAATGTAAATGAGGGCTATACCGATAATGAAAGTCGGCAAGCTCACTCCGACCAAGGACACCGACAAGATACTCCGACTGATCCAAGAATGCCGCCGAATGCCAGTATAAACACCCAAACCGATACCCACCACAAGGGCAATTACAGCGCTCACAAAAACCAGCTCAAGCGTGGCCGGCAACCGCTCTAAGATCAGCTGGTCCACGGGCCGTTTAATCCGGTAGCTCATCCCAAAATCACCCTGAAGCGTATTACCCAAAAAACGCGCATATTGGGAAAGGATCGGATCATCTAGCCCAAGTTGCTGGCGAATTTCGATGCGCTGTTCGCGTGTGGCGTCCTGACCGACCATGTTATTGACCGGGTCGCCAACAAAATTGAACAGCGAAAAGCTGACTGCCGAAACGATGGCCATCACGAGAATGGATTGGGCTAACCGCCTAAAAATGAAAAAGAACATATAGGAGCCTTTGGTACCGGGGCAGAACTTGCCTACCCCGGTAAATTGTTTATTTCATGACGACGAAACGTGGACGCAACGCATCATCAGCCGCGATCGGGATGTCAACATTTTTGGTCGAACCCCATGCGAGAACTTGGTGGTGGATCGGCACGTAAGGCTTATCATCCTTGATCAAGTTCCATGCCTCATCAATCATCGCTGTGCGCTTGTCGATATCAATCTCGCTAGTGATGGCGCGAGATATTTCGTCCACCCGTGGGTTCGCATATCCGGTCGCATTCCATGAGCCTTCGCTGTCTAGGAGGTAGGAAAAAACATAGTGGCTGTCGAGCGTCGGCACACCCCAACCCAGCATGTAAAAGTCGGTTTCGCGCTTCTGGATTTTGGGGAAGTGCTGTGCCTTTGGGATCGCGTCAAGGTTCACGGTCACACCAATTTTGGCTAACATAGCCACAGCCGCCTGACAGATCTTTTCGTCATTGTTGTAGCGGTTGTTGGGGCAATCCAACTGTACGGTAAAGCCGTTTGGATAGCCGGCCTCTCCTAGCAGCGCCTTAGCTTTTGCCACATCAAACCCATAAGACGTGTCATTCTCTGGTGTATTGCCCAGAACGCCCGGAGGTGTAATCATGCCTGTCGGGAAAGAAAATCCCTCCATCACAACACGTTGGATCGCGACTTTGTCGATCGCCAGGTTAAAGGCTTCGCGTACGCGTACGTCTTTAAACGGGTTGCCCTCCGCATCAGAAGAGCGCAGTTTATCGCTACCCTGGTCCATGCCAAAGAAGATCGAACGGATCTGTGCGACTGTCTGAACATTCAGGCCTTCGGTACTCTCGATGCGCTTGACGTCCTGCAACGGCGGGTCGAGCACAAAATCAACTTCGCCAGACAACAGGGCCGCCACGCGCGTCGCAGCATTGGTGATGGGACGATATTCGATGCGGTCGAGATTGCCAGGGAAGAGATCGCTGCCCCACCAATCTGGGTTCGCGGCCAGCACGGTCAGCTCATCCGGCGCGCGGCTCACCACCGAGAACGGGCCAGTTCCGTTGGTGTTGCGCACAGCGAAGGTTTCTTCTTTGGCCTTAAAGTCCTGNGGACTGGTCACGTTGTTTGCCTCGGACCAGTCCTTGTCCATGATATAGATGGAAGTCAGCTGGTTGGGCAGAATAGGGTTTGGCCCATCGGTCTTCAACTTGACAGTATAGTCGTCAATCACTTCAACCATGGCCACGTTTTTGGCCTGTTCTTTATAGTCAGAGGCCTCGTGCTTAGCGCGCTCGAACGAAAAGACAACGTCTTCGGCGGTAAAATCAGATCCATCGTGGAACTTCACGCCTTCGCGCAGCTTGAACGTCCAGCCATCCGCACCGGCTTCCCAACTGGTCGCCAATTCCGGCTGAAGCAACAAGTTGGCGTCGCGGGTGATCAGGGACTCGTAGATCTGACCGTTCATCGCAATCGTCGGGCTTTCGTTCTGCGAATGCGGGTCCAAGGTCAGCGCATCGCCCTGGCTGGTCCAGCGCAACACATTTTCTGCCATTGCAGAACTGGCGACCGTCAGCGCCAGGGTTGAAACGGTAAGCAATTTGGTGAATAGCATTTCGTCCTCCTTGAATGCGTGGGCATCTCGTCATTCTGAACAGCGCCCCCAGGAGGGAACCTTACTATAGAAATGACAATGGTAAAGTGCCTGCTTCAACCTTTCTAACCTGATCAAGAATTTAAGCAGTCGGCCACTGCTTCTGATTTGAGGGCACGCATATTCCTCAGCGACCTGATTTTAGCTCTGGATGCCCATATATTCCCTGGGCGTGGGGCTTGTAGTCAGTCAACTGCAGCAGTTCCAACTCGCGGCATATTTGGTCCTAGCTGACAGGGTTTGGGCTGAGTATTAGAATCTTTAGGTACCACCTTTTGCCTGGCGGCGGGCTCCTGACCCTTGCATTTAAACAAGAAGGCTTGCGACCACCTAGAAGGCCTCTGAGAGCCCACAGCGATTCATATAGCAGCGTTAGTCACAAATCCTAATACATAGGCTGTAAATGCAACTTAAAGGCCCGTAGAGCGCTCGTTAGTCACCTTACAGAAGTCAGGTAAAACAAGAACAACAGCAATCTGCCCTTTACACCTCTCTTTTAAAGCTCAATGGTTAGCGAGGGTATCGGGGTCTCTTTTGCCTACCATGGGACCCACCAACTAGGGCATTATTTGTATTGTAAAATATAGTGTAAAACACAACCCAGAATAGGACTTAATAACCTGATTTTAATATATTTCACATATATAACAATGCTGTCAGACAAATAAAAACTTGTATTGGATTGTAGCAAAATTTGCTCACTAGCCGGTGACCACAGTTTACTCATGGGTACCCGTATACATCTCTATTTGCGCATTGTTAACCTACCGTCTAATTGATACCCCTATTAGGACTGGACTGTTGTTTTGCCGTAAGCCTGTGTGTTGGTGTGCCCGAAGCTTCACGGGCTTTGCTCAGCGAGCGAAGCCAACGGGAGTAAGGACATGGTAATTGATATATCTGTATTGGACACAGCGGGCCGAGATGATCTCTGGGCTCGTTTTAAAGTGCCTGAATGGAGAGCGTTTTATCATACGGCGAGGCTACGAAACCATCCTGCACGGCTCAAGCTCGTTTTGTCTGACAGTGCCGAAGTGGCGCTCCTGGTTGAAGTGGTTTTGGACTAACGCTTTGACGTAAGAGAATTTCTGCAAGGCCGGCCCGCGACTAAACTTAAGCATCGCCCTTTCTCGTCGTCGGAACGGTAGTTGCGAGTTTTCAGCTCTGTTGTTGGCCCAGCAGCCTGTTTCTTGGCGCTTAGCATTTCCTGTTATCATCATTGGAGAATAGAGGAGACACTACAATACGAAGAAACCAAACAGTGCATTGGGCTATCGACCACCAGCTCCTGAAACCATCATACCACTGGATCAGAAGCCAATCATTCACTAACAATTAACCTGGAACAGTCAGATGAGGCTGCTAAACCTCAAGGGCGCGTGCGCATCATACGGTAAAATCGTTATCGAAACCGACGCTTGAAAGGACACAACATGAGCAGATTAGATCAGCTTCGTGAAACCATGGCGGAAGAAGGTGTCGACCTTGTCGCCATCGGCCCCGGTGCGCACCTCGCGTGGCTTTTGGATATACGCCCTCATGGTGATGAACGTCACTTGCTACTGTGCGTGACGCAAAGTTACGAGGGCTTTCTTATGCCATCGCTTGAGGCTGAGAGTGCCGCCCAACAAACCGATCTGCCGTTCCACACCTGGGACGATGCAGACGGACCAGACAAAGCGTTCACCGAATTGCTGCACATATCAGGCGCCATGGATGCCAAGAGCATCGTGTTGGACGAAACCATGCGTGCAGATTTTGCGGGACTGGTGCAAGACGCCTTGCCGGATGCCAAACGCCAATTCACCGCAACCACCGTCGGTGCGCTGCGTATGCGCAAAGACACAGATGAATACGTCAAATTGAAACGCAACGCCCTGTCCGCCGATACTGCGATGAAGGCCGCATGGTTTGCGATGAAAACGGGCATGACCGAGACGCAGGTTGCGGATATCATACGCGACAGCTTTGCATCCCAAGACGTAAAGCCACTGTTCGCAATCATTGGGGCTGGTGGCAATGGGGCATTCCCACACCACCACACAGGCGAAACGGTTCTGAAAAATGGCGACGCTGTCGTGATGGATATCGGTGGCGGCAAAGATGGTTATTCCAGCGATATAACCCGCATGGCTGTCATGGGAACGCCGCCCAAAGGCTTCATCGAAGTCCACGCAATTGTTGAAGCCGCGGTCCAAGCCGCAATGGCTGCCGCCCGTCCAGGTGTGAAGGCGCATGTGGTTGATGATGCGGCGCGGGGTGTCATCATGGATGCAGGCTACGGCGAATATTTCATGCACCGCACGGGCCATGGAATGGGTATCGAAATTCACGAAACACCCTACATCACTGCATCGTCCCAGACGGTCCTTGAAGAAGGTATGGTGTTTTCGATCGAACCCGGCATCTATCTGCCAGAGCGCTTTGGTATCCGCCTTGAGGACATTGTGATTTTACGCGCCGACGGACCCGAAATCCTATCAGATCTTCCACGCGATGTAGAGGTCATCAATGGCTGATCGTTTTACGCTCGAAGTAATCTCGCATCGGGGTGCTAGGAGACGATTTAAAACTCGCATCGGGTTGCTAGCGCAGCCTAATTTTCCGCGCCCAATAACACGCGCCAAGGTACACTCAGACACCTCTATTTCAGTATCAGCAGCCTAACCTCTGACAGCTCCTCTTCGGACTGGACTTTTGTTTTGCCGTAAGCCTGTGTGTTGATGTGCCCGAATGCCCTCGGGCTTTGCTCAGTGAGCGAA
>JGI26081J50195_1001012_pt1 | contig 11443 bp, 13 predicted proteins | sample SaaInl74LU_5_DNA_FD_50195 | JGI IMG/M metagenome (IMG submission 50195) | reverse complement strand
TTCAGGCTGCACCAGCAATCTGATGCGAGTTCTCATTCGTCTGACAGCACCGCCATTTATATTTTTTCAATTGGAAAATTATTCGTTTTGCGCGCCTTGCCCCACGAAAGGCCCCACATAAAAAAGGTATTGATTGCGCGTTGATATCCGACAAATCGCCAAGCCGGTTTGTGGCCTCGCCCACGCTTCCATAGTGCGCGGTTAGGAATTGGCTCAGTTGGCGATGCCCTCTTCACCCATCCGCCATTTGGCATCTGTAATTTGCTTTCTGTAGTCATTGTTACTAGTCGAATTTTTCGCTGCGCATGACAATACTTAAAATAGCTGACCCAATCGCCGCAAAAAGTATAATCAAATATAGTCCTTCGAATGTATTTGTTGCCTGTTTTATCCAACCGCCAGCCGTATTTCCTAAAATTCCACCAAGCCCAAGTGCAATATTACCAAAAGCAAAAACAATTGCTGCCGTATTATTCTGGTAAACATGGCTAATATAAGCTGGCACCAATCCAAAGATTGCATAGAATGAAAGACCAAAAAGCGCTGATGAAGCATAAATACTTACGGGTGTAATTTCAGCATACAATAATATCGCCGTAGACTGACCGAGTAGAAGATATACAATTAACAATGTCCAGCGTACAGTAATTCGATCTGCGACCCACCCGATTAAAAAACCACCAAACATACCCACAAAGCCAATTAATCGCCATGCCGAGGCACTCTGCTCAATATTCAAACCGTGTTCACCTACCAGTAATGAAGACAAATAAGTCTGGAATGGCATGCAAGATAGGCCGTTGAGAAACATCATAAGCATAATTATTGCAGTAGATTTTTCTAGGTAAGTTGCGGATTTTTTCTAAGAATGGAATTGATGTGGCTTGGGCATCGGTGCTTTGAGAGTCAACCTCTGCCTCGTGTCGTTCAATCGCGCGAAAGATAAAGAGAGCGCATAGGTAAATAAGTGCTACAATAATGAACGTTGCAATCCATATGAACCGCCATCCTAAATTATCGAGAAAAAAAGAAATTAATATGCTGTTTGTAAATACACCATAACTTGTTCCTGATGACATCAAGCCAAGCGCCCGCCCCTGATGATTTGGCGAAATATATTTCTGACATACTTCGACCATTGGCACCCAGACGGATGCTGCACAGCCGCCCATCAAGATTAACAACAAGCTAATTATGAAAAAATTATTAGCCCAGATTATTCCAAGCAGTGATAAAGTACACAATAGCACCGAGGTTTTGATAATTCGAAAAGCTCCTACCTTGTTGGTAAGAAGCCCGCTAACTAAAGCAAAAACTAAAAATCCAGCCTGTACAAATCCTGTAGTTATCCCCATTTCCGCGTAGGTAAATCTAATATCCTTAATCATCTCTGGGGCAATCGCTGGAAAAAGGTATATCCCAAATCCGTAGGTTGAGGCGATAAAGGAAGTAAATAAAGCAATGAAACCCCAGAGGCGAATACCCGACAATGTTTTCATGTTGATGTTCCGATCATGAAAATCATACGACTAGAATTCTTGCACCATTGGGTTAGATCGTAATTACACGTCATGAACTCTTGCGCCGACATCGGTTTGCCGTCGGTGCTTCAATAGGTCATCGTGCAAGTATTTCAGGAACAGCACCCAAGAGGTTTGTTCCACATAGTCGAGTTCGTTGGCCACGCCCTCTTCATTGCGTAATTCACGTTCTATCTTGTTAAATGCGGTGTCATACATTGTGAATGAATCAAAAAATTTCTTCTATTCAACATGTTGGTGAGTAGGGTTGCAAGGCGTATTTTCTTACCTGCCGATGCCGACGCGAGATGGGTAGTAATGGTGGGCTTTCGACAGCTATACCGCGCTTTGCCACCCCATGCCCCGGTCAGCATCAGGAAGGCAAAGAGCGCCTTGGCCACCGTCGAAATATCCATGCGTTTGGCTTCGCGCAAATATTGCAGGTATCGGCGTTTGATGCGTTCGTTTTCTTTGTGGTATTTTCGGACCGTTATGTGTCTTGTCGGAAGTTATGGTTTAAGAGGGCTTCGGCGGGTGCCTTTATAATCCGCATTGCTCAGGCACAAAATATCATGAATTAATTTTGCTTTATTGCGATGCCACTCTTGCTTGAAGTCCACATGCGCAGCCTCAGCGGAGTTCTCTTGAATGAGCTGTTTTAACGCATCAGAGGTCATTTTCCTCACTTGCTTTATCCTTCGTCACGTTCCATCCCTCATCGCCCGGCACGCCCGCCTATATCTTCGGCATCCCCTTCGGCCGCATCAGCCGCTTTTGCGCAGCGATGCGAAATGGGGCGTTGGGGCCACCGTATCCTTCATAGCCGTCTGTGCGTTGTACGATTTCAAAAAACATGCCCTCGGCGAAGGGACGCGAGTAGAGTTGGAAGAATTTTCCCCGCGCATCCTCATCATAAAGAATATTTTGCGCCCGTAGGCGCGCCAGTATTGCGGCATCAATGTCGAAACGTGCGGCCAGGTCTGCATAATAATTGCGCGCGATCGGCAAGGGGGCAAACCCACAGGTCTCTAATCTTTGAGCAGAGGCAAAGATATCATCTGTCGCAAAGGCAATATGCTGAACCGAGGCGTTGGAACTTTCCGCCAAAAAACTGCCCGCCATGGTCTTATGGGTTTCCGCCCCGTTGAGGGTGATGCGCAAGCTGCCATCCGATGACTCGAGCGCCTGAGATCGCACCAGCCCGTCGGGATCGACCACGTCCACCATTGCTGATTTTTTCATGTCAAAGAGCGTGGTGAAAAAGAGAGACCAGCTGAGCATATCCTCATAGTTCATCGTATGACCCATATGATCGATGCGGGTCAAACCCGCCGCATGTGAAGGCTCGGCGCGTTTGGTGAATTCGGCCTCCCAAACATTTGATCGCCCGTTCTTATCGTCGATATAATGCAAAATTCCGCCGCTTTGGCCGTGGGTGGCTGGGATTTTCAGGTGTTTGGGATCCACTGGATGTTCAAACCGGTCTGCGCCCAGGACTTGCGCGCGTTCGGCGGCCGCTTCTGCATCTTCCACCGCAATCCCAATATCGCAGACATTGGTTCCGTGGAGCGTAAATGCGCTGCTGGCGTAGCCCTTGGTTTCGCGGTTGACCAAGATGCGGATATCGCCCTGTGTCCAAAGGGTGAGGTCCAAAGTCACATGATCAGCGCAGGCTGTGAACCCGAGGCTGGAGAGCAAAGCGCCCAGCGTCTCTGCCTCTTGTCCCTGACTGGCAAACTCAATGAAAGACAGGCCCTTGGTTTGAATTCGAGCTGGCATGTCAGGCACGGTCAGTGCGCGCGCCGGCTCCGCGCGTTGGACATCATCCATCAGCGCCAAAAGCGACCGATAGCCATCTTTTGCGATGGTTCTCGGTTGGCCGCCTCGGAATTGATCGTTAAATATTTCCAGCGAAATTGGACCGGAATATCCGGTCGCCATAACCGCGCGCGTGAAGCCAATCATATCCAGATCACCTTCTCCGGGCATGTTGCGAAAGTGACGCGACCGATAGAGCATGTCCATGTCAATGGCTGGTGCATCGGCAAAGTGAACGAAGAAAATTTTATCACCCGGAATGCGGCGGATTGTATCGGGATCGATCCTGCGTGCCAAAGTGTGAAAGCTGTCCAGAATGAGCCCGACATTCTCATGGTCGGCGCGCCGGACAATTTCCCAAGCGTCGCGGTGATCATTGACATGACGACCCCAGGCCAGTGCCTCATACCCGACGCGCAGCCCCCTCTTTTTCGCGCGCTCCCCGAGCTCGTGAAAATCCGCCGCTGCGCGATCAATGCCGCCAATCGCCGCCGGGTGGCACGAGGAGCAAATCAGCATGAGATCTGTTCCCAATTCTTGGATCAGGTCAAACTTATGTTCCGCGCGATCGAAAGCCTTTGCGCGCAGAGGATCAGGCAGACCTTCAAAATCACGAAAAGGCTGAAAAATGGTGATTTCAAGACCCATTGCGCGGATCATCTCGCCGACTTCGCGCGGGTTGGCGTCATGGGCGATGAAGTCTTGCTCAAAAATTTCCAGCCCATGAAATCCGGCGGCTGCGATTGCTTCGAGCTTTTCTTCAAAATTTCCCGAGATAGAAACGGTGGCAATAGAAGTTTTCATGTCTAATCTCCGCGGGTGCCGATGGTCCGCTTGCAGTTTAATGCACCATTTTTGACGGTGGGTTTGGCTTTGAAGCCGAGATGAGAATGGCGACCCTATCCGAAAGGATAGGAAGGCCCGGCGCGCGTGTCAAATCGCGCTGCCTCGACCTTCAAAAGCAGACTGGCCACGCGCCCGACGAGCGCGCGGGAGGCATTTTTACCTTTGGGGCCTAAAGGCTTTGAAAACGCTTGTCACAAGGAAGGTCAGCGCCGCGATACAGACGATGGATGGGCCGGCGGGCGTATCAAACACATAGGCTGCGCGCAGGCCAATTATGGCAGAAACAACTCCAATGAGACCGGCAATCAAAGCCATGCCTTCAGGCGTCCGCGACAAAGGGCGGGCGGCGGCGGCGGGAATGATCAACATGGCCGCGATAAGCAACACACCGACCACTTTGATCGCCACTGCAACCGTAATCGCCAATGCAAATGTCAGCGCCAGTTGCTCACGTTTTGGATTGATCCCGCTGGCGTAAGCGAGGTCCTCGTTCAACGTTGAGGTCAGCAAGGCCGACCAGCGCCAGCCAATCAGCGCCACCACAAGCACCGCACCGCCCCAGATGACCGCAAGATCATCCCGTGAGACCGCAAGTATATCACCAAAGAGATAGGCCATGAGATCAATCCGCACGCCGGAGAGAAAGGAGACCGCGACAAGTCCAAAGGCAATGGCCGAATGTGCCAGAACCCCCAGCAATGTGTCCATGGCATAGCCGCGACCCGATAAGACGCTGACGACAAGTGCCATGAGCAGAGCCACCACCACCGTTCCCACGAATATGGACATCGAGAAGGCCAAGGACAATGCCACGCCAAGGATCGCCGCATGGGCGGTGGCATCTCCGAAATAGGCCATGCGCCGCCAAACCACAAAGCACCCGAGCGGTGCCGCGGCACATGCCACACCAATCCCGGCCAGTGCCGCACGCATCATAAAATCATCCATCATTGGTCTGCGGCCTTCGTCTGTGCGTGCTGGTGATCGGCATGATCGTGTCCGTGGTCGTGTTCATGTCGGTAAAGCGCGAGTGCGCCGCCCGTTCCGGAGCCAAACAAGGCCCTATATTCCGGCGCAGAGGCCACCACCGCGGGGGTTCCTTCGCAGCAGATATGGCTATTGAGGCAGATAACGCGGTCAGAGGCGCTCATGACGACATGCAATTCGTGGCTGATCATAAGAACGGCACAGCCGGTGGTGTTCCGCACCGTTTCGATCTGTTGATAAAAGGAAGCTGAACCGCGCTGATCCAGACCTTGCGTGGCCTCGTCGAGAAGCAGCAAATCGGGTTTGGCAATCAAGGCCCGCGCGAGCAAAACGCGTTGAAACTGTCCTCCGGACAGTTGGGACAGCTGCGCCTTTTGCAATTGCGCAACGCCAGCTTGGCTCAGCGCATGAAGGATATCTGCAGCGGTGACGCCACCTTGCAGGTTCAAAAACCTTGAAACCGTGATGGGTAAAGTCTCGTCGATATGGAGCTTTTGGGGGACATAGCCGATCTTGAGGTCACGCGCATGCGAGACCTGGCCCTTAAATGGTTTGATCGCACCGATGATGGCGCGCAGCAAGCTGGTTTTACCTGATCCGTTTGGCCCGACGATTGTTACGATTTCACCCGGGTCGATACGCAGTGAGACACGCGACAAGGCCGTTGTTGCGCCATAGGTGACGCAGAGATCATCAATCTGCACCAAGCTCATGCGCTGGCCTTCTCAGTGCAAGCCGGGCAGATGCCTTCGGCTTCAATGACAGTCCGCTCAATGTGAAAGCCCGTGGCATGAGCCGCGTCATGCAAAGCGCCCCGCGCCGTGGCTGAGAGCGCTTCGGCCACCGCATCGCACAAGCGGCAAATCATAAAGGCTGGTGTGTGCGCATGGTGGGTGTGCACGCAGGCAATGAAGGCATTCAACCGCTCAATCTTATGGGCCAAACCATTTGCAACCAGGAAGTCCAAGGCACGATAGGCGACCGGCGGTTGCGATCCGAACCCCTCTTCGCGCAGCCGATCCAGGATCGAATAGGCCCCCAATGCGCGATGATCTTGCAATAAAATTTCGAGCACCTTGCGCCGCACAGGCGTAAACCGCAGACCACCCTCTGCGCAACGCGCATCCGCCGCGGCCAAAGCGTCGCTCATACATGTGCCATGATTGTGCTGCGCAAACCCCAGCGGAAGGCTGTCTGGTGCTATTTTCGCGGCTTTACTTGTCATTATATCGCATTTCGCCTATGTCTGATGTAATGTTATAAAATCACATAGAGGCCTTTATGTCCAGAACCCTTTTGAGTTTGTGTTTAACCGCCGCTTGGCTGGCCGGCCCAGCTTATGCAGACAGGCCGCGGGTCGCTGTCGATATAGCCCCGATCCATTCGCTGGTGGCGCAGGTTATGGAGGGAATTGGCATGCCTGATTTGATCATCCAACCCGGCGCAACCCCGCATGAGTACAGCCTGCGCCCGTCTGAGGCTGCGGCCTTGCAAAGTGCCGATCTTGTGTTTTGGATCGGGCCTGATTTGACGCCCTGGCTGGAGGAGGCGATTGAAACCCTTGCTCCGGCTGCTGATTTGACAACTTTGATGGATATTGATGGCACCGTTCAATTAGAGTTTCGCGAAGATGCAGTGTTCGAAGCCCACGACCACAGCGACCACGCCGATGAAGATGACCATGATGACCATGATGATCACGCCGACCATGGCGATCACGCCGGCCATGATCCTCATGCTTGGTTGTCACCAAAAAATGCGATGACCTGGTTGGAGGTGATCGCTGGCCGGCTGTCTGCTGTTGATCCTGTTAACTCAGATGCCTATGTGGCAAATGCCGCATCTGGCCGCGCGGTGATTGAAGCTCTCATGGATGAGGTTGACGCGACTCTGGATCCGGTGCGGGGGCGCGCATTCATTGTGTTTCATGACGCCTATCAATATTTTGAGACTGATTTTGATGTCTCGGCATCCGGGGCGATTTCGATCAGTGATGCCTCTGATCCGAGCCCAGCACGCATCGCTGAAATTCGGGGCCAGATCGCCGAGCAGGGCGTTGATTGCGTTCTGGCTGAGCCGCAGTTCAATCCTGGACTGGTTGCAACGGTTCTGCGCGGGTCTGATGCGCAAATGGGTATTGTCGATCCGCTTGGGGCTGATCTGGAGCTGGGAGCGGAACTTTATCCGCAGTTGATCCGGAACCTGTCAAACGCCCTCGCGGAGTGCCTGCGCTCAAAATAGGTGTCAGGCTTGCGGAACTGGGCTTATTGCGTTGCGGGCCGCAGGGAGAATGTGGCGCTGCGGCCGCCTCCCTTGTCGCTGGTGAAGATGAGGGATGCTCCCTCTTTCTTGACCTGCTGGCAATTATACTCCAGCTCCCGGTCCCCCCAGGTCATGCTGCGGCAGAAAAATCCATCGCGCCAGTCCCAGGCGCCCGTGACGCCGCGGCCAAAAGCTTTGCCAGTGATTTCGCCACTCTCCAAGACTTGAAGCCGCACACGCAACAGCCCAATCTCGAGGACATGACCCGCCACGGCATTGAGAAAGTCGGGCCTTTTCGTCAGGGTTTCTTGCGCCGCAACGGTCGTGGCCATGAGGCTTAACAAGAGGGCAGTGATGATGTTGTGCATGTGTCCGGCAGAGTTAATTTCGTTTTTAATTTTTACGCAGAGGCCAGTTGATTAGATCACTTTTGCGTTGAAACTGCTTGGGCGCATCGCCGATCGCGCCGGGCGATATTGCAAGTTTGACATGCCGTGATGCAATTTTTGCATTGGATAATGCGAAAGATAGGCTCTAGGTCTCATGGCAATCAATCACAGGAGTTTTCCATGCATCTTGCCCGTTTCCCGAGAGTATTTCTTGCGCATCTCGCGACGCCCCTGGAGCCAATGGAGCGTTTGTCAAAAGAATTGGGCGTTGAGATTTGGATCAAACGGGATGATTGCACAGGCATGTCGACCGGCGGAAATAAGACGCGCAAGCTGGAATTTCTGATGGCGGAGGCTCTTGAGCAGGGTGCGGATATGGTGATGACCCAAGGGGCGACCCAGACCAATCACGGGCGCCAAACCGCTGCATTTGCAGCGAAGCTTGGACTGAAATGCCATCTTCTTCTAGAAGATCGTACCGGTTACCAAGATGGCAATTACAACACCAATGGTAATGTTTTGCTGGACCACTTGCATGGCGCGACAACGCAGAAGTTCCCAGCTGGCCATGATATGCCCGGTGAAATGGAACGGGCGGCTGAGGCCAAGCGCGCGGAAGGGCATAGGGTCTATGTCATCCCGGGAGGCGGCTCAAATCCGACGGGGGCTTTGGGATATGTGAATGCGGCTTTTGAGCTGCTGGGGCAGGCCAATGATCGCGGTCTGAAGTTTGATCGCTTGGTGCATGCAACCGGGTCGTCGGGCACGCAGGCGGGCCTGGTCACAGGTCTTTGCGCCATGAACGCACAGCTGCCAGTTTTGGGCATTGGCACCCGCGCGCCACTCGAAAAACAAGAAAACATGGTGTTTGATCTGGCCTGCCGCACGGCGGAAAAGCTGGGCTGCCCCGGTGTGGTTCAGCGCAGCGATGTGATGGCAAATACAGATTACGTCGGCGAGGGTTATGGTCTGCCGACACAAAGCGGCCTTGAGGCGATTAAAATGTTTGCGGAACTGGAAGGCATTTTGCTGGACCCTTGCTATTCCGCCAAGGGGGCTGCGGGCCTGATTGACCTGGCGCGTAAGGGGGCGTTTGCCGGTGAGCGCATCATGTTTTTGCACACCGGAGGTGCGGCGGCGCTGGGGGGCTATGATTTTGCCTTCGATTTCTCGCGCAATTGGGTCACCCTCTAAAACCGGCTATAGCAAAGACCACATCTTGCGGGCGCTGTCATCGAAATATGTGGGATTGGCCAGGGCGGAAATGGTCAAAGAGACATTCAAACTCTCGCAGCCAATGGCGACCAGACTGCCATTTTCCAACTCAGTTTTGACGGCGGTTTGGGGCATCCAGGCAAAACCGCTGCCCTGCAAGAGGCGCCGGCGGATGGTTTCAACCAGCCCATCAATATAGATGGTTTCGATGTTTAAAGTCTCAATCGAAATAGAATTTTCAACGACTTGCCCCAAAAAAGACGATTGCTCATAGGCCAGATAAGGGATGGGCGCGCCGCCGCTGTTGGAGAGGTGCCACCCCCGCGCTTCGGCGACCTCACGGGCGGCAACAGGAATTAATAAATCTGATAAGAGATCCTTGCGCTCAAAGCCTGTGTCATCGATTTTTGGCGATACATACTGATGGTAATAGACCAACATGATATCAACCGCCCCTTCGAGCAGCAGCTCGCAACAGGTGCTCAGGGAATCCGAGATCACCCGTGTGCGCAACTCTGGGATTTCCTTTTGAATGCGTTCGATTTGATGCGCAAGGTAGTTCATCGATATCGTATGGAGAGCGGAGATTCTGACAAAGCGGGTATCCCCTCTGTCTGCATCTCGGATGGATTGACGGCTTTCGCTTAACTGCGCGATGGCTGCCTTGGCTGTGGGCAAAAAATTCTGCCCGGCCTCTGTGAGCTGAATGGGGTAGGTGGCGCGATTGACCAGGGGCAGCCCAACCCAGTTTTCAAGGGCTTTGATCCGCCGGCTGAAGGCAGATTGGGTGATGTTGCGCTCGTTTGATGCTCTGGTGAAATTGAGAGTGCGTGCCAAACACTCAAAATCTCTGAGCCAATTCAGGTCCATAACGTCCAAACCCCACCTGTGATCCTATGGGTCAGTGATTAGCATAAAATATGCAATTTGAGAATAGTTTGATGAAATGTTCGAATTTGATATTCGAAAACCTCTCCCTTTACAGTGAAGACACAAGAGCTTCGTGTGTTCCAGCCCAGTGTTCTCATCACGACAGGGTTGGATTTGATAAGAAAAGAACAAACTGGCGCCAATTCGGCGCAGTTCAACAGAGGAGACTGACATGCTAATCAAATGTAGGACTTTGTGCCTTGCGGGGGCCGTGGGCCTTCTATCCCTGCCGGCGATGGCGGCGGAAGAGGTGAAAATCGGCCTGCCATCGTGGACCGGCGCGCAGGCCATTGGCCATTTGCTCGGGGAAATTGTGACCTCCCGCATTGGCGGCTCGGTGGAATATGTGCCGGGCAATAACGCCACAATTTTCCAAGCGATGGATCAAGGCAAGGGCGACATTGATGTGCACCCGGATGTGTGGTTGCCAAACCAAGAAAGCTTTACAAAAAAATATGTCGATGGAGCGGGCACCGTGACCCTTTCGTCCAACCCATATGAAGGCAACCAAGGGTTTTGCGTTTCGCAGGATTTTGCAAAGGCCAATAATATCACAGACATCGCAGATCTTGGCCGTCCTGATGTGGCGGCACTGATGGACAGTGATGGCAATGGCAAAGGCGAAATGTGGATTGGTGCGCCAGGCTGGGCCTCGGCGAATGTGAATGAAGTCAAAACACGCGACTATGGATTGCTGGATTTCATCGAACCGATTCGGGCCGAAGAAAGCGTGAAGACCGCGCGTATTAAAGACAGTATCGCCAAGGGCGAGGGCTATGCGTTCTATTGCTATAAACCTCACGCGGTGTGGTTCATGTTTGATGTCGAAATGCTGAGCGAGCCGACCTATGATCCGGCAAGCTACAAGATGGTGCAGCCGTCTGATGATGCAGATTGGTATGATAAATCCTATGTCGCCACGAAAGATGCGCTAAAGGAAGTGCAGATTGCTTGGTCAAATTCTTTGGCTGATCGGTCTCCAGCGATTGCAGAATTTTTTGCTAATTTCTCGGTCACAGCGGACGATGTGTCCGGTTTGGCCTTTGAGATCAGCGCAAATGGTGTGTCGCCAGAAGCCGCCGCTAAGGCATGGATTGCTGCCAACTCAGATCGCGTTGATGCGATGCTGGGTCTGTAAATATCAAAGAATGGCTGGTCCGGCTCGGTTGGACCAGCCTATCGGAATTTTTAGAAAAAGAGAAAACATATGACGTCCCAACCCGTTGTCGAAATTTCCAACGTGTGGAAAATTTTTGGGAGCCGCGCGCAAGAGGCTTTGCGCGCCGTGCGTGAGGGCGGTTTAAGCAAGGCCGAAGTTTTAAGTGAATTTAACGCCGTGGTGGGGGTGGCAGATGTGAGCCTGTCAGTTTCACGCGGTGAGATTTTTTGCATAATGGGATTGTCTGGCAGTGGGAAATCAACCCTCGTGCGCCATTTTAACCGTCTGTTGGAACCCACCGCCGGCCAGATTATGGT
>JGI26081J50195_1000989_pt1 | contig 11559 bp, 8 predicted proteins | sample SaaInl74LU_5_DNA_FD_50195 | JGI IMG/M metagenome (IMG submission 50195) | reverse complement strand
CTCACTTTTGGCTGCGGTGTAAACGCAGTCGAAGGCACGTTAAACAGATGCTCTATTTCGCAAAAGTATTGCAGCATGAGGCCAAGGCGACCGTAATTCTTGTCGCCGACACCGGCAGCCATTCGCTGCACAACCTCGAGCTGCAGCATAAACACCATATCGTCTATTGATTGGTTAAAGCGCAGAAGATGNAACAACACCGGCGTCGAAATATTGTAGGGCAGATTGCCAATCACGCGCAGCGAATGTGGCGCAGGCTCGAGGCTGTTTAACTGAAACTTGAGTATGTCTTGTTTATGAATAACGACGTGCGAGTCGCCCTCATGACGCGCAATAAGAAAGTCGGCAAGGTCGCGGTCAAGTTCGATACAGTCGAGGCGCGTGCCTGCCGCTGCGAGGTGCTCGGTGAGGGCGCCCTGACCCGGACCGATCTCGAGGAGATGGTCGCCTGCCTTTGGCGCAACCGCATCGATGATGCGCTGGATGATCGCTTGATCGTGCAAGAAATTTTGACCGAAGCGTTTTCGCGGCATGTGATTAAGGCCGTTATTAAGCTTGCGTGCCGAAGGATTAGTCATAAGCTGGGTATCTTTCTCTGTCTTGATTCTGTGGTGTCACACACGCCGCGCCTGCCAATGGGCAGCCATACTGCGCGCTGTTTCGATCGCGTAGGCGAGGCTGCCACTGCTCGCCGTGCCCTTGCCTGCAAGGTCTAGCGCGGTGCCATGGTCTACAGAGGTGCGCACGATGGGCAGTCCTAAGGTGACATTCACAGCAGCGCCGAAGCCCTTAAATTTAAGCACTGGCAGACCCTGATCATGAAACATCGACAGCACCGCATCGGCGTCGTCGAGATGCCGTGGCGTAAACAATGTGTCGGCGGGCAGCGGGCCAATGAGGTCGATACCGCGCGCTCTTAGCCTATTGAGCACCGGTTCGATAGTCTCGATTTCTTCGCGCCCTAGATGGCCTCCTTCGCCTGCATGCGGATTGAGCCCGCAGACCACGATGCGCGGATTCGCGATACCAAATTTAGCGGTGAGATCGGCGTCGAGAATGTCGATTATCTGCGTGAGGGACTCCTGCGTGATTGCTGCAGGCACCTCGGCGAGCGGAAGATGAGTAGTCGCCAGGGCCACGCGAAGACCTTCGGTTGCGAGCATCATAACAGTCAGATCGCAGCCGCAGCGTTCTGCTAGAAATTCGGTATGGCCGCTAAATGCTATGCCTGAGTCATTGATAACACCTTTGTGCACGGGGCCTGTGACGAAGGCATCGAAGTCGCCGGCAAGGGTTGCATCGGTTGCAATGCGCAGCGTCTCTAAAACGTAAGCGGCGTTGCGACGGTCGAGTTCGCCCGCGTGCACAGGGACGATTAACGGCACGGGTAAAATGCTCAAAGTGCCGGGTTGGGTTGGGCGTTCAGGCGTCGACGCGTCGAAAGGGAAGAGCGTTAGGCTTAAACCAAGATCGGCTGCGCGGTCGCGAAGGAGTTGTGGATCGGCGACAACAACCAACTCGGTGTCAGCAGGCGGCTGCTGACAGAGCTGAATGCAAAGATCGGGGCCAATGCCCGCGGGCTCCCCTGGGGTGAGCGCGATTCGTTGAGTCACTTAGGCGCTCCAAACTAGTCGATTAACTCGACGAAGGCGTCTTCGCGAATTTCGATAAGCCAGTTCTCGAGTTCGAGCTCGAACTTTCGATTGCGCAGCGCGTTAGCCGCTTGATTGCGNGTGAACTCGCGGCTGAGGTCTTGCAAACGGCGACCTTCGACACGGGCAACGTGCCAGCCTACCTGAGAGCGAAAAGGCTCGCTTACGCCATCGATTTCGAGTGCATCAACTACCTGTTCCATCTCGGGCGGCATGCCGCCTTCGTTTACCCAGTCGAGGTCACCGCCGCCCACGACCGACGACGCGTCGTCGGAATTTTGGCGCGCAATTGTTGCAAAGTCTTCGCCGTCGAGGATGCGCTGGTGAATTTTGCGGGCTTCGGCTTCTGTCTGCTCCTCGTTTCGGATTTCGTTTGGCGACAGCATGATNTGGCGCACGCGNGTCTGATTAACAAACTGCTCAGTACCGCCCTGCATATCAACGAGCTGGATTATATGCAGGCCATTGCCTGCCTCGATAGGCCCCTCGACTTGGCCTATTTCCATCTCGACCACGATGTCGGCGAAAAGGCTCGGCAGCTGTTTGGCTTTGCGCCAGCCCAATTCGGCGCCGCCGATTTCGATCGCGGTATTCTGCCGTGCTGCGGCGCGTGCCGCAGCAAGCGGGAAATCATCGTCGATGCGGGAGATTAAATCAGCCGCAAGGCGCTGTTTCTCTGCTTTGATTTCGGGGGTATCGGCAGCGCTGAACGGGATAAGCAGATCGTCGACAAAGTAGTCGGCTGCCATCAGTTCNCGCCCCATTTCGGAGTTNAGGAAATTGTCGATTTCTTGCTCTGTAATTTTGATGCGGCGATTAACCATCCCGCGCTGCAATTCTTGCATNGTCATCTGCTTGCGTACTTGCTCGCGAGTTTGCAGATAGACGCCGTTTTCTTCGAGCGCNTCGACATACTGATCGAAGGTGAGGTTATTGTTGCTTGCCATATTGCCGAGCACGCGATTGATCGTGTCATCGTCGTAGCGGATGCTGACGCGGTTAGCGAGTTGCATCTGAATATTCTCAACGATGAGCGCCTCCATTATGTCGGATTCGAACTGCTCTAGGTCGTCTGGCAGCGGCTGGCCATTGCGCTGCGCTGCCGCCGTAATTTCGACAATGCGCTCATCGAGTTCACTTTTTAGCACTACGTCGTCGTCGACAATGGCGATAATTTTGTCGAGCAGCACACGCTGCGCACTCGCGAAAGGTGCAGCGAGAAGCAGGAGGAGAAGCGCGCCAATAACGAAGAGGACGCGGCGATTCACATTGTTATCATTCATAGGGTAACCATTTGTAAAGTAGTCTCGCAGGCTTTCTGATCTCGCAAGCTGCCTAGTGTACCGTATTGGCGGTTGCTACGCGGCCGCAATTTAGCGCTCAGCGTCGTAGCCTTGAATCCCTTCGGTGAGAAGGCTGTCTAGGCCGCCGCCTGTGAGGTTGCCTAAGCCTACTAAGGTGAACTGAACGAAAACGCCGCGGTTGGGCTCAAAATTGCGCACAAACAGCTCGTTTTCGTTAATCCATTCGCGGGCAACTAGGCGAATTTTCGCACAGCAGTTGCTGTATTCGACCCCGGCAAAGCTCTCTAGGTTCCGCGCATTGCTGTGATCGTAGTTCCAGCGCGCCAGTATCTTCCAATTTGTCGCGAGAGGCCAGACTGCCGAAAAATCGGTCTGCCGTATATGCGGGTCGATTGCGCCATCTATCGCGGGCGGCAACACGAGATTCGGCGAGCTGACGAGGTTGCGCTCGCGGTAGGCAAGGTTAACTAAGTGCGACGCGTCGCGGCGGTAGCGAACCTGNGCGCGTCCTTCGATCACCTGCTGTGTCTCCTCGTCCCACTGCACATCGGTAATGAAGCGCCAGCGGTCGTTTGGTGCGTAAAAGGCCTCGGCGGCGATGGCTGAGCCGTCGGCCGTGGTTGAGTAACGTGGCGCCCAGTTTTGGAGAGGATTGGCGAGGTCGACGAGGCGATCTTCAAAATAGGTTATCTGACCCAGGCTTGCGCGGGCGCGCTCGCGGCCCGTGTTGTCGAGCAGTCTTGTGGTAATCGCTGCACTCACTTGTCGGGCGTTGCTTACCCTATCGCCGCCGGCGAAGCGCTCGTCGCGAAACAGTTGGGCGAAACTAAAATTGAGTTCGGACGAGTCGAAGAGCGGGATGTCGCCTTGCTCAGCAAAGCCACTGTCGAGAGCGAAAATGCGGGGCTCTAGCGTCTGTGTCCAACCCTTTCGCGTGGCGCGTTCGAAGATAAGGCCGGTGTCGAGGCTATTCACCGATACGCCGAAGTCGGGCGCCTCGGCCGTGCCAAGCGCCTGTTTGTCGAGGCTGTAGCTACGCTGCAGATATTTGCTTTTGGCGCGAACAAACCAGCCCGGACGCTCGATGCTCCAGCTTACCTCTGGTTCGAGATTCACTCGGGTGCCGGTAACAAGTGCTCCGGCATCGATTTTGGCTTGGCTTAGCAATCCTTCTTCGAGGGTGCGATCGAAGGCTGTTGCCTCGCCTGCAAAGGCTAATCGGAAGCCTGCGCCAAGGGGGATCTGTGAAGCCAGTGTGAACTGCGGTAAGCGATCGAAGGGCTTGTTAATGTCGAGTGCTGCGGCAAACGGATCGATAATCTGCAGGCGTTGGGCATTAATCCCCGCACGCAGATAGTCGTTTCTGAAATCTATGCGAGCCTGGCGATTGAGGTGTGTTTGGCTAGAAAGATTGAGACCGCCGTTACCAAAATCGAAGAAATAGTCATTGTCGCTCACCGCATTATAGTCGACATAAGTTGAGAATCCGCGGCCAAAACGTCCCTGATGCTCGAAGCCAACAAACCATCGATCTTCTTGCGAGGGTGACTCCGAACCGAGGGTGTCGGCGCTGGCGGGGTCGAAGAATTTATCGCCGGCCAAATGCGAGACGTTGAGAGTATTCATCGACGTTTCGGCGAGATAACGGAACTCAGCTCCAAGCATTACGCCACGATCGCTCAGCAGGCGCGGGCTTAATGTCGCATCCATCTGTGGCGCGAGATTAAGGTAGTAAGGCACCTCGATATCTACTCCGCCGGTACGGCTAGAGCCAATACTGGGCGGCAATAGTCCGCTGAGGCGTTGATCGCCGATGGGGAACTGCACCGTGCCAGGGTAATAAAAAACCGGAATATCGCGAATGCGCAGGCTCATCGCCTTCGCGCGACCGCGGCCGATTGCTTGATCGAGTTCGAAGGCGTTCGCACGCAGCACCCAAAACTCATTGCCTGGCTCGCAGCGGCTAAATTCGCCGTTGTCGAGCATGATGAGGCCGGTGGCTGAGTCGTAGTCGATTGTCTGCGCAGCGCCATGAATGCCGCTGGCATGCAGCACATAGTGTGCGGCGTCGACGGTATTGCGCCCGCTGTTCGAATCGATGAACGCTTCGCTGCCGCGGAGCAGCACGCCGGGTTCGCGGAAGGCGATATCGCCGCTCATGCTTACCGTGTTGGCGTCGCGATCGAGAGTGGTTTGCGCGGAGGTCTCGGTGCCCAAATTAGTAATCGTGCGCGGGCCCTGAAGCACAGTGACTTCGCCTCGCAGGTCGATACTGCTTGCTGTGCGCTGGCTTAGGCCGTCACTCGAGAGGAACTGCGTTTGAGGGCTTGCGCCAGTGTCGCTGTCCACACTGGAGGCAGCGCCGAGCGCGGTCTCAATCTGGGGGTCGACAAAACCACCGCAGCAGTCGTTGGGGAGCGCGATGCGCTGTGCAGGAGTCATCGCCTCGCGGGCGATCCAATCGAGGCGAGCAGGGCTGTCGTTGCTGAGTGTTTTTGCAGGGGTCGAGATTGCGGCCGAACCCGCGCTGTCTTCTCTATTTACGCGCGGGTCGGCGCGGGTAAAGCCGGCACCTGTTGCGCAGACCCAGCCGTCGCCTGATTCGTTAACGATGCAGCTCACGCGCGGTGCATTGCTTGANTGTGCNGAGACGGGTGAGGCATCAAAAACAGCCAAGACGCAGCAAAGAATNGCCAGCGTTGGCCCAGCCGAAGTTGCCGTCTTGTTCACGCCCTTAGCCGCTGTCTTGCGTCTGAGGCGCGCAGTCATACGCGAGGCTGACGTAGGGCGCGTCGATTTTTCGGCTATCCATGGCATGGCTTGTTCTCGCCTTGATAAACAGGCTCTTGCTACACAGTAAACGCACGGCATCGGCAAAAGTTATCGATGCGGGATGTTAATCGCTGCGGAATCGTAAACATATCGCCACGATTACCGACAAACTTGTCCGGAAGGCCCGCTATTGAGGGTGCTCATGATAAGGGATGCGCGGGTCCATTCCTAGCGCCGAGGCGCCTAGTCTGGGCGCAGCGGTCCCCAATCCTATAGAAGGCGGTACGCGAGAGGCTAAGTCGAGATGAGCGATACGCGAGAGCGTGAGTTGTTAGCGTGGGCAACCAACGAGGTTGCACAGCAGTGGCCTAGCGCCTGTCCGGCCCAGCGCCTGGAGGTTGTGAGCGGCGACGCGAGCTTTCGCCGCTACTTTCGCCTGCTAATTACCCCTGTCGAGGCGCTGATTGCAGTCGATTCGCCGCCAGCGACAGAAGACAACGCGGCGTTTGTTCGTCTTGCCGCCATGCTGATTGATGCTGGCGTTCGCGCGCCATCAGTGCTGGCCGTGGACTATGAGCAGGGCTTCATGCTTCTCGAAGACTTTGGCGACAAAATGCTTCTCCCCGCGCTGCTTGCCGCAGGTGAGGCAGGTGCCCTCACTTTGTACTCCCCCGCATTCGATGCCTTGCTTGCTTTGCAAGAGGGGATGGATTCCGATGCGCTGCCNAATTTCGACAAGCCTAAGCTGCTTGCCGAGATGGGGCTTTTCACTGAGTGGTATTGCGGCGGTCTGCTCAACCTCGAGTTAGACGCGAGGGAGCGCGAGGTTTTAGGCAGTGCCTTCGACTTTTTAGCCGATGCGGCGCTGGCCCAGCCGCAGTGCGCGGTNCACCGAGACTACCATTCGCGGAATCTCATGTTGCTCGACGACGGCGAGCTTGGTGTGATCGATTTTCAGGACGCGGTTCATGGCGCGTATACCTACGATCTTGTCTCGTTGCTGCGCGACTGTTACATCAGCTGGCCGCGTCCCTTGGTCGAAGAATGGGCGCGGCTTTTCTATCAGCGTCGAGCCTATTCCTCGGCCGCTGTTCGCGAACGCGGCGAACAAACATTTAAGCGCGACTTCGATCTCATGGGGTTGCAGCGTCACCTTAAAGTGATGGGCATCTTTTCGCGGCTNCACCTTCGCGATAACAAGTCTGCCTATCTGGCCGATATCCCCTTAGTGACGGAGTACTTTTTNTCTGTGGCGCGGCAGTACCCGGAGCTCAGCGATATCCTCGCTTGGTTTGAGAAGGTGGTTGTTCCGCGCGCGGCAGAGCAGACGCAANCGCGAAACAATAAGACAGATGGCGCTAACGCCAGGGGATAGGCTCGATGCGAGCGATGATACTAGCGGCAGGACTTGGGAAGCGCATGCANCCGCTTACCCAAAATACGCCTAAGCCGNTGTTAAAGGTNGCTGGCAAGNCGCTTATCGAGCATCAGCTCGCGCGTTTGCANCGCGCNGGTATCACCAACGTGGTGATCAATCATTCTTATTTAGGTTCGCAGATCGAAACCGCGTTAGGCGATGGTGCGCATTATGGACTGTCGATTAATTATTCTGCCGAACCGGTGAGGCTTGAAACAGCGGGCGGGATAATTGAGGCATTGCCGCTTCTGCAAGAGCCTAGTTTTGTCGTTGTTAACGCCGATATTTGGTGTGATTTCGATGTAGCGTCACTAGCGCCAGTAGTGGCACAACTCGCCGCAGGCAGCGACGACCTCGCGTTTCTCGTTTTGGTAGACAACGCATCACACAACCCCAAAGGCGATTTTTCGCTCGATGAGTCGGGGCGAGTAGGTTTACCTAGCGACGCCACGCAGCAAGCACCTGGTTGTGTGACTAACGAGAACCTCACCTTTAGTGGAATTAGCGTTCTAAGTCGCGCCCTTTTTGCGGGCTGCGGTCCAGGGCCGCGGCCGCTATTGCCGCTTCTGCTCGCAGCGATTGAGGCCGGCAAAGTGGGCGGAGTCCATCATCGTGGGCTGTGGGTCGATGTAGGCACACCCGAACGACTCGCCGAAGTTGAAGCTATTTGTCGCAGTGAAGGCGAGCCGACATGATGCGTTTTCGGCATAGGGGCTATCGTCGAGCATTATTNCAGCGTCTGAGTGGCGAAAACCCAAGCGCCCCNCTTCCCAGTGGAGGCTCGACCGAGCTCGCNTTTACCAGCGCGCTGCTGCAGGTTCTCGGGCGTCTCGCTAAGCTCGATGGCCGCGTGAATGAGTCNGAAATCGCCTTTGCCGAGCGCGTGATTAGCCAGCTTGGTTTNCGCTTGGTAGACCATGANCGGGAGAGTTCGAGGCTTGCCGCGATAGCTGAATTCGAACGGGGTAAGAATCCAGCATTCGATGTGCTGACGAGTGTGCGGCGCCTTAGTAAGGCGATAGGCGATGCCAGTATGCTCGCTCGCTTTGTACTCAAAACTTTTTGTGAGGCGGCCTACNTAAAATCGAGTTACAGCTGGCGCGACGCGCAGGTTGGCGGTCTGCGATTGAAAGATCGTCAGTTCTTGCGGGAAGTGGCAGAGAGTTTAGGCTTCGACAAAGCGGCGATGCTACAAGTGTGCGCCGAGGTCCGCGGCTCGGGTGTGTGGAGCGCGGCGATGCGCGGAAATTCGGCGCAGAGCAAACGGCCAGACATAACGCGTGCGCCAAGTCCCTCGATGGCAAANGCCTACAATCTGCTCGGCGTGAGTGTNGATACCTCGCCTGAGGAAGTGCGCCGCGCCTATCATCGACAAATGGCGCAGCATCATCCCGACAAACTTGCCTCGCAGAATCCTTCGCCAGAGGCGCTGCGGCGAGCTCATCTCAAAGCGCATGAAATACGCGAGGCGTTCGAAGCGGTGCGCCAGGTTAATCGCGCCCGCGCCTAATCCCGCACCGGCATATTACGTTTTCAGTCTGTCTATCACGAAACAGGACATCGCTACTCGGAGTCTGTAAAATAGCTCGATNGTAAGCGGCGGGTGGTTAGTGTTACCCGCAGCCTAGCCAACTGCCGGCCTCGTCAACAGCGTCAGTGTTATCGACATTAAGGAACCCGCATGAAAGACTTTCTCATCGCCCCCTCGATCCTCTCCGCCGATTTCGCACGGCTCGGCGAGGAGGTAACGTCTGTCTTAGAAGCGGGCGCCGATGTGGTGCATTTCGACGTGATGGACAATCATTACGTGCCAAATCTCACCATTGGTCCCATGGTATGTGGTGCGCTGCGTAATCACGGTATTACAGCACCTATCGACGTTCACCTGATGGTAAGCCCGGTGGATCAGATGATTGTTGACTTCGCCAAAGCTGGGGCTAGCTACATCACGTTTCACCCCGAGGCGACAGGCCATATCGATCGGTCGCTGCAGCTGATTCGCGACCACGGCTGCAAAGCAGGCCTCGTGTTTAACCCAGCGACGCCACTTCACTGCCTCGAATACCTCATGGACAAGCTCGATGTCATTCTCTTGATGTCGGTGAACCCGGGATTCGGCGGTCAGAAATTTATTCCATCGACGTTGCGCAAACTCACGCAGGTGCGCAAACTCATCGACGAGAGCGGGTACAAAATTCGTCTCGAGGTAGATGGCGGCGTTGGCGTGCAGAATATTCGCGAGATCGCCGAGGCGGGCGCGGACATGTTTGTTGCGGGATCGGCGATCTTTAATTCCGAGGACTATGCCGAAACCATTAAGGNGATGCGCAACGAATTAGGCCAAGCACCAGACCCGCATCACTAGACCCGAATCACTAGACCCGAATCAATGGGCGCGTTAAATAAGACTCACGCGACACGCCTGATTCAAAATACTAATCCAAGCAAGACGCGCTAAGGCGAATAGACGAGCAGGACACCGCAGATGAACATGGATCGAGCCACCTTCGAGTCGTTTAAGAGCCAAGGCTACAACCGCATTCCCGTGGTGCGCGAAGTGCTTGCCGACACCGATACGCCTCTGAGTACCTACCTCAAACTCGGCAAGGGGCCGCACAGCTATTTCTTCGAATCTATTCAGGGCGGAGAAAAGTGGGGGCGTTTTTCAATTATCGGTCTGCCTTGCTCTACCGTGCTCCGCGTTGTCGGCGACAGGCTGACAGTTGAGTGCGAAGGCGAGGTAATCGAGGCGCTCGAGACGAGCGACCCCTTCGAGTTTATCGAAGCCTATAAGGCGCGGTTTAACGTTGCCGAGGTCACTGATAATCAGCGATTTGGCGGCGGGCTCGTCGGTTATTTTGCTTATGACAGCGTGCGCTATGTAGAGCNGAGCATCGGGCCTGCCAAAGACCCCGGCGCGCTAGACACACCAGATATCTTGCTCATGCTGTCGGAAGAGGTTGTGGTGTTCGACAATCTGCGCGGCACTATCGCTTTTGTTATTACTGTTGATCCAGCCGATGCCGACGCCTTTGATAAGGCGCACGCGCGCATCGATGCCTTAGAGTCACAGCTAAGCAAGGCTGCACCGTTACCGCCGTTGCCCATCCAGCGCGGCATTAGCGATGCCGACTTTGTAAGCCATTTTGACCAAGCTGGATTCGAAAGCGCGGTTGAGCGAATCAAAGAGTATATTGTTGCGGGCGATGTCATGCAGGTGGTTATTTCTCAGCGCATGTCGGTCGAATTCGGAGGCGATCCACTGAATGTGTATCGCGCGCTGCGCTACTTGAATCCATCGCCGTACATGGTTTTCTTCGATTTAGGTGATCATCATGTTGTGAGCGCGTCGCCCGAAATTCTTGCGCGCGTCGAGCAAGGCAAGATTACCGTTCGGCCGCTGGCGGGTACTCGTAAGCGTGGCGCAAACGAAACCGAAGACCTGGCGTTAGAGCAAGACCTGCTGTCGGACGCTAAAGAAATTGCTGAACACCTCATGCTAATAGACCTGAGCCGCAATGATTCGGGCAGGGTGTCGAAAGTGGGTTCGATTACCGTACCCAAGCGAATGTTTGTCGAGCGCTACTCCCATGTGATGCACATTGCCTCGATAGTCGAAAGTGAAATGAGCGAAGACAAGACTGCGCTCGACGTATTAAAGTCGACTCTGCCGGTCGGAACTCTGAGTGGTGCGCCCAAGGTGCGCGCGATGGAAATAATCGACGAAATGGAACCCGAGCGCCGCGGTATTTACGGTGGCGCAATGGGATACCTTGCGTGGAACGGCAACATGGACATGGCGATCGCCATTCGTACCGCGGTGATTAAAGATTCGCGCCTCTATGTGCAGGCAGGCGCGGGTGTCGTAGCCGATTCGGTGCCGCGCCTCGAATGGGAAGAGACGCTTAACAAAGCGCGCGCCATCGTGCGCGCCGTGCAGCTTGCCGATGAACAGCTTGAGTTAGGCTAGCGTGAAGCGCAAAAAATAGTCTCTGACCGCCTAGTCGCGTAGCGTCTTATACGCGGCGAGTGCGCGTTCGCGAGTCTGTTTTAGATCGACAATTGCCGCCGGGTAATCCTTTCCTAATTCAATTCCCGCAAGTTGTAATTCCATTGTTGGCGCCGAGCTTGGGTCATGAAGATGCTTTGCCGACAGTTTGGCAAGTTCAGGCACGAAGCGGCGAATATAGGCGCCGTCGGGATCGAATTTCTGCGACTGCGTTACTGGATTAAAAATACGGAAATAGGGCGCTGCGTCTGCGCCACTGCCGGCAACCCATTGCCAGCTGCACGAATTGCTCGCGAGGTCGGCGTCGACCAAACAGTCCCAAAACCACTTCTCGCCGTGACGCCAATCCTGCATAAGATTTTTAATAAGGAAAGAGGCGACAATCATGCGCACGCGATTGTGCAT
>JGI26081J50195_1000985_pt1 | contig 11567 bp, 11 predicted proteins | sample SaaInl74LU_5_DNA_FD_50195 | JGI IMG/M metagenome (IMG submission 50195) | reverse complement strand
TTAAAAGAGCATCAATATTTAAAATATTGATGCTTTTTTAGTTTAAAGAAATATACCAAGTTGTTCTAAACCATAAATCATTCTGAGTATTATTTTTTATAAATTCACCCAATCTATAATCTAAACCAAATTCTATTCTATCCTTTTTGGAAATTTGATAACCTAAATAAGGAGTTATTCTAATTTTTAAATCTGTAAAATCATACAATAATTCATTACCTAGCTTTAAGTAAAACTCTTTAATATCAACTCTTTCTCCACTTAAGGGTTTTTCTAAAGTAAATCTATACCTAGTTCTAAAAATTGTTTGTCTTTTAGATTGATAAAATTGTTCAAAAGCAATTCTGTGCGCAATTTTTATACTTGTTAATTGACTTATAAAATTGTAATGCTGAAAAATTCTATGAATAGTTTTATCATCTCTAAAACGAAGAATATAACCAAAGTTAAAAGATTGTTCAAAGTCTGTTTTTATTGATATAATTGAAGATATATCAACTAAACTATGTGAAAATTCATTATTATCATCAAGAATAAATGTTCTAGATTCTAAACTATTAACCCAGATATTCTTATTAGAAAGTTTTTTAGAAACGACTATTTTAGGTAAAAATCCTGTATTAAAATTAGATTGTGCAAAAAGTAAATTTGAACAACAAAAAGATAGTAAAAAACAGCAGAATGTTTTCATTAAAATTGAAGATTATCAGAATTTGGAATCGCAAACTTTAATGATTTTACAAGATCTCCTTTTGCATCAAATAAAAACTCATAAAGTTCATAGTTTTTATCTTTTTTTCCTTTTACCACTATTTCATAAAAAACATCAACCTCAATTGTATTATTGTAATACTTAACAAAAAGTTTGGTAAGCTCTTTTTGCAAACCTCTATATTGAAATTGAGTTTTTTTAATTCTATATTTATCAAATCTGTCTTTAAATGTTTTTGTAATTTTTTCTTTAACTGAAGCTTCTATTTTAGAAAAAGATGTTTTCATTTCGACATCAATTAAAATTCCTTTTTCAGAAAACTCAACGCTAAATAAATGGTTTTCAAAACAAGTTTTTGCTTCAAAAGTCTTACCTTCATTACTAGCTTCTATATACCATTTTACTTTTTTAGGTAAGTTTAATTTATCAATAAAATCTAGTGCATTATTGGGTGCTTCTGTAGATTTAATTCGATATTCTCTTTCTAGTTTTTCTTGACATTGTAGAGAAGAGACAATAATTAGTAAAAGGAAAAATAATATCTTTTTCATAAAATATTATTAGTCTTTTAAAATATAAGCCTTAATTATATAATCTACTTTTGGATATTTTTCTCTTAAAAATGTATTACCAAATTTAGAAATAGAATCTTGTTTGTAACCCAATTTATCTCCATACCCATTATAAAACTTTAATACATTTTCTTTACCATCAACAACTTCTGCAATTACAGGAAATCCTGTTACTCCAGAATAGGCTAAAGTGTCTAATCTATAATTGTCTTTTAAATTTATAAATATCTGATTAGATCTTGTTTTTACTCCTCCTCTTGCAAAAGCAACAGTCATATTTTTATTTTTTTTAAGAACAGGTTCATCAATAATTCCTTTTTTACCCCATGCATTATTAATAACTGTATCATTATGAATACCAAATTGAGCAACAAATTTTGGTACTACTCTAAAAATAGCTACATCTTGATAGTATTCTCTAGTAATTAACTGATAAAGTCTATCTACTCCTGCAGGAGACCATTCTCTCTTTGCTAGAATATCAAAATTTCCTTGAGTTGTTTCGAAACGAGCTTTAAAAGTTTCTGGTGCTTGTTTTGTTAACCATTTATCTTTGAATTTAACTGATGCACATGCAGATAAAAGAAGTAAACAAACAATTACATATATTTTTTTCATATTTATTTCTATTTAAGCAAAACAAAAATAACCAAATAACTTTTAAATGTTTTTTAACTCTACATTTGTAGAATTATATATTTTATTCTATGTTTGTAAAGTAAAATACATTTCTATGCAATTATCTAAAACAGAAGAGCAATTAATGCAATATCTATGGAAACGTAAAAAGGCTTTTTTAAAAGACTTATTAGAGGACTTTCCTAACCCTAAACCTGCAACAACAACTGTAGCTACTTTATTAAAAAGAATTAAAGACAAAGGTTTTATAGATTACAAATTATTTGGAAAATCAAGAGAGTATTATCCAATCATAAAAAAATCTGATTACTTTTCTAATCATGTTAATGGTTTAATTAAAAATTTTTTTAATGATTCTGCTAGCCAGTTTGCATCGTTTTTTACTAAAGAAACCAACTTAACAACAAAGGAACTAGAGGAATTAAAAAAAATTATTGATCATCAAATAAAAGAACAGAAAAAATGATTAGCTATTTATTAAAATCTGCTGCTTGTTTAGCACTTATTCTTTTCTTTTATCATTTGCTTTTAGAAAAAGAAAAAATGCACCATTTTAATCGATTTTATCTTTTAATTGGAGTTGTTTTCTCATTTGTAATTCCTTTTACTACAATAACTATTAATGTTGAACCAATAGTAATACAAGCCACAGAATCAACTTATTTGCCAGTTTTTAAAAAACAACAACAATGCTGTAATAATAGAACAAAATAATATCGATTATCTATCTATAATAATTGGTGTTTATGCTTTTGTATCGCTTTTATTTTTAATTCGATTTGGAATAAATTTATATAAAATCATCAGAAAAATATATATCAACAAAAAAATTAATTATCAAAAAGCTGTTTTGGTTTTGGTTGATGATAAGATTTTACCTCATACGTTTTGGAATTATATTTTTATCAATAAAGAAGCCTACTTTAACGAAAAAGTAGAACAAGAATTATTTACACATGAGTTAACACATGCCACTCAAAAACATACGCTAGATGTTTTATTGATAGAGATTTTACAGATTATATTTTGGATAAATCCATTATTTATATTTCTAAAGAAAGCAATTCAATTAAATCATGAATATTTAGCAGACGAAACTGTAATTACAAAACATAAAAACACGTTCCAATATCAGCATTTATTAATTAATAAAGCATCTTGGAAAAACGATTATTACTTGGCCAGTAATTTGAATTATTTAGTAACAAAAAAGAGATTAAAAATGATGACAATACAAAGTTCACCAACAAAAATCTTGTTAAAAAAACTGGCGGTAATTCCGTTATTAGCAGGATTTTTCTTCCTCTTTGCAGAAAGAGTTGAAGCGCAAGAAGTTATAGTAGAAGAAAAAGAAATCCCTATTGAAACTATTACTGAAAAAATAGCTGATAATCAATTAGATTATAGCAATAATAAATTGTATAGAGAATATATATATAGTAAAGGTAGATATACATTTAAAAATAAAAATGGTAAAAGTATAACTAAAAAATATAACGAATTAACTCAAGAAGAAAAGAAAGGTTTAGTACCTCCTCCACCATTAAAAAGAAAGAAAAAAACACCAACTTCAAAATTAATTGAAGATTTAAAAAATAGTGAAAAATATGCGATTTGGATTGATGGAAAAGTTGCTAAAAATAGTGATTTAAACAAATACAACAACTTAGATTTTAGTAATTATTTTGTAAGTTTTGTTCATAAAAATGCAAGAAGTAAAAGATTCCCTCAAGAATATCAAGCTAGTTTAGAAACTAAAAAATATTTTAAAAGTAAAAACCAAAAAAGAGTAAATGACTTTTTAAAATATTTAAAAGAAAAGCATGGTATAGAAGAAGTTGAAGAAGAAGTAAAACTAAAAGTAATTGAGGTTAAAGAACAAAAAAAGAAATATAATACTCCAAGTAGCAGAGGATCTAAACAAAGTATTAATGATTTAAATTTTACTAAAGCTAAAATCCTAGAGACTTCTATTTATACTGATATCAACCTTTATAAAAGTAAAAACAAACACTATGAAGAGTTAAGAATAAAAAAACCTCATTTTATAAAAAGTGATGCAGAAAGACAACAAAAATTAAATAATCTATTTTCAGAACTAGGTTCTCTTTATTTTAGATTATCTAAAGAAAATAAATCAAAGGTAAAAAGACCTATTCATCCACAAGAACCATATGTAAGGTTAATGAAAAATGATGTTGTATTTTATAAGTCAAGAAAAGATTTAACTGAAGAAGATAAATTGTTATTTCCTCCTCCACCTTTTCCAATGAATGCTTCTGAAGAAGAAAAGCAAAAAGCAAAAATGGAGTTTGAAAACTGGAAAAAAAGAACAGGTAATACGTTAAATGAAATTCCTCCAGCTCCAAAAAAACCAAAAAAAGAGGTTATTAAAACTAAAAATATAAAAAGTGCTTTAAAAGTAAAAGATACAATTCCTGAGAAAAAAGTAAAACCAAAAATTACTTTTAACAGCAGTAAAACTTTAAAAGAAGAATCATTTGTAAATGCATTAAAAAATCTTACAGAAGAAGAAAAGAAGAAAAATAGAGAAAATGTTAGTTACTTTTTAGATGGAAAAAAAATTACTTATAAACAATTGAGTAATGTTAAAACAAATAAAATTAAAAGTATCAATATTAGAAAACTAAAGGACGGATCAAAAATAGTCGAAGCTAAAAGCAAATAATACAAAAACCTCGAAAATTCGAAGTTTTTTTATGTAACAAATTCACTTTAAAAACGTTGTATTTAAACAAATACATACAAAAACGTGCTTAAAAATTTCTTTCTTACCTGTTCTGGAGTTGATAAAAACTTAATTAATGAATGTGCAAATGGCGAACAAAATAAATATGTAGGTATTGGAGCTACAGTTTTGTTTACTGCAATAATGGCTACAATTGCTGCATCTTATGCTTTATATACCGTTTTTGATAATATTTATTCTGCTATTTTCTTTGGATTAATTTGGGGGTTACTCATCTTTAATTTAGACAGATTTATTGTGTCTACCATTAAAAAATCTGATTCTAAATGGAAAGAAGTTGCACAAGCAACCCCAAGAATTATTTTGGCTATTATTATTGCTGTTGTAATTTCAAAACCCCTAGAACTAAAGTTATTTGAAAAAGAAATCAATCAGGTTTTATTAAGTGAGAAAAATCAAATGACTTTAAATAACAAGACAGAAATTGCACAACAGTTTAGTCCAGAAATTGCAAAAATTAATTCAGAAATTAACAATTTAAAGCAAGAAATTAGTAATAAAGAAATTGAAACTAATGCATTATATCAAACTTATATTACTGAAGCAGAAGGTACATCTGGAACAAAAAAACTTGGAAAAGGACCTGTTTATGCAGAAAAAAGAGCAAAACATGATGCTTCTTTATTAGCTTTAAATCAATTAAAAAAAGAGAATCAAGTAAAAATAAATCAGAAAGAAAAAGCTATTTTAACTTTACAGGAAAATCAAAAATTAGCAGAAAAAGCATCACAACCTATTATTTCTAATTTTGATGGATTAATGGCAAGAATAAACGCTTTAGGTAAACTTCCCTTTTTTACGTCCTTCTTTATATTCTTACTGTTTTTGGCTATAGAAACATCACCAATAATTTCAAAATTATTAGCCCCAAAAGGCGAATATGATTTTAAATTAGAAGAACGTGAATCTGCTATTAAAACCTGGGTTAAGCAGCAAGTACGACAAAGAGAAAAAATGCTACAAGCAGATATTAGTATAGACAATAGTGTTTATAAAGATTTAACTCAAGATGAAGAATTAGTAAGCTATAAAGAAAAAATGGCTAGAGAATTAATGAAAATTCAAGCAGAAGCATTTTACAAAAAGCAACAAAAAATGTTGTAAAACAAAAAAAGCGTCCCAAAATAGGGAAGCTTTCCATTGGTTAACAAAACCACGACACTTTTACGAAAGTGCCAAAACAACACAACTTTATCACTCTAACAAAAAGTGATGAACAAATATACATTGTTTTTACATATCTAAAAATAAATATCACTTTTTTTGCTGTTATCGGAATTGTCTATTTGCCTATACATTGTATCTTTGCACTCTTTATTTAACATTAGAAATTATACACCAAATGCAATTATCAGAACAAGAAGTTGTACGTAGAGAGAAGTTAGCAAAATTAAGAGCTTTAGGTATTAATCCTTATCCTGCAGATTTATTTCCTGTAGATGCAAGCTCTAAAACAATTAAAGAAAACTTTGCTGAAGATAAACAGGTGATTATTGCAGGTAGATTAATGTCTAGACGCATACAAGGTAAAGCTTCTTTTGCTGAATTACAAGATGGTGAAGGAAGAATACAAGTCTATTTTAATCGTGATGAAATTTGTACAGGAGAAGATAAAACCTTGTACAATGATGTTTATAAAAAATTATTAGATATAGGTGATTTTATAGGAATTACTGGTACTCTTTTTACAACGAAAGTAGGTGAAAAAACAGTAATGGTAAAAGAGTTTAAAATTCTTTCTAAAGCTTTAAAACCTTTACCATTACCAAAAGTAGATGCAGATGGTAATACCTATGATGCTTTTAATGACCCAGAATTAAGGTACAGACAACGTTATGCAGATTTAGTGGTTAACCCACATGTTAAAGAAGTATTTATAAAAAGAACAAAATTGTTTAATGCAATGCGTTCTTTCTTTAATAACGCTGGTTATTTTGAAGTAGAAACTCCTGTATTACAGCCAATTCCTGGTGGTGCAGCTGCTAGACCTTTTGTTACACATCATAATTCATTAGATATTCCTTTATATATGAGAATTGCTAACGAATTATATCTAAAAAGATTAATTGTAGGTGGTTTTGATGGCGTGTATGAATTCTCTAAAAACTTCAGAAATGAAGGTATGGATAGAACTCATAATCCTGAATTCACAGCTATGGAAATCTATGTATCATATAAAGATTACAATTGGATGATGGACTTCTGTGAACGTTTATTAGAACATTGTGCAACAGCTGTAAACGGAACAACAGAAGCTACATTTGGTAAACATAAAATAAACTTTAAAGCACCATATAAGAGAATTACAATGCGTGATTCTATTCTAGAATTTACAGGTTTTGATATTTATAACAAAACAGAAGCTGAAATTAGAGAAGCTGCTAAAGCTATGGGTATTGAGGTTGATGAAACCATGGGTAAAGGAAAATTAATTGATGAAATTTTTGGGGAAAAATGTGAAGGCAATTACATTCAACCTACATTTATTACAGATTATCCAAAAGAAATGTCACCTCTTTGTAAAGAGCACAGAGAAAACCCAGAACTAACAGAACGTTTTGAGTTAATGGTTTGTGGTAAAGAAATTGCAAACGCATATTCTGAGTTGAATGACCCAATTGACCAACGTGAACGTTTTGAACATCAATTAAAATTAGCAGCCAAAGGTGATGATGAAGCAACAGAATTTATAGATCATGATTTCTTACGTGCTTTAGAGTATGGTATGCCACCAACTTCTGGTATGGGAATTGGTATGGATAGATTAATCATGTTTTTAACCAATAATCAATCTATACAAGAAGTATTATTTTTCCCTCAAATGAGACCAGAGAAAAAAGCTCCTTCTGTAGAATTGAATGATGAGGAAAAAGCAGTTTTAGCCATTATTACAAAAGCAGAAAAAATTGATTTATCTGCTTTAAAAACCCAATCTGGTTTATCAAATAAGAAATGGGATAAAACTATTAAAGGCTTAACTAAAAAAGAAGTGGCTAAAGTTTCTAAAACAGACGAAGGTTTGTTTGTTGAAGCTCTTTAATAAACTGTCTTTAAAANATTTAAGAAGGAATAACAGAAATGTTGTTCCTTTTTTTATCTTTGATTATATGGAATGTAAAAACTGTCTAAATAATCTACCAGAAAAAGCTAACTTTTGTAATAATTGTGGAGCTAAAGTGGTTGTAAATCGCATCACTTTTAAATCTTTATTATTAGATGTTTTTGTAAATGTTTTTGGTTTTGATAGTCGTTTTTTTATAACTCTTAGAACTGTTGCTCGTCAGCCAGAATTATTATTACACGATTATTTAAATGGTGTAAGAAAACGTTACATGAATCCGTTTTCTTTTTTAGCAATTGCTGCTGGTATTTCTTTATTGGTATTTAATTATTTTGCTGATGATTTCATTGAAATTAATCAAACAATGAACTCAAGTCAAATAGAAGCACTTCAAGAAAAAGCAAACTTAGACATTGCCTCATTAAAAAATTTATCTGAAAAAGAAGTAAAAAAACTAAAAGTTGAGCAACAATCTGCTCAAATGCAATTAAAGTTTAATAAAGGTATGATTGAATTTATGCTTCGTTATTTAAACTTACTCACCTTTGTTTTTTTATTATTGTTTGCAGTTTTAAGCAAATGGACATTTTGGAAACCTTATAATTTTGGTGAGCATTTAGTTATTAATGCTTTTCTATATGGTTTTCTTACTTATTTAACATTAATCTTATTTTTCTTTGCGATAGTTATACACCCTTCAATTTACTTTGTTAGTACATTTATATATATATTTTATTATATGTATGTACTAGGCAAATTTTTTAAGTTAACTCTTTGGCAAAGTATTAAAAAACTCTTTAGATTTTTATTTGGTCTAGCTGTAGTTTTTGTAACAATAATAATATTGACAATAGCTATAGGAATTCTTTTAGGGTTTTTAGGAATTATAAAGTTTGATCTCTAAAAAAATTATTTACTTTTAAATTTCATAGGTAAATGCACTACTTTTTTAGTTTCAAAAAAAGGTTCATCAAAATAGTTTGGTAAATCATAAATAGTTGCAGTAGTATATTTTTTTAACTCTTCAGATAAATCGCCTCCTTTTAAATAGAGAATTCCGTTTTTTAATTCGTGATTCTGTTTTTTAGAAATTTTACCTTTTGTCCATCTTACAAAGGTCTCCATTTGTGCAACTGCCCTGCTTACTATAAAGTCGTAAGTATCTTTAACCTCTTCTACTCTTCCATGAGTTATTTTTACGTTTTCTAAACCTAAACCTTCTACCACTTCATTTACTACTTTTATCTTTTTACCTATAGAATCTACCAAATGAAACTGTGTTTCTGGAAATAAAATCGCTAAAGGAATGCCAGGAAAACCACCTCCAGTTCCAACATCCATAACCTTTGTGCCAGGCTTAAATTGCATCACTTTTGCAATACCTAAAGAGTGTAAAACATGTCTTAAATACAACTCGTCTATATCTTTTCTAGAAACTACATTAATTTTAAGATTCCAATCTTCATATAACTCTTGAAGTTTTGAAAACTGCTCTATTTGAGTGTCACTTAAATTTTTAAAGTATTTGTGTATGATTTCCATGAAAAAATATTTACCAATGCAAAAATAGGAGTTATATGAAAACAATTAAGAATAAAATTGATCGTTTATGAAATATGTACTTTAAAATCTATATTTTTACATCATAATACAATATATGAATACAATTAATTTTTCTAGAGTAGATAAAGCTAAGTTTTTTAGAACCTTAAACAAAAGGGTAAATAATTATTTTAAAGAAAATAATGTAAATAGAACTGGTAATTGGAAGCTTTACTCTAAAGCAATATTAATGTTTGCTACTTTTTTAGTGCCTTTTATTTTAGTACTTACAGTATCTATGCCTCAATGGGTTATGGCCTTATTAATGGTAGTTACAGGAATTGGTATGGCAGGTGTAGGTATGAATGTAATGCACGATGCTAACCATGAATCTTTTTCTAAAAGAAAATGGGTAAATAAATTAATGGGAAGTAGTATTTACATACTTGCTGGAAACGTTTACAATTGGAAAGTACAACATAATGTTTTACACCATACTTTTACAAATATTCAAGATCATGATGAAGATTTAGATGCTGGAAGAATTATGCGTTTTTCTAAACATGCAAAATGGTTAAAGATTCATAAAATCCAAAAATATTATTCTATTTTTTTATATGGTTTGTTAACTATTAATTGGGCCATTACTACAGATGTAAAACAAATGCATAGGTATTTAAAAAGGAAATTATCTTATGGTGAGTTTCCAAACCCAACAACAGAATGGACAAAATTNGTGATTTCTAAACTAATTTATTATTCTCTTTGGATAGTTTTACCAATTGCTGTTTTAGATATTGCTTGGTGGAAAGTTTTAATTGGTTTTTTTGTTATGCATTATACTGCAGGTATGATTTTGAGTTTAATATTTCAATTGGCTCATATTGTACCAAAAACAGAAACACCAGCACCAGATAAAAATGGAAATTTAGAACATACTTGGGCAGTCCATCAATTATATACAACAGCTAACTTTGCTCCTAGTAACTGGTTGATAAACTTTTATACAGGTGGTTTAAATCATCAAGTTGAACATCATATTTTTCCACATATTTCTCATGTACATTATAGCAAATTAGCTAAAATTGTAAAAGAAACTGCAAAAGAGTTTAATTTGCCATATCATGAGTACGAAACTACAAGAAGAGCCATTATTGAGCATTTTAGACATTTAGGAGTTTTAGGAAAAAAACCTGAATTAGCATAAATTAAAAAATAATAATTTAAAGTAAAAATGTCACATCCATTATCGGACAGAATTAACAGTTTGCCAGTATCACAAACATTGGCAATGGCTGCAAAAGCAAGAGAATTAAGAGCAGAAGGTAAAGATATTATTGGATTAAGTTTGGGAGAACCAGACTTTAACACTCCAGATTTTATTAAAGATGCTGCAATAGAAGCTATTAATCAAAACTATAATTCTTACACACCAGTAGATGGTTATGGAGAATTAAAAGAAGCTATTTGCGAAAAGTTTAAAAGAGATAACAATTTATCTTATAAACCAAATCAAATTGTAGTTTCTACAGGTGCAAAACAATCTATAGCAAACGTTGCACAAGTTTTATTAAATCCTGGTGATGAAATAATTTTACCAACACCTTATTGGGTAAGTTATTCTGCAATTGCTACTCTTTGTGAAGCTAAGTATGTAGAAATTCCTTCTTCTATTGAAACTGATTTTAAAATTACACCAGAACAATTAGAAGCTGCAATTACGTCGAAAACAAAAATGATTTTCTTTAACTCACCAAACAACCCTAGTGGAACTATTTATAGTGAAGCTGAGTATAGAGCTTTGGCTAAAGTTTTAGAAAAACACCCTCAGATATATATATTATCTGACGAAATTTACGAGCATATTAATTACGATTTTAAACCTTTTAGTTTTGCTGCTATCGAAAGNATGTATGATAGAACTATAACAGTAAATGGTCTTGCAAAAGCATTTGCTATGACTGGTTGGAGAATAGGTTATATTGGTGCNCCTGAATGGATTGCAAAAGCATGTACTAAAATGCAAGGTCAAATAACATCAGGTACAAATTGTATTGCACAAAGAGCTGCAATTACAGCAGTTTTAGCGCCAATTTCAAAAATACAATACATGGTAGATGAGTTTAAAACTCGTAGAGATATTGTTATTGATTTATTAAGAGAAATTGACGGCTTTAAAGTAAATGTTCCTGAAGGTGCTTTTTATGTTTTTCCAGATATATCTTACTTTTTTGGGAAAACCATAAAAGGAACAAAAATTGAAAATGCTAG
>JGI26081J50195_1000974_pt1 | contig 11661 bp, 11 predicted proteins | sample SaaInl74LU_5_DNA_FD_50195 | JGI IMG/M metagenome (IMG submission 50195) | reverse complement strand
CGACCTACCTTATTTCCTGTTTGACAAGCCATACCAAAAGCCCACGGATGGTCGCAGTCATTTGGATTAGTGCTACCATTACCTTCTTCACCCGATGGAAAAGTAACTGGGATTCCATTTTTTGTTGTGGGTACTTCAATTGCATCTGCACAACTGAATTTTGGCAGCGGCCCCAAAACCCCTTCACATTCATAGGCGTGGTCAAGTGCAGTTCTACCTGAGTCAATAATACCATCATCCTTTTTGCAGGATTCAAAGAGGAATATTGTTGTCAGAAAACCAAGAACTAATGCAATAACAACTTTATTTTTCATTTTATATTCGGTTGAATGAAGAAATTAATATCTACAAATGAACCTTAAAATGAAAAGTAAATTGCTGAATTAGGTCTTCAGTAAGTCCGACTGCTTCTATTAGGACTTTTTAATCGATTTTTCATATTGTTTGGGCGTCATTCCTTCCAATTTTTTGAATGCGGTATAAAAAGTTGATTTGGAGGAGAACCCAGCTTCGGTAGCTAATCCTAAAAGGGTAAAGTGGTGAGCATTGGAAGACTCTACTAATTGTTTGAATTTTTCTATTCGATATGCGTTAATAAATTGGTAAAAATTGACCTTGCCACATTCATTAATCAGACGAGATAATTCTTTTTCTTTTAAGTCTAATGCTTCTGATAAGGCACGTAAATCCAGTTTCGGATTGGTGAACAGTTCTTGTTCCTGAATTTTCTCTTTGATTTCCTTAAATTGTTGAATGTCTGCTTCTGAGATAATCGGTTCTTTTTTATCCCTTAATTCATTAATCCCATTAGACTTTTGTATCTCTTTTTCTAAAATGATTGTTTGAGTAACTGCCAAATTTGCTGTTCCAGCACTTACATTGTTTTCGGTAGCTAAAAAAAGACGCTGTTTGAAAATTTCAGGTTGTGTAAAACCATTGTAAGAAATCCAAAAAATCATAAATACGGTTAGCCCCAAAGCAGAGATGTCAATTGAATACTCTACAATTTCTACATGTGACAAATCAAATATAAAGGTGGAGATGCTTAAAAAATGAATTAGAATATGCAGCCCAAAAATGCTTTTCAACCAAGTAAGAGATTTGCTGTCTAAATCAGAATAAAAATCAACAAGTTTCTCCTCATGATTTTGCAATATTCTGAAAGCATAGACCATTAATGCAATTTCCAAAAAGTAAATGGTTGCTTCATAGTTGGTCACGGTATTTTCTGTCAAAAATAAACCGCCAGAGTGTAGCAATATATTATGTACGATACCTGGAATAAAAAGTAAGTATTGCCAATTTTCAATCTTTTTGTTGATTGTAGCATGCATATAGAAGAACAAAAAAGGGAGGGCAAATAAAAAGGGTTCAACTATAAACAAAGAAACTCCCAATTCTTCCTCAATCGATAATTCCGAAAGAAAATCGTTAAAAATATTGACCACTATACTGCACAAGAATAATCCTAAGTAGGTGTTTGCTTTTTTATTCTTTGACTTAATGCTAAAGAATAGTATGCTCATCACTATTGCATTTGAAAATATAAATGCACAGACACCTAGATTAATGAAATCAACTACTCCCATTTAATATTGATGATTATTCGTTTTTCTTTACAAGACAATTTAATTGGTGTATTCCCCTATTTTTTTCGTTTTTATTGTGCCTAACGTGCGAGTAACATCTACGTCCTGCTTTGTGGACGTATATGTTATACCCACTTTATGTGTTAAGATAAATATAATTAATCTAAGAGGTTTTTCATTTGATTCCCCACCTTTTTTACCAATAAGATTTAACCAGAGCCAAAATAATCCTGTCAAATAGGCGATTTCCGAAATAGTTCCTGTTCAGTTTATAGCAAAACTCATCAAGGTAAAGTTGCAAATACTTGCCTTTCACTTTGTGATCTATGCCCAGAAGAGTTCTTTTGGCGTTGCTTACTGCAATATGTACCCACTTGAAGGTTGTGGCTGTAGTTTCCGTATCGGATTTTTCCATGATATGCACATCCAATGCGCGTTTTTGTATGATTGCGGGGAATCAAAATTTTTTATGAAGTGCAATTACCCAAAGAGGACTTCTTTAGCTCACGTCTACTCATTTTCACTCAAAAACCTCAACCATCACCAAGCTTCCATATTGTAGACCCAAGAGTCCGGCAGCATTGGCACGGTTCATACCTATTTCTAAATATCCTGCATCATTGAACATCGCCAACACTTCCCCTTCGGGAACATCACTGTAATGCTGACTTAAGCTATCAATTTTGTATTGCCTGAATGAAATAAGAAAGCGTTTATTGCCGACAAATTCTTCAAATAGTGCTTTACTAATATTTATAACTACATTGTCAAATCCATCAACGTAAAAAACTGAGCCTCGAATGAGGTCTGGCATTACAATCGCCTGAATATTGTTAAGTACCTTATAGGAATTGGTTTTCACTGCTATCTCCTCGATACGATTTTCATCGATGTGCTGAATGATGTTGCCCAAACCTTGATGCAATTCCTGAAACGTGAAATTTTTATTTAAACCTTCAACTGCGTATGCTTCAAAATCCTCTTCGGGATACATCAAGCAGATGAGCCCATTGTCTGGGACAACGTAAAATAATTCTTGTCTTTTTATTATCAAAATACGACTGTTTCCCTCGCGAATATTGATGCTCGCAATGTGTATAGACCCTGCAGGAAATGTAGATGAAGCGTTCTTTAAAATGTACGCACCACTTAAAACGTCAAAAGGTTGAATTTCATGATTAATGTCAACTATAATTATATCTTTGTTAGCATGGTATAGCTGCCCTTTTAACGCACCTACGAAGTGGTCTTTTGTTCCATAATCTGAAGTAAGGCTAACTAAGGGCATCAATAAAATTATTAACTAACGTAACAAAATTAAACATTTGAGTGAATTAACCATTAATATCGAGCAAGTTAATCCTATAGATTTTTTTGGAGTCAATAATTCGAAGCTTAACGTTTTAAAAAAGAAGTTTCCTCTCTTAAANGTTGTTAGTCGNGGNACNAAGATTAAGGCAGCGGGAAGCGAAGAGGAACTTGCCTTGTTTGAAGATAAAGTCAAGGTTCTTTTACAGTACTTAGAAAAGTATGGAAAGCTAACACCTGCCAATATTGACGAACTGCTTAATGACACGGAGAAAGTAGCCGAGTCATTGCCTGAAGACAATAAAAATATTCTGGTATATGGAGCTAATGGTAACATTGTTCGCGCTCGAACAGCCAACCAAAGAAAGTTGGTTGAGTCAAGCGAAAACAATGATATCGTTTTTGCTATTGGTCCCGCAGGTACAGGTAAAACCTATACTGCCGTGGCCCTTGCGGTTCGTGCATTGAAAGATAAACAGGTAAAACGCATCATTCTTACACGACCGGCTGTTGAGGCGGGAGAGAGTTTAGGATTTTTACCNGGTGATTTAAAAGAAAAAATTGATCCATACTTGCGTCCTTTGTATGATGGGCTTTACGATATGATTCCAGGCGAGAAGTTGGCTTACTTTATGGAAAATCGAATTATTGAGGTGGCTCCTTTGGCCTTTATGCGTGGTCGTACATTGGATAAGGCCTTTATCATTTTAGATGAAGCACAAAATTGCACGGTGTCGCAACTTAAAATGTTTTTAACCCGAATAGGCCCAAGCGCTAAATGTATAATAACAGGTGATCGCACGCAAATAGATTTACCAAGAAATCAGAAGTCGGGCTTAGGAGTAGCGATNAATTTNCTCAAAAACATCAATGGCATTGGNACGGTAGAACTCAATCAAAATGATGTGCTTCGTCATAGATTGGTAAGTAAGATTATCGGCGCTTTTGATAAGTATGCTGAATAACGAACGCAAGAAAAGGTATTAGCGGTTTGAAAAAACAGAGGAGATTATTAAACAACATATTGATTATAAGATTTAACATTTAATCGTACTATTGTTTAATGAACTTTCCAATTAATCGTTCTTTTCCTGATGATTCTGATAGGACATAAATGTAAAGCCCCGCATGAAGTTCTGTAATATTTATGTTTAAATCCTTTACTTGCGTTTGTTTAAAAAGAATTTGCCCACTTAGACTGAGTAATTTAACATCGATTACTTCGCTAGATTTATTTTCAATAGTCAACTGACTATTATCATTTCGGATGCTAATCTGGCTTTCAAAAACATCCTTTAGCGTAGTCACAAAAGGGATATCTATTCCAGTTGAGGTTACAGAACAATTGAATGCATCTTCAACAAATACCGTATACAGCCCTGAACCTAAACTGGATACGTCCTCTGCATTGCTGTTGTCTGGATTACTCCATTCGAAAGAATAAGGTTGTGTGCCTCCGGAAACAGTGATATCTATCGATCCGTTAAATGATCCATTATCTGCAGTAATATCGTTTACTATAATTTCTAGTGGTTCGGGTTCGGAAATAATGACTTCTACACTATCCACGCATTGATTATCGTCCTTAGCNAAGAAGGTATAGCTTCCAGCTGGGAGCAGGGCTTGACTAATTGAGGTAAATGCTTCATTCTGCCCGAAAGCNAACAAAAAAGTGCCATTTCCACCTACAGCATTAAGACTAACNAGAGTGCTATCACCATTGCATGGAATAGGTGCATAACNGTAATCTACTTCAACGGCCTGAGGCTCAGTAATTGTGGCTGTTGTAGTGGCGGATTGACCCTGGCTGTCCGTAACTGTAACAGTAAAAATACCCGCTGCAAGGTTATTCGGATTACTTCCTTGTATGTTTCCTGGATTCCATTCAAAAATATAAGGGGGTGTTCCTCCAGAGGCATTAGCGGTTCCTGCTCCTGTCTCAGTTCCGTTACATGTAACTGCGCTCAGTTGGCTTGCAGTTATCGAAATAGGTGTTGTTGTAATTTCTTCTGACAAGGTAATTGAGTTTGTTGCAGCACCGTCACCTCCTGTATTTCCGGTCCCGTTCACTGCATTTCCAGAAGCATAAAAATTAACGGCACCGGTTCCTTGCACTGGCGCTGTCCATTCCACTTGGAAGACATTACTTGTACTTGGCCCGTTATGTTCAATGTAGGTTTTACCATTTCCTAAAGTTGCTTGTTGAACATTAGTACCAAGATTAGAATATCCTGCAATTGGACTATTGGATTGATCTAAAGCGGTGAGTTGAAACCCATATGCATTCGGGGAACCGCTCGTGTTAATTATAGTGATGGAAAGGTCATATGTTGTCCCTGGAGTATAATCACTGATAAGAGCTGCAGTTCCTTGATCTCTAACTTCAATATTAATACTCACAGCACCAAATTGCGAACCGCCATGACAGCTTACACATGTGGTTGATTCTCCTGGGGCACCTGTATTTCCTTGATTAGCTACACTCGCGCGACCTCCTGAGGAGGAAGTAAGTAAAAAGTATGTGATAAGATAATCAACGAAGTGTAAAGCGGTAGAATTCTATTCATGGGTTATCATTTGATGTAAATTTACAAAGTATATAAGAGTTTTTTAACCGAAAATGTTCAATATCACGGACCTCAATGATGGGTTACATAAATCATATATCTTTCTCCAATGAAGTTGATTTATCGCTCATAAAATGAAGCTTATTTGAACTGTAGGCCAAAGTGTACTCCTATTGCTTGCTGTCTATACTGGTAGGCTTGTAGTTGGATGACTTCAGGTTCTAGGTAAACAGACAAGTCATCGGTAATGCTGTAGTCAAACAAATGCGCATCCACGGCCGCATCCACAATGTTTAAAGAGTAAAACACACTGAGTAAAATTATACTGATATCCAAACTTCGTTTCGCGTCATCTCGTTTCACATTTAGGGGTGCAGCCCCAGTAATTCCTTTGTATGATCCTGTGGTGTTTGGGTCCCCATCTATTTCTAACTTATAGGCATCGGTATAACCACGTAAATTTTTCACGTTGATGCCGACCCAAGTTCCTAGTCCAGCTAATCCTGCGTAAACAATGGGTGGTTTCCAATATTTTTTATTGTAAACTTGTCCTGCTCCGGGTAGGGCTGCCGAGAGCAGTGCGGCTTTTTTAGGTGAATGTCTTTTGATTACACTCAAAGTGTCCTGGGGTTCCATAAAAGGCTCATTGTTTTCAGGCACGTCCTGTGCCTTACTCCATGTGAAGGCTATCAACAAGGTACATGAAAGCAAAACAAGCCGCATAGTCTTAATCTTAGCTTTCGAGAAATTCGCTTAAGCGTTCCAAATCGTCGTCGTTGTGGAAGTATATGGCAATTTCACCACTGCCATCTTTTTTCGGTTTGATTTGAACTTTCGCACTCAAGTTACTCGCCAAACGATCTTGTAACTTTTGGTAGGCCAATGGAAGTTTTCTCGCACCACTCGGTGATTTGGTTTTGGCTTGCCCTTGTTTAACTAAAGTTTCTGTTTGACGAACCGACAAACCTTTCTTCAGTACTTCCTTGAAAGCATAAAGCTGAAAAACCAAATCTTCAATACCTGCGAGCGCGCGGGCATGTCCCATACTGATTTTCTTACTTTTTAAGGCACTTTGAATATCTGGTGGCAATTTCAACAAACGAAGATAATTCGTCACAACAGTTCTACTTTTACCTAAACGCTTGGATAAGTCTTCATGAGTCAATTCGCATTCATCCAATAGACGTTGATAATTCAAAGCAATTTCTAAAGCGTTTAAATCTTCTCGTTGAATGTTTTCAATTAAGGCAATCTCAAGACTTTCTTGGTCATTTGCCATTCGAACATAGGCGGGAATATCAGCCATCCCGGCTAGTTTACTGGCCCGGAGTCTTCGCTCACCCGCAATAAGCTGAAATTTTTTATTTCCTAATTTACGAACAGTTATGGGTTGAACCACCCCGTGGATTTTGATTGATTCTGCTAAATCATTTAAAGCCTCTTCATTAAATTCTACACGCGGCTGGAAAGGATTTACTTCAATTTGATCCAATGGGATTTTAACCACGGAACCTGTCTGCTCGTAATTGCCACTTTTTTTGCTCCGACCCACTTGCGTCGCTTCATCATCAATGCTACTCAGCAAAGCACGAATACCTTTACCTAATGCTTCTTTACTCTTGCTCATTTTCTAAGTCTAATATTTTTTCACTACCTGAAATATCTGATCGATCAGTCAATTGAATAACCTCACGCGCCAGATTCATATAATCTCTTGCTCCAGTACTATCTGCATCGTACATCACAATGGGTTTGCCAAAGCTCGGTGCTTCGCCTATGCGCGTATTACGGTTAATAATTGTGTCAAAAACTAAATCTTGGAAATGTTTTCTCACTTCTTCCAACACCTGATTGGATAAACGTAATCGTTGATCGTACATGGTTAACAAAATGCCTTCGATTTCCAATGCAGGATTAATACGATTTTGAACAATTTTTATTGTATTCAATAACTTACCCAGGCCTTCTAAAGCGAAATATTCGCATTGCACAGGCACAATCACCGAATCAGAAGCTGCCAATGCGTTAACGGTTATCAGGCCTAAGGAAGGCGAACAATCAATGATGATGAAATCATATTTGCTAATCAAATCTTTTAATGCCGCTTTTAGCACCTTTTCCCTGTTTGGGTGATTAATTAACTCAATTTCAGCACCAACCAAATCCAAATGGGCTGGCAGCAAGTCGAGGTTAGGAGTCTCAGTTTTTAGGATGATATCTTTTGCTCGTTTGTCACCTACCATACAATCATATATGCTCGTTGTAATATGATTAGGGTCAAAACCACATCCCGATGTGCTATTAGCTTGTGGATCTGCATCAATTAGCAAAGTTTTATATTCCAAAACACCCAGACTAGCGGCTAAATTAATAGCTGAAGATGTTTTCCCTACACCACCTTTTTGATTGGCAAAGCTGATTATTCGTGCACTCATAAATTATAATTCTATCGTTTGTCCTATGTCAGTTAATATTAATTCTTTTCCATGCTGCGCAAACAAGACCTTCGCTTTATCCTGATCTATCTTTATAAAACCAAAAGTATCATAGTGCACACCAATAACACGATCACATTTAACGAAATCTGCCGCAATTATTGCATCAGCTATGCCCATCGTGAAGTTGTCGCCGATAGGAAGAATAGCAAAATGTAAATGGCCTGATGTCATAGGAATAAGTTTCATGTCCATATGCAAAGCAGTATCTCCGGCATAATAAAAATTCCCTTCTTCCGTGGTAAAAACAAATCCCGCAGGGTTGCCACCATAACTTCCATCTGGTAATTCGCTCGAGTGAATCGCATTCACCATTTTCACTTTTCCAAAGTCAAAGCGCCAAGAACCTCCATGATTCATTGGATGAGCATTGTCTACGCCTTGTTTGCCAAGCCAAGTGTAAATCTCAAAATTTGCTACAACTGTCGCTTGGGTCCGTTTAGCTATCTCCACCACATCCGCTACATGGTCGAAGTGGCCATGTGATAGGAAAATATAATCTGCCTGAATATCCTCTATTTGAATATCTTTCGCCAGTTCGTTTTCCCGAATAAAAGGATCAAACAATAAATGTTTACCCGCTACTTCTATTCCAAAACAAGCATGTCCGTAATAGGTATATTTCATAACAATTTTTTCTCTTGTTTGAACGNGTAAAGATACGCAATTTAGCTCCAGCAAAAATCCATACGCTATTTATTAATTAACGCATTGCAAACATTTGAAAGGAGAATGCGAAATTCTTTCAACTTTGTCTAAATTTACCATTCATGAGGCACTTATTCCTTGTTTTCCTCTTTGGTTTATCCACAATCTGGTCTTGTTCACCCGATCGGCATACAGATTTAAAAATTTTTAAATATAACCAGACCTCAGGTATCACATCACTTGATCCTGCTTTTGCTAAAAATCAAGCCAATATTTGGGCCGCAAGTCAATTCTATAATGGCTTGGTACAATTGGATAAGGATTTATTGATTCAACCAGCAATAGCTAAATCCTGGGATTTCAGTCAAGATGGTTTGCAGGTTGATTTCCATCTCAGAACTGATGTTTACTTTCATGAAAACGAGGTGTTTGAAAATGGTTCTCGGCAACTTACTGCGCACGACGTGGTGTATAGTTTTGAACGGATAATTGACGAACGCATTGCTTCATCGGGCTCCTGGATTTTTAATGGTTTAGTTCGCGAAAAGTCTCCCTTTGTAGCGCTTAATGATAGCACGTTTCAACTTAATTTGCAGCAGCCCTTTGGTCCAGTCTTGGGCATTCTCAGTATGCCATATTGTTTTGTTGTTCCNCATGAGGCAGTGGAATTTTACGGCAAAGATTTTNGAGCACATCCTGTCGGAACAGGTCCTTTTCAATTCAAAGTTTGGGAGGAGGGAACGGCTTTGGTTGGTTTAAAGAACNCCAATTATTTTGAAAAAGATGAAAATGGAGAAACACTTCCTTATGTAGATGGCTTCAAAGTAAGCTTCATGGAAAGCAAGAAAATGGAATTCTTGAGTTTTATGAAGGGTGACCTAGATATGATTTCAGGAGTTGANAAGAGTTTTGTNAATGATATTCTANATGAAAATGGCAATTTGTTGGAGTCTTGGGATGATCAACTTGTACTTTTTAAAGCGCCATTTCTCAATACGGAATACCTTGGATTTAACCTAAATGGACAGCAAAAATGGGTGAAGGAAAAAGCTTTCCGCCAAGCACTTAACTATTGTTTTGATCGGCAAAATATGATAAAGTACTTGCGAAAGGGTATCGGTTCTCCAGCGAACAATGGCTTTATTCCCCATGGGCTTCCACCTTTTCATGAAAATGAATTTATTGGTTATACCTATGATCCGGATAAAGCAAAAGAACTACTTGAGTCCATTAATTATCAGGGGGAAGAGGTCGTGTTAAATACCAATGAAACATACAAGGATATGGCTTTGTACATCGCTAACGAGGCTGAAAAAGTTGGACTAAGGCTTAAGGTAGAAGTGGTGCAGCCATCGCTACTTCGAGAATGGATGGTGAGTGGGCAAGTTGATTTCTTCCGAGGAAGTTGGATTGCTGATTACCCGGATGCAGAAAACTATTTAAGCTTGTTTTACAGCGAAAATGGAGCACCGCCGAATTATACGCACTTCTCGAATGCGAGCTATGATAGTTTGTATCGTGATGCATTCTCTTTTGGCGATTTAAGTGATCGATTGCCTTTATATGAAAAAATGGACAGTATACTTATAGACGAAGCCCCGGTGGTTTTTTTGTATTATGATGAGCTGATTCGACTCACGCACAAAGGCATAACGGGAGCGAAACCAAGTGCTTTCAATGCCTTGGATATAAAATTTTTTAAAAAGTATTAAGATGAATTTTGCCGATTACCCTTATGCTGAAAATATAGCTAATTCACTTACGCATGGTGTAGGTGTTTTAATTTTTATGGTTTTATGTCCTATGTTGATTGCCACAGCTGTGTACACCGCATATAATCGGAAGATTACGAGTTCGGTTATCTTTTCCTTCGGCTTGTTGGCGGTATATCTTTCCTCCACATTGTTTCATGCTATGCCGGACAAAGTGACCCGAGATATTTTACATTACTTCGATTTGTTTTCGATCTATTTGCTTATTTCCGGAACGTATACACCTTTTCTGTTGATTTATTTTCGCAGTAAACTGGGGAAGTTTTTATTGATTTTAGTTTGGGCGCTTACCGCTATTGGTGTTACCATGCAGTTGGTTAGTGAAAATATCCCTTTTGTATTTACTCTCTTGGTGTATATTGGGATGGGGTGGATTGGACTTCTGCTTATTAAGCCGGCCTTGCTCAAACTAAAGCCGCCGGTTTTAATCTTATTATTGCTTGGTGGGATAGCCTACACCTTCGGCACTTATTTTATTTATCACGACCAAGAAATTTGGTACTATCACGCAGTTTGGCATGTATTTGTGTTGGCCGGAAGTATGGCTCATTTCTGGGCAGTATACTTGGCTTTAAAAGATAAAATAAGGAATTAGTCGAAGGAATTCGGATACTTGCTTTTTAAATGCTCAACTGAGCCAATCACTTTGTCTTTTAACGCTGTTTTATAATTGTCAATTCGTTCGCCAATTGCTGGGGTAAAGGCACCAACGATTTGAGCGGCTAGAATACCCGCATTCTTGGCTCCATTTAAAGCCACGGTAGCAACGGGCACGCCTCCAGGCATTTGTAAAATGGATAATACTGAATCCCATCCATCGATAGAATTACTACTCTTAATTGGTACACCAATAACAGGCAAAGAAGTAAGCGATGCAACCATGCCTGGGAGGTGAGCGGCTCCACCAGCTCCAGCAATAATCACCCTGATTCCTCTTTCTTTGGCTGAATTAGCATAAGCTAACATGCGTTCTGGTGTGCGATGTGCCGAAACTACAGTTAACTCATAAGGTACATTGAGTTCAGTTAGTACGTTGGCGGCTTCTTGCATGATGGGCAAATCGCTTTCACTACCCATAATAATTCCTATCATAATTGTCGCTTTTTTCAAAGGTAAAAAAAATCAGTCAGACGATATCACTCGGCAATTACCTGCACTGCTGACTTAACTTGCTCAATTTTCGCAATAACTTCTTCACGATTATTACCTAAAACAGAAACATGCCCCATCTTTCTGCCTGGTTTTGTTATTTCTTTTCCATAGAGATGTACATATACATTTT
>JGI26081J50195_1000973_pt1 | contig 11667 bp, 10 predicted proteins | sample SaaInl74LU_5_DNA_FD_50195 | JGI IMG/M metagenome (IMG submission 50195) | reverse complement strand
CTTGGTAATGCTAATGAAATTTTAAAAGAAAAATTTGGTGAAGATGTGATTATCAAAAAATTTGAAAAATCTAAGGGTTGGTTAAGTAAGAAATTATCTTCCTCTAGCAATCAAATAGATCAACTAGCAAATATTTTAGAGGAAAGATCTATCTGGCAAAGATATGGCTTCTAAGGAAAAAATTATAAAACCTAAATTTCAATCGTTTCAAGATACTATTTTGAATCTTCAAAAATATTGGAGCAAACAGGGATGTATTCTTCTACAGCCATATGACATAGAAGTTGGTGCAGGAACCTTTCATCCTGCTACAACCTTAAGATCATTAGGACCTAAGCCATGGAAAGCAGCTTATGTTCAGCCATCAAGAAGACCCACTGATGGAAGATATGGAGAAAACCCAAATAGATTACAACATTATTATCAATTCCAAGTTTTAATAAAACCTTCACCAGATAATATCAAAAAACTTTATTTAAATAGTTTGGCTGTAATCGGTATTAATCATAAAGAACATGATATTAGATTTGTTGAAGATGATTGGGAAAGTCCAACTTTAGGTGCGGCAGGTTTAGGATGGGAAGTTTGGTGTGATGGAATGGAAATTACTCAATTTACATACTTTCAACAAATGGCTGGATTTGAATGCAAACCTGTTTCAGTTGAAATAACATATGGTCTTGAAAGAATTTGCATGTTTACTCAACAAATGAAAAATGTTTATGATCTACTATGGAATGATGAAGGTGTAAAATATGGGGATGTGTTTCTTCAAGCTGAAAAAGAGTTTTCAGCATATAATTTTGAACATGCCAATACAGAAAATCTATTCAAAATGTTTGATATGTTCGAGCTTGAAGCAAAAGCATTGGTAGATAAAAAAATTTCACTACCTGCATATGATCAATGTCTAAAAGCAAGCCATGCATTTAATATTTTAGATGCAAGAGGAGTTATAAGTGTTGCTCAAAGAGCGGGTTATATAGGGCGTATTAGAGACATTACAAAAGCAGTCGCCGAAAGTTGGTTAAGCAGTCAAACAGATTAATGTCAGATTTTTTTATAGAGTTGTTTAGTGAGGAAATACCAGCTGGTTTACAGAGTAACTCACGTAATGTTTTATTAGAAAATTTTCAAAATTTATTTGAGGAAAAAAAAATTCTGTTCAAAAAAAGTTCTTCATTTTCAACACCAAATCGTCTTATAATTTTATTTGAAGGCCTATCTAAAGAAATAATACAAAAAGCTGAAGAAATAAAAGGACCAAATGTTAAAGCTCCAGAAAAAGCTATTGAGGGGTTTTTAAGGTCAAATCAAATAGAAAAAAAAGATCTTCTTAAAAAAACATTGGAAAAAGGAGAATTTTATTTTTTCAAGAAAGCATCAAGTAAAATTAATACCATAGATTTACTTCAAGAATATACACCTATAATCCTTGATAAATTACAATGGAAAAAATCTATGACATGGGGAAACTATAACCTTAGTTGGGCGAGACCATTAAAATCTATCCTAGCAGTTTTTGATGATAAAAGTTTAAATTTTAAATTTCATCATTTAATAGCCTCTAACTACAACATTTATTGACAAAGAGTTTGAAGATAAAAAAAAAATATTTAAAAATTTTAAAAGTTACAAAGATTTCTTTAGTCAATCTGGCATAATTATAGATCACGTATTGAGAAAAGAATTTATTATTAAAGAAATTGAAAAAATATCTAGAAAAAATAATTTCATTGTCGAGCCTAATAATAAACTTTTAGATGAAGTTACAGATATTGTTGAGCAACCAAATATTTTAGTATGCAAATTTGATCAGAAATTTTTGAATATTCCAAAAGAAATTTTGATTATCACAATGCAATACCATCAAAAATATTTTCCAACATTTGATAAAAAAGGAAAAATTACTAATGAATTTTTAGTTGTGGCAAATAACAAAGATGAAAAAGGTTATATTAAGATGGGTAATGAAAGGGTTGTAGAAGCAAGATTAAGTGATGCTCAATTTTTTTGGGAAAAAAATAAATCTCAAAATTTAGTTAAACAAGTTTCAAAATTAAAAAATATGAATTATTTTAAAGGTCTTGGGTCTTATTTTGACAAAATTCAAAGAATGAGAAAACTTGGAGGAATGATTTCTGATGAATTATTAATTAGTAAAGATCAAGTTGAACTATCAGCATCGATTTGCAAAGTTGATTTAGTTTCTGATATTGTTGGTGAATTTCCTGAGCTTCAAGGAATTATGGGCGGACATTTTGCTGAAGTGCAAGGTTTTGATAAAGAGATAGCGCTAGCAATAAGTGAACATTATCAACCAGTAGGTCTTGATAGCAAAACTCCAAAGAAACCGTTTAGTATTGCTTTAGCTTTAACTGACAAAATTGATACCTTAGTAGGTTTTTTTGGAATTAACCAAAAACCAACTAGCTCAAAAGATCCTTACGCGCTTAGAAGGTCTGCACTTGGTGTAATAAAGCTATTAATTGATAATAATAAAGAGTTTAAGATTAAAGATCTTATTAGTTATTCCACTTCACTACATAAAGACCAAGGGTTTATTTTTTCAAACGACTCATCTCAAAAAGAATTATCCGATTTTTTAATGGACAGATTAAAATACTACATGAAAGAGAAAAGATTAGATCAGAGATAATAGAAGCCAGTATAAAAGCACATGGATTAGATCATATGAACAAAATATATAAAAAAGCTTCAACACTTAATGGGCTAATTAGCAAAGTCATAGGAGAGGACATTATTACAAGCTATAAGAGAGCTTACAGTATACTTGAAAGTGAGTTAAAAAATACAGATCTTGAACTATCAAATACAACTGACCCTGGTATTTTTAAAAATGACTATGAAAAAAACCTATTTAAAAAAATTAATGAAATAAGAAAATATTTTACAAATATTGGCAAAGATGAAAACTACAGAGAAACACTTGAAATTCTTGCTGGCGCTAAAAAAGCAACTTCAGAGTTTTTTGACAATGTTAAGGTCAATGATGATGATAAAAATATTAAAAAAAACAGATTGGAACTTTTACAAATGTTATGTAGAACATTTGATAATTACATAAATTTTTCAAATATAGAAATCAAACAGTGAATAAGCTAATTTTAAACTTTAAATCAAAAGACTCAAAAAAAATTAAAAATCCTAAAAATTTTTTAGGTGGAAAAGGGGCAAACCTTTCTGAAATGGGCAGAATGGGACTGCCAGTTCCTCCTGGATTTACAATTTCAACAAAAGTTTGTGAATTATTTTACAAAGATAAGAAAAAATTAAATTCAAAAATTGTTAATACTATAAAAAAGGAATTAAAAATTATCGAAAAAGAAGTAGGGAAAAAATTTGGTGATTTAAAAAATCCTTTATTATTATCTGTTAGATCTGGTGCAAGAGTTTCAATGCCTGGCATGATGGACACAATTTTGAATTTAGGATTAAACGATAAGACCGTTATTGCACTATCAAAAAAAACTTCTAATAGCAGATTTGCAAAAGATAGTTACCGAAGATTTATTCAGATGTATGGCAATGTTGTTATGGGTGTTGAGGGCTATCACTTTGAAGAATTAATTGAAAATTACAAATTAACCAAAGGTGTTCTTTTAGATACAGATCTTGATGCAGATGATTGGGAGGGATTAATTAATGATTTTAAAAAAGTTATTAAAAATCAAACCAAAAAAGAATTTCCCCAGAACGTATATGATCAATTATTAGGAGCTATTAGTTCGGTATTTCTATCTTGGGAAAGTAACAGAGCAAAAGTTTATAGAAAACTAAACCAAATTCCTGCTGAATGGGGAACTGCAGTTAATGTTCAATCAATGGTATTTGGCAATATGGGTAATGATTGTGCAACTGGTGTTGTCTTTACAAGAAATCCATCAGATGGGGTTAATGAAGTGTATGGTGAATACTTAATTAATGCTCAAGGAGAAGATGTGGTGGCAGGTACAAGAACCCCTCAGTATATAACCAAAAAAGCAAGAAAAGATGCAAAAGCAAAAGAAGCTTCGATGGAAGAAGCTATGCCAAAAGTATTTAAACAATTAGATAAGATTTTAAAAATTTTAGAAAAACACTACAAAGATATGCAAGACGTAGAATTTACAGTTGAAAATAATAAATTGTGGATGCTACAAACAAGATCAGGAAAAAGAACTTCAAAGTCAGCTGTTAGAATTGCAGTTGATATGGTTAAAGAAAAGTTGATTTCTAAAAAAGAAGCAGTAATGAGAATAGATCCAGCTTCTTTAGATACATTGTTACACCCTACATTAGATGAAAAAAGCACACTAAACGTTATAGCAAACGGTTTGCCAGCATCTCCAGGCGCTGCAAGTGGTAAGGTTGTTTTTACATCAGAGGAAGCAGAAAGATTAAATAATGTTATGCAAGATACTATTTTAGTACGTGTAGAAACGTCACCTGAAGATATTCATGGAATGCATGCTGCAAAAGGAATTTTAACAGCAAGGGGTGGGATGACTAGTCATGCTGCAGTGGTTGCAAGAGGAATGGGAAGACCATGTGTTTCTGGCTCTAGTGAGATTGATATTAACTATGAAGCGAAAACCTTTAAAACTTCTTCTATTGAAATTAAAGAGGGAGACATTATTACAATTGATGGTTCAACAGGAAGAATTATCCTAGGAGAAGTGCCAACGGTTAAACCAGAAATTTCAGGAGACTTTTCCAAATTAATGAGCTGGGCAGATAATTTTAGAAAACTAAAAGTAAGAACGAATTCAGAAACACCATTAGATACAAAAACTGCAAGAGACTTTGGAGCAGAAGGCATAGGACTTTGTAGAACCGAACATATGTTTTTTGATGAAGAGAGAATTTTATCTGTTAGAGAAATGATTTTATCAAAAACAGTAGAAGATAGAAACAGGGCGCTAGCAAAACTTTTACCACATCAAAAAAAAGATTTTGTACAAATATTCAAAATTATGAATGGTCTTCCTGTCACAGTGAGACTGTTAGATCCACCATTACACGAGTTTCTTCCAAAAACAGAAAAAGAAATTAATGATGTAGCAAAAGTTGTGGGGTTACCATTAAAAGAAATTGAGTCTCGAATTAACGAGTTACATGAACAAAACCCGATGCTTGGTCATAGAGGGTGTCGATTAGGAATTTCTTTTCCAGAAATTTATGAAATGCAATGTAGAGCAATCTTTGAGGCTTTATCTGAACTTAAGATAAAAAAAATTAAGTCGGCATTTCCAGAAATTATGATCCCTTTAGTATCAACTGAAGCTGAGATTAGAATAATGAAAGATTTAGTAGTCAGAGTTGCAAAAGAAGTTCAAAAGGATAAAAAAATTAAAATAGATTATTTAGTTGGTACAATGATTGAATTACCAAGAGCAGCAATTAAAGCTGATGATATAGCTAAACATGCTGAGTTCTTTAGTTTTGGAACTAATGACTTAACTCAAACAACATTTGGTTTAAGTAGAGACGATAGCGGTAAATTTTTAAATGATTACCTTGAGAATAAGATTTTTTCTATAGATCCATTTATCTCTATAGATGATGGAGTAGGTGATTTAATAGAAATTGCAGTTGAAAAAGGAAGAAAAACTAATAAAAAAATTAAACTTGGAATTTGTGGAGAACATGGTGGAGACCCTAAAAGTATTCACTTTTGTGCTAATGCAGGTTTGGATTATGTTTCTTGCTCACCATATAGAGTTCCAGTAGCAAGATTAGCTGCTGCACAAGCTGAACTTTCTAAAAAAAATTAGATTTCAAATTTAAAATCTATAGCTGGTACACTATGAGTGATACTTCCAATTGAAACTCTATCGACACCCGTTGCTACAATTTTTTTAATAGATTTCAAATTAACGTTCCCAGAAGCTTCTGTTTCATAATGTTTTTTAGCCATTCTAACACCTGCCTTGAGTGTTTTATTCATATTATCAAACAAAACAGTATTAAATTTTAAACCCATTATTTTTTTGAGCTGATTTAAATTATCAACTTCTACTGTAATTTTTCTTCCTTTTTTATTTTTGATTGCAAGAGATACTAAAGTTTTAATATCAGAGCTTGCAATATGATTGTCTTTAATAAGAAATTCATCACTTAAATTAAACCTATGGTTTGTACCACCACCTAACGAAACGGCATATTTTTGTATTACTCTTAAGGTTGGAATTGTTTTCCTAGTACAGCAAATTTTAGTTTTTTTATTAGCTAATTTAACAAATTGATTAGTCTTAGTAGCAATTCCAGAGATATGACTTAAAAAATTTAAAGCAACCCTCTCACCAATTAAAATATTTTCAGCCCTACCTTCAATTGTTGCTACTACGTCGTTCTTTTTGACTATTGAACCTTCTTTTTTTTTAATAATAAATTTAATTTTATTATCAATTAATTTGAAGGTTTGTTTAGCAAACTCTAAGCCAGCAATTACAGCTTGTTGGTTTGAAATTAATTTGATTTTTATAACTTTACTATTCTTAACTAAACTTGAAGTAATATCTCCATTTGGATAAAGATCCTCATTTAATGCAAGCTTAACTTTATTCTTGATATAATAGTTGCTTAATTTAATTTTAGGCACATTTATTATCTGCCAATAGCAGTCATTCTTTCAACAGGTATTCTTGCCTTGTTGATAGTTTCATTATCCATAATTATCTCACCAGTTTCATTTTCTAAACAGGCCAAAATTTTTGGTAGAGTAATTCTTTTCATATGAGGACATAGATTGCATGGTTTAATAAATTCAACATTAGGATTTTCTACCTGAATATTATCACTCATAGAACATTCCGTAACCATCATTACCTTTTTAGGTTGATTGTCCTCTACATATTTGATCATTCCTGAAGTTGAACCAGCAAAGTCACTTGCTTTAATTACATCGGGTGGACATTCAGGATGTGCAATAATTTTTATTCCTGGATTATTTTTTCTTATATCGTGAATTTCTTTTTCGTTAAATTGGTCATGAACAATGCAAATTCCTTTCCAAGCAATAATTTCAACATCTGTCTGAGAAGCTACATATTTAGCTAAATAATCATCAGGTAGAAATATAACTTTTTTAACACCAAGAGAATTAACAATCTTAACAGCATTAGCTGATGTGCAGCAAATGTCAGTTTCAGCTTTAACATCTGCCGAAGTATTTACATAGGAAACAACAGGTACACCTGGATATTTTTCTTTTAATAATCTTACATCCTTACCTGTAATAGAGGATGACAAGGAGCATCCTGCAAGCATATCGGGTAACAAAACTTTTTTTTGTGGACTCATTAATTTTGCTGTCTCTGCCATAAAGTGTACACCAGCCATTACAATAATATCTGCTGAAGTTTTTGAAGCTTCTACTGCTAGAGCCAAAGAGTCAGCTGCAAAATCTGCTACACCGTGATAAATTTCTGGTGTTTGATAATTATGCGCAAGAATAACCGCATTTTTTTCTTTTTTTAATTGATTAATTCTATGAATATAGGGAGCATGAACTGACCATTCAATCTCAGGTAAAACCTTAGAGATTTTTTGATAAATTGGATCGGTTGCTTTTTTTACTTCTTCAGTAAACTCCATATTAAAACCTATCAATTTGATACAATCTTGTCATGCATTTATTCTGACGCACTAATTAATCCAACTAGGAATTTTGATTTTTAACTTAGCGTTTTTGCTTTTAAACTCATTTTCTTGATTAAAATTATCATCCAAATATTTAATTAAAGCAAAAGGATATTCATTACTTATTAAAACTTTTCCTATCTCAAAATCACCATTATAGATTAAATCATCTTGATTTATTTCTCCTTCAATTAAATAAATAGGTAATAATCTTTTTGAAAGTTTATTTTTTAATTTAATTCTTGCGGTATTCTCTTGCCCAACATAACAGCCTTTTTTAAAGTCTATTCCATTCAATTCTTCAAAGTTACATTCAATTCCAAATAGCTTATTCTGTAATTCATTCATGTTTTTTTGAGGAATTCCTAATTGATGACTCAATTTATAATATTCAGTAATTGGAGAATCTTTTAGCTCTAATTTTTTTAAAGACAGATAAAGCTTTTCTAAATTGATGATAAGCCTTGCACCTAAATCTTTATTTCTTGGGTCTAACAAGATGGAATCTTCTCTATATTTAATTGTATTCCCAGCAATATCTTTTGATCCTTCAAATTCTAAAAATTTTTCTTTATTAAACGCAGCTACAACAAATTCGTTACTAAGATTCATAATTTCAACTTTTGATCTAAGTTTATAGACACTAAGTTGTTTGAAAAGTGCTTCTGTTTGAGATTTTTCACAGTCAATGAAGTAGCCAGACTTGTGTTTTATGATAATAAAAGCAAAAAGAAATTTTCCTTGAGGAGTTAATAGTGATGCAAAACAACTACTGTCTTCACTTACTTTATTAATGTCATTACTAATCATATTCTGTAAAAATTCTTTAGCATCTGCACCGTTTATATACAGAATTCCTCTATCTTCTAAAATGTATACATTTTGATTATTCATAATTGATTGATGTCTTAATATAATATAATTACTTTTTTCATAAATGTTAGATCTAATAATTAAAAACGGTTCTTGCTACATAGATAAAGATCTTAAAGATCAAGATATAGCAATCAAAGATGGTAAAATCATAGAAATTGGTAAAATTGATAGTGAAGCAAAAGAAGTTTTTGATGCCAAGGGATTAACTGTTTTACCAGGATGTATTGATACTCAAACTCATTTTAGGGAACCCGGATCAACTGACACAGAAGATCTTCATTCTGGAAGTAGGGCAGCAATTGTTGGAGGAATAACGAGTGTTTTTGAAATGCCAAATACTAATCCACCAACTTCTAATAAAATTGAATTTCAAAAGAAATTAGATCTTGCAAAAAATAGAATGTATTGCAACTATGCTTTTTATTTTGGCGCAACACCAGACAACGCTGATGAGTTAGCAGACTTAAAAAACTTAGAAGGATGTTGTGGAATTAAGCTTTTTGCTGGTTCTTCGACAGGAAATCTATTGGTTCAATTTGAAGAAGATATTGAGAAAGTATTTAAAAGTAGCTCTAAAGTTGTTTCAGTTCACTCTGAAGATGAAGAAATTTTAAATAGGAATAAAAAATTAATTAAAGATGGAGATGTTCACTCACATCCAATTTGGAGAAGTGAAGAATGTGCAATTTCATCGACTAGAAGAATTGTAAGAATAGCTGAGCGATATAAAAAAAAAGCACACATCCTTCATGTAACAACAAAACAAGAAATTGATTTTTTATCGCAGCACAAAGGTAACATCACATTTGAGATAACACCTCAACATCTAACAATCTACGCCCCAGATTGTTATGATAAACTTGGAACATATGCTCAAATGAACCCACCAATAAGAGATAAGTCTCACTATGACAGGTTATGGTATGGAGTAAAAAATAATCTTAATGACACAATTGGGTCTGATCATGCTCCACATTTAAAAGAAAATAAAGAAAAAAAATATCCCAATTCACCATCTGGAATGCCAGGTGTTCAGACACTTTTACCAGTTATGTTAAACCATGTTAATGATGGAAAATTAAGTTTAGAACAATTAATGAATTCTATATGTGAAAATCCAGTAAAAATTTTTGGCATTCAAGACAAAGGTTTTATTAAAGAAGGATTTGATGCAGACTTCACAATCGTTGATATGAATAAAAAAATTACAATTAAAAATGAAAATATTGAAAGTAAATGTGCTTGGTCACCTTTTGATGGGTATGAATTTAAAGGAACTCCTGTGTCAACAATTATTGCTGGCCAAATCAAAATGAGAGATGGTAAGATTTTGGGTGAACCTGACGGTAAGCCTTTAAAATTTTAAATAGTTTTTATAGTAAAGCTATTTACCAGAACAACACCAGTAACAATAAAGAATAACCCTAAAACAGCCTGCCATGATAGTGATTGTTTGAAGAAAATATATCCTAATATTGCAATTGTAAATATACCAAGGCCACTCCATGTTGCATAAACAATGGCGATAGGAAGTTTATCAACCACAAATGTTAAAAGGTAAAATGAAGATAGATACAAAATTGCAAGTGTTGTGGTTGGAATTATTTTGGTAAAATTTTGTGAAACGGGTAATAACATTGTTCCACCTACCTCACAAAAAATTGCAATAGTTAAAAATAAATATGTCTTTATCATTATTTAAGAATATTATTTTTCATTAAGTCTTCTTTTATCTCAGTTAAAATTGCAGGATCATCAATAGTTGCTGGCATTTTATAATCTTCCCCATCAGCAATTTTTCTTATTGTTCCTCTTAATATTTTTCCAGATCTTGTTTTTGGCAATCTTTTAATAACAATTACAATCTTAAATGCAGCAACAGGACCAATTTTATCTCTAACCATCTGAATGCACTCTTTTGAAATTGTTGCGTGATCTTTTTCAACACCAGATTTAAGAACGACCAAACCAATTGGCAATTGTCCTTTTAATTTATCCGCAACGCCTAATACTGCACACTCAGCAACTGATTGGTGTTCTGATAAAACTTCTTCAATTGCTCCAGTTGATAATCTGTGACCTGCAACATTAATAATGTCATCTGTTCTAGACATAATCCAAATGTAACCATCTTCATCTATATGACCTGCATCATAAGTTTCATAGTAACCGTCATAGTTGGTCATGTAATTATCTTTGTATCTTTGATCTGCATTCCATAGTGTTGGAAAAGTTCCAGGAGGCAAAGGTAATTTTATAACTATATCTCCCATCTCATTAGGTTTTGCTAAAGTTTGATCTGGCTTCATAATTTGAACGTCATAACCAGGAACAGCCTTACAAGCTGAGCCATACTTTGTTTTCATCATTTCAATTCCTGTACAATTAGAACTAATTGCCCAACTAGTTTCAGTTTGCCACCAATGATCAATTACAGGAACTTTTAATAAATTTTCTGCCCACTTAATGGTATCTGGGTCCGCCCTTTCACCAGCTAAAAACAATGACTCAAATTTACTTAAATCATACTTAGAAAAAAACTTTCCCTCAGGGTCTTCTTTTTTAATAGCCCTAAAAGCAGTTGGTGCAGTAAAAAGTGATTTTACTTTATAATCAGAAATTATTTTCCAAAAAGCACCAGCATCAGGAGTGCCAACAGGTTTTCCTTCAAATAGTACTGTGGTGCAACCTTTAAACAAAGGAGCATAGACTATATAAGAATGACCAACTATCCAGCCAATATCACTTGCTGACCACCAGACATCATCAGTATCAATATTGTAAATATTTTTCATAGTCCATTTTAGAGCAACTATATGACCACCAATATCTCTAACTATTCCTTTTGGCACACCCGTAGTTCCTGAGGTATATAAAATATAAGCTAAATCATTTGAATTCATTTCAACACAATCTACTTCTTTTGCATTTGAAAGCGCTTCATCCCAACTGATTTCTTTTGGAGCATTTATATTTGCTTCATTTCCAGATCTTTGAAATAGGATTAATTTTTCTATCTTATGTGATGCCATTTTTATGGCCTCATCCACTAGAGGTTTGTACTCAACAGTTCTTCCAGGTTCAAAACCACACGAAGCCGTAACTAATATTTTTGCTACTATCATCGATTCTGCTTGCTAATTCACT
>JGI26081J50195_1000966_pt1 | contig 11710 bp, 8 predicted proteins | sample SaaInl74LU_5_DNA_FD_50195 | JGI IMG/M metagenome (IMG submission 50195) | reverse complement strand
TTTATATTTTTTTTGCTCTAAGTAAACCCTGGCTAGTGTTTCTGTCATTAACGCTTCCTTGTTTATTTTCTGAGCGTCTTTNATCGTTATTTCTTCTGGGTTTGTCAAAGGAGTACTCATCTTAGGGTTTGTNGCTATAAAGGCATTAATTTGTGCCATTTTAGCTGCTTTTTTGGGCGTAACGGAGGTTTTTACAATGCTTGTTTCAGTTTTGTTCTCAACAGAATTTTTAGCACTCAATTGCAGCCANTCTTCAAAAGAATATCGATCGTTTTTGTTAAATTCTAGAGGTTTACCGAGCTCAATGGAAGAAAAGCTTGCTTCTTTGGCTTGCTGAGAGTCGTTTTTTTTATCTGAAGTTTGTTTCGTGTAATCTTCTTCAGTATCTTTTTGAGTAATAGTGGTTATTTCCGATGGTTCTGTGCCTTGTTTTGCTTGGTCTGTTTCGTTAGAAAGCGAGGTTTGAGGNGCTTCCTTCACTTTTGTACTGCTGTTAAAAGCTTCTTGTGTGATTATTTCAAAAAGCCAAGAGCGATCCGAGGTGTAGGCAGCATGTTTTTTTAGGGCGGCGTTGTATTTAAAGCTATTAGCGTTTTTTAAGCCTATTAATTCCATTCCTCTGGCTGCCTGAAAATAAGGGTAAGTTTCCACAATCTGTCGCAATGCAGACAGGTCTGACTCTTGTATTATTTCCAAAGGTTTTTCTAATAGATCTGTAAAGCGACTTACTTGCATGTGGCTAATATAAGGAGTTCCCTTTAAATAGTTGTCTATGGTTTACCAGTCTGCTAGAGAGGCACTAAATATATCCTGGAGTATCCTTTCAAATATGGCATCAAAAGCGTCATTCTTGACACTGTCTAGCATGGAATCTGCTGGGTAGTCATAAAAAAACGAAAATCTTTTTTCAAAATCTGCGTCTTCTTTGGTCGTGTTGTAAAAACGCACATTAATACCTATAGTTAACCTGTTTTGAGCCGCAGTTTGTTGGGCAGTTGCAGACATTGGAGATACCCTGAACTCTACAATTTCCCCCTCATAAATAAGATCTCCGTTGGTATTTGTGAGGTCTAGACTGGTTTGATTTTGTATGAAATCTTGCAANGCTAGGGTAAAAGTATTGTCTAAGCCAGGTTCTATGGTAGAGCCTGGATTGTCTGAGGCGTAGTTTTGAAAAAAGTTTACCTGAAATGTTTTAGCTGTACCCACATTCCCTCCTGTGAAATTGTAAATTCCACAGCCGTTTAGTGTTAGTGCAATGATTATGATTAGGGCTATTTTAATTTCTAACCTAAAAGTTTTAAATGTATAATGGCGCATTAGAGGTTGTATTGTTTGATTTTTCTGTAAAGTGTTCTTTCTGAGATACCTAACTCGGATGCTGCTAATTTTCTTTTCCCTTTATTGCGATCTAAGGCTTTAATAATGAGCTCAATTTCTTTGTCATGTAAAGATAGGGTTTCTTCTTCTTCAATTTCTTCTGCAAAATGGTACTTGTCGGAAGGATTTGAATCAGGCATATGGTCTTTTTCAGAAGCACTGTTTTGAATGGCTAATATTGGTTTAGAGGGAAGGGGTTCATAATCATTGTCTGAAACCGCCTCGTCGTCATAATTGTCCTCATTTTCTTGATAAGAGGAAAGTGCTTCTAATTGCGCGGATTTTTGAGACTCATTACCGTATATTTTTCTAATGAGGTTGTCGTTTTCTTTTTGTACTGAAGCACCATCTTTTCCTTTTAGCAATTCTAAAGTCAGTTTTTTCAAGTCGTTGAGGTCTCCTTTCATGTCAAAGAGTACCTTATACAGTATTTCTCTTTCATTGGAGAAATCACTAGATTGTTTTTCAGATCCAATGACTGCAGGCAATTGGCTGCTGTGCACCTGTGGGAGGTAGGATTGTAGGGTTTTGACATTTACTTCTCTTGAAGATTCCAATACAGATATTTGTTCCGCAATGTTTCGGAGTTGTCTAATGTTGCCTGGCCACCTGTATTTTATGAGCATTTGAACCGCTTCCTCTGAAAGTCGAATGGTAGGCATCTTATATTTTTGTCCAAAGTCCGATGCAAATTTTCTAAATAAAAGATGGATGTCTTCTTTTCTAGTGCGCAATGGAGGAACCCCTATCTCAATAGTGCTTAATCGGTAATAAAGGTCTTCTCTGAATTTGCCTTCTTGAATGGCTTTGGTCATTTCTACGTTGGTAGCAGCGACTATTCTTACATTGGTTTTTTGGACTTGTGAGGACCCTACTTTTAAGAATTCTCCATTTTCTAGTACCCTAAGGAGTCTCACTTGTGTGGTTAAAGGCAATTCTCCTACTTCATCTAAAAAAATAGTTCCACCATCTGCCACTTCAAAGTAGCCACTTCTGGTTGCTGTTGCGCCTGTAAAAGCGCCTTTTTCATGACCAAAAAGTTCACTATCTATGGTGCCTTCTGGAATAGCTCCGCAGTTTACGGCAATGTATTTTGAGTGTTTTCTGTGGGAAAGTCCGTGAATAATTTTTGGAATAGATTCTTTTCCTACCCCACTTTCTCCTGTAACCAATACGGAGATATCTGTAGGGGCTACCTGAATAGCTTTCTCCAATGACCTATTTAATGTAGGGTCATTTCCAATAATTTCAAATCGTTGTTTAATGGCTTGCAAGTTTTCCATTATGATGAAAGTTTGGTGTGTGAAATGGCTTTTCCTAATAAGGTTCCGGAGGTGCAATCTGTAATTTTTACTGCAACCAGGTCACCAATTTTATAAGTTTCTCTTGGAAATACCACTACGGCATTGTAGTTGTTTCTTCCCATGAGGTCTTTCTCTGATTTTTTTGATACCCCCTCTACCAACACGGTTTCAATTTTACCTACCCTATTTTGAGTGTGCATGGCAGCATGTTTGCGTTGGACGGCTATGACTTCTGCAAGTCTTTTGCTTTTTAAGGTTTCCGGGATATTGTCTGCTAAGTTTTTTCCAGCTGCAGTTCCTGGCCTGTCTGAGTAGGAGTACATATAACCGAAATCATATTTTACATATTCCATAAGGCTTAGGGTGTCCTTGTGGTCTTCTTCGGTTTCATTGGGGAACCCAATAATCATATCTTGAGAAATAGCACAGTCAGGGATTATAGTCCTAATATTGTCTATAAGAGCCATATATTCTTCTCTAGTGTGTTGGCGGTTCATGGCTTTTAGAATACGGTTACTTCCGCTTTGTACGGGCAAGTGAATGTGCTTACAAATATTTGAATGTGCCGCCATGGTTCTAACCACATCCAAGGTCATGTCCTGTGGATTTGAAGTGGAAAAACGAATTCTCATTTCAGGGAACTTTAGCGCTACTTTTTCTAACAACTGTGAGAAATTTACTGCTGTAGCCTGAGCCATTTGGGTGGCTTTGTTAAAATCTTTTTTTAAACCACCTCCGTACCAAAGGTAGCTGTCTACATTCTGCCCTAAAAGGGTCATTTCTTTATAGCCTTTGTCCCAGAGGTCCTGTATTTCTGTAAGTATGGAAAGTGGGTCTCTGGATCTTTCTCTCCCCCTTGTAAATGGGACTACGCAAAAAGTACACATATTGTCACAGCCTCTTGTAATGGAAACAAAAGCGGTAATTTTATTGCTGGCCAGTCTCACAGGAGCAATGTCCCCATAGGTTTCCTCTTTTGATAAAATCACATTGACGGCATTTCTTCCAGCCTCCACTTCTTTAAGTAAATTGGGAATGTCTTTATAGGCATCTGGGCCTACTACCATATCTACAATTTTGGCCTCTTCGAGTAGCTTTGTTTTGAGTCTTTCTGCCATACACCCTAACACCCCTACTTTCATTTGTGGGTTGCTGCGTTTCACGGCCTGAAATTTCTCTAAGCGTTTTCTTACGGTTTGTTCCGCCTTATCTCTAATGGAGCAAGTATTGATCAGCACAAGGTCTGCTTCTTCTAATACCTCTGTGGTGTTATACCCCTCAGCGGCTAATATTGACGCAACTACTTCGGAATCTGAAAAATTCATGGCGCAACCATAACTTTCTATATAAAGTTTTTTTCGTTTGAGCCTTGAAGGTTTAGCTTCAATGCGGTTCCTTGTATGTTTGGATCAATAGTTTTTTCCATAGGGGAGTAAGCGGTATTTAAAATGGTTTACAAAGATAGTACTAAATTCAAATTAGTGACATTTTGTCATGGATTTTTTGGTCCTTAGTAGGGCTTTATTTAAAGGTGCTATTCAAAACAGATATGACTGAGACCGGTTAAAATAAAAAAATTGACCTACTTTTGTTTCCATAAATACGATCAATGGCAAAGAATTTAGTAATTGTAGAGTCCCCGGCAAAAGCCAAAACCATAGAAAAATTTTTAGGACCAGATTTTAAAGTAGCCTCTAGTTATGGGCATATTGCAGATCTTCCGTCCAAGGAATTGGGGGTAGCAGTGGATGATGATTTTGAAGCAAAATATATAGTTTCCTCCGATAAAAAAGCATTGGTAAAACAATTACAAGTATTGGCCAATAAAGCAGAGATCATTTGGTTGGCTAGTGATGAGGACCGAGAAGGAGAGGCTATTTCTTGGCATTTGTCAGAAACTTTGAAATTAGATAAAGCCAAAACCAAGAGGATTGTATTTAACTCTATTACAAAATCTGCGGTGCAGCATGCGATTCAAAACCCTAGAGAGATAGATTACAATCTTGTCAATGCACAGCAAGCCAGGCGTGTCTTAGATCGTTTGGTAGGTTATGAATTGTCTCCTGTGTTGTGGAAAAAAATTAAGCCAGGACTTTCTGCAGGAAGGGTTCAATCCGTTGCTGTAAGACTTATTGTAGAGAGAGAAAGAGAGATTGACTCATTTAATCCTGAAGCTTCCTTTAAAATTACGGCCCAATTCAAGACCCAGGCTGGGATATTGTTTTCTGCAAAAATATACAAGACCTTTGCTGACCAAGGGGCTGCATCTGCCTTTTTAAATCAAAATATTGGGGCTCATTTTTCAGTGGCGCAATTGGAAAAGAAGCCTGCGAAAAAAACACCTGCTGCACCATTTACCACCTCTACATTACAACAAGAGGCTTCTAGAAAAATTTATTTTTCTGTATCTAAAACCATGCAAGTAGCCCAGAGACTTTACGAGGCTGGACACATTACTTATATGAGAACAGACAGCGTTAATCTTTCCAAAGAGGCAAAAGAAGCTGCTGCTGCTGCGATTATAGAAAATTATGGAAAATCTTTCTCTCATCCGAGAGATTTTAGGGGTAAGACCAAAGGAGCTCAAGAGGCTCACGAGGCCATTAGACCGACAAATATGATGGTTCAAAATCCAGTGAGTGACAGGGACCAAGCCAAATTATATGACCTTATTTGGAAACGTACCTTGGCTTCTCAAATGTCAGATGCTCAATTAGAAAGAACCAATGTTAAAATTGCGGCCAACACCCATGACGAACAATTCACAGCCAGTGGAGAGGTCATTACTTTTGAAGGTTTTTTAAAGGTTTATCTGGAAGGAGTAGATGACGAAGATCAGGAGGAACAAGAAGGTATGTTACCTGCAATGAGTCTATCTGAAAGCTTGGATTATCAAAACATTACAGCTACCGAACGTTTTTCAAGACCTCCTTACAGGTATTCAGAAGCTTCTTTAGTAAAGAAACTCGAGGAATTAGGTATTGGAAGACCATCTACCTATGCGCCAACCATATCTACCATTCAAAATAGGGGGTATGTGGAAAAAGGTACTATAGAAGGAACCGCAAGGGCATACCAACAGTTGGTGCTCTCTAAAGACGTCTTAAAAGCCAGTACACTTTCTGAAAATGTAGGCTCTGACAAGGGNAAAATGGTCCCAACAGANATTGGCATGATTGTCAATGATTTTTTAGTGGATCACTTTGCTTCTATTATGGATTATCATTTCACGGCTAAAGTAGAAGAAGATTTTGATGAGATAGCTCAAGGCACAGAGGATTGGAAAAAAGTGATGAAAAATTTCTATCAAGACTTTCATCCCAAAGTACTCAATGTAGAGGAAAATGCGGAAAGGGCTTCTGGAGAAAGACTTTTGGGAGACGACCCCAAGTCCGGAAGACCCCTTATTGTTCGTTTGGGTAAATTTGGTGCTATGGCACAAATAGGCCATGCAGACGACGAGGAGAAACCCGTGTTTGCCAGTCTTTTGCCAGAACAATCACTGGGTACAATCACTTTTCAAGAGGCATTGGATTTATTTAAATTGCCCCGTGAATTAGGCACCTATGAGGGTAAAGAAGTTCTAGCCAATGTGGGCAGATTTGGTCCATACATTAAGTTTGGAGAAGCGTTTGTTTCTATGGATAGGGCAGAAAGCGCTATGGATGTTAGCTTTGATAGGGCCGTAGAACTTATTGTTGAGAAGCAAAAAGCAGACGCCCCAATCGCACACTATGATAACCATGAAGTGACTAAAGGGACAGGTCGTTTTGGTCCTTTTATAAAATGGAATGGGCTATTTATAAACGTGAATAAAAAATATGATTTTGATGCTTTATCTACTGCAGACATTGCAGAACTCATTGAGTTAAAAAAGCAAAAAGAAATTGAAAAAGTAATACATGACTGGCCGGAAGCTGGGGTTAGAATTGAAAAAGCCAGGTGGGGACGCCATAATATTTTGAAGGGTAAAGTAAAAATTGAACTGGCAAAGGAAGTGGCGGTGGAAGCCATGACCTTGGAACAAGCAGAGGCCATCATAGAACAAAAGGCCCCTAAGAAGAAAGCGGCCCCTAAGAAAAAAACGACTGCTAAGAAAACGACCACTAAAAAGGCATCGGCTGTTAAAGCCAAGCCAAAAGCAACGGCTAAAAAATAGTATTTAATTTCCCTTATCATCTTTTGACATGGCCTTAGAATTTTTACTCCCCGTCTCAGATAAAGTTTTGGCACATAGTGCACTTTTACCGGAGCAGGCTATTGGAAATAAAATAAAAGTACATACGCAAAAATCAGGGATTCCTCCTTTAGATGGCGTTCAATTGGCTTTTTTAGGGGTACATGAATCCAGAAATGCCTTTGAAAAAAAGCCGTATAGATTAGCTATTGACGCCATTAGAATTCAATGGTACAAGCTCATGTTTGGCAATTGGAATAGTGCTGTGGTGGATCTTGGAGATGTGCCAGAAGGTGCTGAGGTTTCAGATACCTACTATGTGTTGAATCAGGTAGTTTCTGAATTGGTTACTAAGGGCATAGTACCCATTATTGTTGGGGCTACTCAAGATATTACCTACCCTATTTACAGGTCTTTTGATCTGAGTGGGAAAATGGTCAATATGGTTTCCGTAGACAGTCGTTTTGACTTTGGCAGCCAAGATGAATTGATTTCATCTCACTCTTATATGAGTAAGATTATCACCGAAAAGCCCAATAATTTATTTAATTTTTCAAACCTTGGTTACCAGAGCTATTTTAACGCTCAGGAGGCCATGGATTTGATGGATAGACTTTTTTTTGATGCTTACAGATTGGGAAGTCTAACCAAAGATTTAAGCGTGGCGGAACCTGTTTTGAGAGGGGCGCACATTGTAGGTATAGACGCAAGGGCTGTTAGGGCCTCTGAAATGGGCGGAGGCAGTGATTTCTCTCCCAATGGTTTTGATGGCAGAGAAATTTGCACGCTTTCTAGGTATGCTGGTTTGAGTGATACTGTGGCTGTTTTTGGAATTTTTGAAAGTGACAATCATCCTCAGAGCACCCAGATGGTTGCTCAAATGATATGGTACTTTATGGAGGGGTATGGATTTAGACATCCTGAATCTCCTTTGGAATCACCAGATAACTTTATTAAATACACCCTCCCTTTTGAAGACAGGGACTTGGTTTTTTATAAAAGCCAGTTTACACAGCGTTGGTGGGTTGGGGTATCTTTTTTAGAGACTGAGGATAATAAAGCCGCAGCTACGGCGTTATTACCCTGCACAGAACAAGATTATTTAGCGGCTTGTAATCACAATATTCCAGAAAGGTGGTTTAAAGCGCAAAAAAAAGGTTTTATTTAAGTAGCATTATGATATTTTTGTTAACATTATAAAAAGAACATCTATTATTTTGAAAAATATAATCTCATACACAACTGTAAAAACTTCTATATATAGCATGCTAGCTTTGTTATTATTTTTTAGTTGCAAGTCAAATAACACAAAAGGAGAATTAATTGGTGCTCCAGGTCAAAAATGGTTTTCTGAAAAACCATTCGGAATGGAATTGATTCCAAGTGGTTCTTTTGTCATGGGAAAATCTGAGGAAGATATGGCGAGTGCCTTAAACGCTCCCACTAAAACAGTTACGGTAAAGTCTTTTTATATGGACAACACNGAAATTACNAATGCGGAATACAGACAATACGTGAACTGGGTCAAGGATTCTATTGTGCGTGTAAAATTAGCTGTTTTAGCAGACGATTTAGGTTTAACTCCGGAAGATGAAGGCATTGGTTTATATGCCTTTAAAGAGTCAGATACTACGGACATGACTCCTTATGAAAAATACAAGTTCTACAATGCTCCAACAGATCCTGAAAATCCTTACGCTGGATACACTTTAAATAGGACAGAAGACATTATTTGGAATACAAAAGATTATCCTGACGAGTATTATGCAGAGGTCATGGANCAGCTTTATTTATCTGAAGAAGAGGCGTATAACGGTCAGAGAAGTTTTAGGGTTAAAGAATTAAAATACACTTACAATTGGTTGGATACAGACGCTGCTATTGCAGCGCGTTCTGACAATAGAAAAAATTATATCAGAAAAGAAGTGGCTATGGTGTATCCTGACACAACCGTTTGGATTAAAGACTTTGCCTACGCTTATAATGAGCCCATGCACAACGACTACTTCTGGCACGACGCTTATTCAGATTATCCAGTTGTTGGGGTTACTTGGAAACAGGCTCAGGCTTTTTGCCATTGGAGNACAAAATTAAAGAATGATGATCAGCGTGTTAGGGGAGCCCAAACAGTAAATCCTTTCAGACTTCCTACAGAGGCAGAATGGGAATACGCTGCTAGAGGAGGAATTAAAGGCGGTACTTACCCTTGGGGAGGACCCTATTTGTTGGGAGATAATGGTTGTTTTATGGCTAATTTTAAGCCTCAAAGAGGTGATTATGCTTCAGATACAGCGCTATATACTGTGGAAGCTAAATCTTATGCAGCCAATGACTACAACCTGTACAACATGGCAGGGAATGTGTCTGAATGGACCGCTTCTTCCTTTGATCCAGGTTCTTATGAATACGTGTCTACCATGAATCCTTTTGCCGGAGATAAAAACAATCCAAAGAAAGTGATTAGAGGGGGTTCTTGGAAGGACGTTGCTTATTTCTTGCAGGTAAGTACAAGAGATTTTGAATATCAGGACACTGCGAGAAGCTATGTTGGTTTTAGAACGGTTCAAGATTTTATGGGGGAATCTGGAGAGAAAGACAGAAGACAGTAACATTGAGGTCTTAGTTCCTGAATCATAGTAAAGACATTAAGAAAACAAGAAATTTAAAAATTAGTAGAGCAAGAATCATTCAAAAGCAATTTTTTTTATGATTTTTACTTTTAAAACCAACATTATTTAATAGCATGGCAAAGTCATTAAAACAAAAGAAAGCAGAAAATATGGTTTACGGCCTTGGGGCGGCTGTAGTAATCTTAGGAGCGTTATTTAAACTGAACTCACTGGGAGCTTGGTCCTTTAAATGGCACAGTGCTCTTGGCTGTAGGACTTATTACTGAAGCAGGAATTTTTGTCTTTTCTGCTTTTGAAACACCAGAAGATGATTATGATTGGACCCTCGCTTATCCTGAACTAGTAGGTGGGCAAAAGAGCGGTGTAGCCCATCCTGCAGATGCAGATGGTATGCTGTCCAAAAAATTAGACCAATTACTTCAAGATGCGAAATTAGACGCTGCTTTAATGGAGCGCCTTGGAAGTGGCATCAAAAATTTTGAAGGAGCTGCAAGAAATATAGCGCCTACTTCTGCTGCAATTGAATCTACAGAAAAATATGCTTTAGAGTTAAAACAGGCTGCTTCACAAATGCAGGCTTTAAATGACTTATATAAATCTCAACTAGACAGTGCAGGCACTCAAGCAGCGGTCCAAGAAACTATTGCGCAAAATGCTGCNGCNTTAAAGGCTCAAATGGAAGCCATGACGGCTAATTTAGAAGCACTCAACGGGGTGTATAACGGTATGTTGCATGCCATGAACAGAAAGTAATAAGATATGGCGTCAGGCAAATTGTCCCCAAGGCAGAAAATGATCAATCTTATGTACTTAGTGTTTATTGCTATGTTGGCCTTAAACATGAGTAAAGAAGTGTTGACTGCATTCGGATTGATGAAAGAAAAATTCGAATATTCCAATGCAGAAATGACTTTGGTAAACCAACAGTTTTTTGATGGTTTACAAATTAAGGCAGCTGAAAACCCGGATAAATTTGGTCCTTTATTAGAACAGGCAAACCAAATTAAAATAGCATCACAAGTCTATTTTGACTATTTGGAGGGTTTAAAGACATCTATGACGGCAAAATATGAAGACAAGCAAGATTATGAAAGGATGGATAGAACGGACTATCTTGACCAATTGTTCTTTAATGGTGACAATTACTCCAAAGAAGGGAAAGAATTTATAGCGCAATTGAATGCTTTTAAAACTACTTTAAATGGAGCCATTCCTTCTAATTTAACCAATGTTATTAAGGCCTTGGATAGAAGATTCTCTGTTGGAGATGCCCAGGGAATGGTACAAGACAGGGAAGGTAAAAATATTCCTTGGTTGAATTACCATTATGAGGGTTACCCCATGGTGAGTTCTTTGGCTAGTTTTACGCAATTACAATCGGATATAAAAATAACAGAACAGGAGGCTTTTAAGGGTATGTTAGAAGGACAGCTCACTTCTGAATTGTCAATGACTAACTACACTACGCTTTTAGAGCAAGAAAAATCTGCTTTTTACCAAGGAGAGGCTTTCTCAGGAAGCATTGTTTTGGGAAGGAAAGATGCCACTACAAGACCTAATAGGGTAGAACTATCCTTAGATGGCAGGCCTATGATAGAAGGTAAAGACTTCGTGGTAGAAGACGGTAAAGTGAAACTTACCATAAGTGCTGGAAGTCCTGGAGACCATACCATTTCAGGAGCATTGGTTTTTTTACAAGACGGAGAAGAAACTATTGTGCCAGTACAATCTACCTTTGCTACGATTACTAAACCAAACGCAGCGGTCATTTCTGCAGACAAAATGAATGTGGTTTACAGGGGGTTACCAAACCCAATGACTATCTCTATTCCAGGTGTAGCAGACAATAATGTGCAAGCTTCCGCAGACGGTCTTTCAAAAACCAGAGGTAGTAAATACGTTCTGAACCCCAAAACAGGTAGGGAAGTCGCTATAACAGCGACAGGGAAATTACCAGATGGTCAGACCATTAAAACCACGTCTTCCTTTAGAATCAAAGAAATCCCTAAACCTGAGGGAACGGTAAGGGGAGAAACGGGGACTTTGAAAATGCCGCGCAACAATCTGGAAATTTCCACTATTGGTGCTGTACTTGAGGATTTTGATTTTGATTTAAATATAGCGGTGAGTGAGTTTAAAGTGAAAATCCCAGGGCAACCAAGTATCTTGGTGCGTGGAAATAAATTTGACGCCAAAGCAAAAGCTGCTTTGAAAAGAGC